>SAMEA3663039__coassemble_174_pt1 | contig 24176 bp, 15 predicted proteins | sample SAMEA3663039__metabat2_low_PE_029 | metagenome-assembled genome bin SAMEA3663039 (sample SAMEA3663039) | pig gut metagenome | biome: pig gut; feature: pig-associated habitat; material: faeces | place: France | collected 2012
CTCCGCGAACCTCAATACACGAAAAAAATTTAATAATTGTTTATTCAATATTCGTTTAATGATTTTTGGAGTGTCGAGGTCGCCACTCCCTACAAATTATTGCAAATACATTTTTTGATATCAGCGCGGTACTGCCCCCGAGCAAAAAACGAAAAGCGAAGCGGTTCGGCCCGTTTATCTATGTGTCGCCTTAATAAACGAGGTTGAATTTTGTTTTCTTGCGAGTGGGTGCTGTACAAAGGTACTGCCCCCGAGCAAAAAACGAAAAGCGAAGCGGTTCAGCCCGTTTATTAAGGCGAGAAAAAAGAGCAGTCCGAAGACTGCTCTTTTAATTATTAATTGTAATATTAAAATTACTCGTTGATTGAAGTTACAACGCCTGAACCTACTGTTCTGCCGCCTTCACGGATAGCGAAGCGGAGACCTTCTTCAATAGCGATAGGAGTGATGAGTTCAACATTCATCTCAACGTTATCGCCGGGCATACACATCTCTGTTCCCTCAGGAAGAGTGATAACGCCTGTTACGTCTGTTGTTCTGAAATAGAACTGAGGACGATAGTTGTTGAAGAAAGGAGTATGACGGCCGCCTTCATCCTTGCTTAATACATAAACCTGGCCTGAGAACTTGGTGTGCGGGTGAATTGAGCCCGGCTTTGCAAGAACCTGACCACGCTGAATTTCGTTTCTCTGAACACCACGAAGGAGACAACCAACGTTATCACCAGCCTGTGTTGAATCAAGAGACTTACGGAACATTTCAAGACCTGTGCAAACAGACTTTCTGATTTCCTCTTTGATACCAACGATTTCAACTTCCTCGTTGAGCTTGAGGATACCACGCTCTACTCTACCTGTTGCAACTGTTCCACGGCCTGTGATTGTCATAACATCTTCAACAGGCATAAGGAAAGGAAGGTTTTCATCACGCTCAGGAGTTGGGATATAAGTGTCAACAGCATCCATGAGCTCTTTGATGCACTCGCAAGCAGGATCATCATTTGATGCTGCTTCAAGAGCTTTAAGAGCAGAACCCTTGATTACAGGGATATCGTCGCCCGGGAATTCATACTCGCTGAGAGTATCACGAATTTCCATTTCAACGAGTTCAAGAAGCTCTTCGTCATCTACCTGGTCTACCTTGTTCATAAATACAACAATGTAAGGAACGCCAACCTGACGAGCAAGAAGAAGGTGCTCTTTTGTTTGAGCCATCGGGCCGTCGGTTGCAGCGATAACAAGGATAGCACCGTCCATCTGAGCAGCACCGGTGATCATGTTCTTGATATAGTCAGCATGTCCGGGGCAGTCAACGTGTGCATAGTGACGGGTGTCTGTTTCATACTCTACGTGAGCAGTGTTGATTGTGATACCACGCTCTCTCTCTTCAGGAGCCTTATCGATATCTGCATAATCTTCAAACTTAGCATAGCCTTTGTTTGCAAGATACTTTGTGATTGCTGCTGTAAGAGTTGTTTTACCGTGGTCAACGTGACCGATAGTACCGATGTTTACATGCGGTTTGGAACGGTCAAATTTTTCTTTTGCCATTGGAATTTCCTCCTTAATAAATTACAATAGTTAATTTGTTATGATTATTTTATCAAAGCCTTGATGAAATATCAAGTCTTTTTAATAATTTTGTTTTGCTAATTAGTCTTTTTTAGCTCTTTCAGAGATAATAGACTCTGAAATTGACTTCGGAACCTGCTCATATCCGTCGGGCTCCATTGTGTATTGTCCACGACCCTGTGTTTTTGAACGAAGGTCGTTTACATAGCCGAACATTTCGGAAAGCGGAACACGAGCATTAATCTGCTTTGCGCCTGCTCTGTCTTCCATACCCTGAATCTGTCCGCGGCGTGAGTTAAGGTCGCCGATAACATCGCCCATATAATCCTCGGGAACGATAACGGTTACCTTCATCATAGGTTCAAGGATAGCAGGATTTGCTTTCTTTGCAGCGTCCTTAAACGCCATTGAGCCTGCAATCTTGAAGGCCATTTCGGAAGAGTCAACCTCATGATATGATCCATCATAAAGCTCAACCTTAATGTCAACCATAGGATAGCCTGCAAGAACACCGCTCTTCATTGCGCCCTGAATACCTGCATCAACAGCGGGGATATATTCCTTCGGAATAGCACCGCCGACAACAGAGTTAACAAACTCATAGCCCTTGCCGATGCCGTTTTCATCAAGGTTTGGCGACATACGGATTTTAACATGACCGTACTGACCCGAACCACCTGACTGACGCTTATACTTGGTGTCTGACATAGACTCTGCCTGGATGGTTTCCTTATAAGCAACCTGCGGAGCGCCTACATTTGCTTCTACCTTGAACTCGCGAAGCATACGGTCAACAATGATTTCAAGATGGAGCTCGCCCATACCTGCAATAATTGTTTGGCCTGTTTCTTCATCTGTGTACGCCTTAAAGGTTGGGTCTTCCTCGGCGAGCTTTGCAAGAGCAATGCCCATCTTTTCCTGACCTGCCTTTGTTTTAGGCTCAATAGCAACACGGATAACGGGATCCGGGAAGTTCATTGATTCAAGGATAATCGGGTGGTTCTCATCGCAGAGAGTATCGCCCGTTGTTGTATTTTTAAGACCTACCGCAGCTGCAATATCGCCTGCATAAACAGTGTCGATATCTTCACGGTGGTTTGAATGCATTTGAAGAATACGGCCCATTCTTTCTCTGTTGCCCTTAACAGAGTTGTAAACCTGGGTGCCTGCATTAAGAGTTCCCGAATAAACACGGAAATAGCAAATCTTTCCTACGAAAGGATCGGTTGCAATTTTGAATGCAAGAGCAGAGAACGGCTCTTCATCCGATGAATGACGGAATTCTTCCTCATCTGTGTCGGGATTTACGCCCTTGATTGATTCAACATCAGTCGGAGCGGGCATAAAGTCAACAATAGCATCAAGCAAAGGCTGAACGCCCTTGTTTCTGTAAGATGTGCCGCAGGTAATCGGAACCATCTCGCAGGAGCAGGTTGCCTTTCTGATTGCTTTTTTAATCTCATCAACGGTAAGCTCCTCGCCCTCGAAATATTTTTCCATAAGGCTTTCATCAGACTCTGCAACCGCTTCGATAAGCTCATTGTGATATTTCTCGGCAAGCTCCTTCATATCCTCCGGAATTTCTTCGCGGCGAACATCGTTGCCCATATCGTCATAATAAACCTCAGCGTCCATATTAATGAGGTCAACAATACCCTTGAAGGTATCCTCTGCACCGATTGGAAGCTGAATCGGAACTGCATTGCATTTAAATCTGTCTCTTACCATATCGAGAACATTATAAAAATCTGCACCCATAATATCCATCTTGTTTACATAGATCATACGGGGTACATTATATTCATCAGCCTGACGCCATACGGTTTCAGACTGAGGCTCAACGCCGCCCTTTGCGCAAAGAACGGTAACAGAGCCGTCAAGAACACGAAGCGAACGCTGAACCTCAACAGTGAAGTCAACGTGGCCGGGTGTGTCTATGATATTAATTCTATGTTTTTTCCAGAAGCAAGTTGTTGCAGCAGAGGTGATTGTGATACCTCTTTCCTGCTCTTGTGCCATCCAGTCCATAGTGGCTGCGCCATCGTGTGTTTCGCCAATCTTGTGATTGATACCGGTGTAATAAAGGATACGCTCGGTAGTTGTTGTTTTACCTGCATCGATGTGAGCCATAATACCAATATTTCTTGTCATTTCAAGAGATACTTTTCTTGGCATAATATCCTCCTAATCTGATTTAACGGATTAATATCTGAAATGAGCAAACGCCTTGTTTGCCTCTGCCATTTTATGTGTATCATCACATTTCTTAACAGCGCCGCCGGTTTTATTAACAGCGTCCATAATTTCAGCAGCAAGTCTTTCCTTCATTGTTCTTTCAGAACGAAGGCGTGCATAGGCTGTTATCCAACGCAAACCGAGAGTTTGGCGTCTTTCAGGACGAACCTCAAGCGGAACCTGATAGGTTGCACCGCCGATACGGCGAGCCTTAACTTCAAGAACCGGCATAACATTTTCCATTGCAGCCTCGAAAGTTTCCAAAGGATCGTTGCCTGTTTTTTCTTTAATGATGTCGAATGCACCGTAAACGATTTTCTGTGCGACACCCTTTTTTCCATCATACATAATGTTATTGATAAGACGAGTTACAAGCTTTGAGTTGTAAAGCGGGTCCGGCAATACATCACGCTTAGCGATTTGGCCTCTTCTTGGCATCTTCGCTTCCCTCCTTCATAATTATTAATGAGTTCATAGGTACTCGAGTTTTTCCCGTGGAGTCAACAAGCAGGCTATACCGCATTAAATAAACGAATTATATAATAAGGTATAAACTATTGTTTTTTCCAAAAGAAGTTTGAATTACGGCTTACTTTTTAGCAGCCTTCGGTCTTTTAGCACCGTACTTTGAACGACTCTGCATTCTTCCGTTTACGCCCTGAGTATCAAGAGTTCCGCGGATGATGTGGTAACGAACACCGGGAAGGTCTTTAACACGGCCGCCGCGAACCATAACAACAGAGTGCTCTTGAAGGTTATGGCCAACGCCCGGAATGTAAGCTGAAACTTCCATACCGTTTGTTAAGCGAACACGGGCAATCTTACGAAGAGCTGAGTTCGGCTTTTTAGGTGTTGCAGTTTTAACTGCTGTGCAAACGCCGCGCTTTTGAGGAGAACAGTTATCGTTCATAACGTTCTTCTTTGTGTTAAGGCTCTTTAAGAGAGCAGGTGCTTTTGCCTTTTTCTCAACAGACTTTCTGCCTGTTCTTACTAATTGGTTAAAGGTAGGCAATAGTTTATCTCCTTTCTGTAAAATTTTCTGCGCCTTTATATGCGCATAAATAATAATTTCAAAAAAATTTTTTTGATTTGAAACTATTATTTACACGCACATATTGAGGCAAGCGGAAAACTTGCCCCAATATTTTGTGCAATTTAACCAAAGTTATAAAAAATATTTGTTCAAAATGCTTTGTTTCGCACTCACGCAAGTATTAATTATATCATTCCGGCATACTGTTTGTCAACAATTTTTGTAATTGTTCAAGATTTAATATTTCTTCGGAGTTCTCGGAAGAAAGATAGCTCGGCATAATATCAACATCGCGGAACACATCCATACCTGTTCCGGCAGGAACAAGCTTACCGATAATAACATTTTCTTTAAGGCCGATAAGCGGATCGCTCTTGCCCTTAATTGCGGCATCGGTAAGAACTCTTGTTGTTTCCTGGAAGGAAGCGGCTGAAAGGAAGGAATCCGTTGCAAGAGAAGCCTTTGTGATACCCATAAGAATCGGGATATAGGTTGCCTTTTTAAGATTCGTTTCGCCGTTTGCAATTCTTGCGTCTATCTTATCGTTTGCCTCATCAACGGCAGAAACATCAACCATTGTGCCTGCAACAAGCTCTGTATCGCCCGCGTCGTCAACGGTGCATTTTTTAAGCATTTGACGAACGATAACCTCAATGTGCTTATCGTTGATATCAACACCCTGAGTACGATATGCGAACTGAACCTCGCGGATAAGATAATTATAAACTGCTTCCTCGCCGAGAATGGCAAGAACATCGTGAGGATTCTTTGCACCGTAGGTGAGCTCCTCGCCCTTTTCAACATGTGCGCCCTCAACAATATTTTCGTGAAGCCTGAAACCGTAAGGAATAAGATATTTCTTTTCCTCCATAGTTTCTTCATTTGTTACAACAACATGCTGGGATTTCTTGATTTCCTCAAATCTAACAGTACCCTCAATCTCGGAAAGGATTGCATACTGCTTCGGCTTTCTTGCCTCAAACAGCTCTTCAACACGGGGAAGACCCTGTGTGATATCCTCTCCGCCTGCGATACCGCCGGTGTGGAAGGTTCTCATTGTAAGCTGAGTGCCGGGCTCACCGATTGACTGAGCGGCAATAATACCAACTGCCTCGCCGACCTGAACAGGCTCGTTGAACGCAAGGTTTGAGCCATAGCACCTACGGCAAACGCCGTGGCGCGATTTACAGGTAATAAGCGAACGGATTTTAACCTCTGTTATGCCGCAGGCAGTAATCTTATCTGCGATTTCCTTTGTCATCATCTCATCGGGAGTTACGATAACCTCGCCTGTTTGAGGATTAACAACATTTTCAAGCGGGAATCTGCCAACAAGACGCTCGTTGAGTGATTCAAGCTCACGGTTGCCGTCCATAATAGCCTTAACAACTATACCCTCGTGGCATCCGCAATCATCATCACGGATAATAACATCCTGCGAAACATCAACAAGACGACGGGTAAGGTAGCCTGAGTCAGCGGTACGAAGAGCCGTATCTGCAAGACCCTTACGAGCACCACGCGAGGAGATGAAGTATTCAAGAATGTTAAGACCCTCACGGTAGTTTGCACGAATCGGAATTTCGATTGTTTTACCTGCCGTGTTTGCAATAAGTCCGCGCATACCTGCAAGCTGACGAAGCTGTGCGGTACTACCACGCGCGCCCGAATCAACCATCATGTGAATCGGATTGTGAGTTCCGTCAAAGTTTGAGGTAAGCTCGTTTGTTACCTTATTTGTGCAGTCCTCCCAAGCCTTTATAACGGCAGCGGAACGCTCATCATTTGTGATAAGGCCGTAATTATAGTTGAGAGTGATTTCATCAACCTTCTTTTCAGCCTCATCAAGATATTTCTTCTTTGCATCCGGAATAAGAGCGTCGCAAACAGCAACGGTTGTGCCCGAAACTGTTGAATATTTATAACCCTGTGCCTTAATAGCGTCAAGAGCAACGGAAGCAACGGAAACGCCGTGAACGGAGATAAGCTTATCAACAATCTGGCCGAGCTGCTTTTTCTTAACAACAAAATCAATTTCAAACTTGAAGGCATTTTCTTCAATTGAGCGGTCAACAAAGCCGAGATCCTGAGGAATAGGATTGTTGAAGATAACTCTGCCTATTGTTGTTGTTATAACGGAGCTCTTTGTTACGCCGTTGATTTCCTTTGTTATACGGATTTTTGCAGGCGAATGCATACCGAGGGAGCCCTCTGCATACGCCATAATTGCTTCGTCCTTATCTCTGAAAATTCTGTATGACTTATAAATTGAATAATCTGCTTCGAGCTTTTCGTCTGCCGTGTCGCAGAGAATATCGGCGCTTGACAAAACGCCCTGCGTTTTCTCCTTAACCTCTTCAAAGCTGATTTCATTTTCTCTTGCTTCGTCTGTAAAGAATTTCGGCTGACCCGGCTCGCCCTCTTTAATCATTGTTAAATAGTAGGAGCCGATAACCATATCCTGAGTCGGAACCGCTACGGGCTTACCGTCTGACGGTTTAAGAAGATTGTTGGCCGCAAGCATAAGCATACGGGCCTCTGCCTGTGCCTCTGCCGAAAGCGGAACGTGAACAGCCATTTGGTCGCCGTCAAAGTCTGCGTTAAACGCTGTACAGGAAAGAGGATGAAGCTTAATTGCCCTGCCCTCAACAAGAACAGGCTCAAAAGCCTGAATACCGAGGCGGTGAAGCGTGGGAGCACGGTTAAGCATAACGGGGTGATCTTTAATAACTACCTCCAAAGCATCCCAAACAGCAGGATCCTGCGCACGCTCAACCTTTTTTCTTGCCGATTTAATGTTTGAAGCGGCACCTGTTGCAACAAGGCGCTTCATAACAAACGGCTTGAAAAGCTCAATTGCCATTTCCTTCGGCAAACCGCACTGGTGCATTTTAAGCTCGGGGCCTACAACGATAACGGAACGGCCCGAATAGTCAACACGCTTACCGAGAAGGTTTTGACGAAAGCGTCCCTGCTTACCTTTAAGCATATCGGAAAGAGATTTAAGCGGACGGTTGCTTGGACCTGTTACGGGTCTGCCGCGTCTGCCGTTATCAATAAGAGCGTCAACCGCCTCTTGAAGCATTCTCTTTTCGTTTCTTACGATAATATCGGGAGCACCGAGTTCAAGAAGCCTTTTAAGACGGTTATTTCTGTTGATAACACGCCTGTAAAGGTCGTTAAGGTCTGAGGTGGCAAATCTGCCGCCGTCAAGCTGAACCATAGGACGAATATCCGGAGGGATAACAGGGATAACATCAAGAATCATCCATTCAAGCTTGTTTCCGCTTTTATAGAAAGCATCAACAACATCAAGCCTTTTAAGGATACGAACTCTCTTTTGACCTGTTGCGTCCTCAAGCTCTGCGGTAAGCTCATTTCTGAGCTGTTCAATATCAATATCCTGCAAAAGCTTTTTAATAGCCTCTGCGCCCATTCCTGCCTCGAAATCATCCTCGTATCTCTCGCGCATTTCGGCATATTCTTTTTCATTAAGAATCTGCATTTTTTCAAGCGGAGTATCGCCGGGATCCGTTACGATATAAAGCGCAAAATAGAGCACCTTTTCAAGATAACGGGGGCTTATGTCAAGAACGAGACCGAGACGGCTCGGGATTCCCTTGAAATACCAGATATGAGAAACGGGAGCGGCAAGCTCAATATGCGCCATACGCTCGCGGCGAACCTTTGAACGGGTGATTTCAACTCCGCAGCGCTCGCACACCTTGCCCTTATAACGCACTCTTTTATACTTTCCGCAATGACATTCCCAGTCCTTTGTGGGTCCGAAAATCTTTTCGCAGTAAAGGCCGTCCTTTTCGGGTTTAAGTGTTCTGTAATTTATGGTTTCGGGTTTTGTTACCTCGCCGTATGACCAAGCACGAATCTGCTCTGGGGAAGCAAGCCCGATTTTAATTGAACTGAATTCGTTTTGATTTTCCATTTGGAAGCACTCCTTTATATATAATGTAATGTGGGTTTTCGGTCATACGGTTATTCTTCATAGCCGTCATCTTCGGAATAATCGGAATCTGTGAACATATCGCTCAAATCCGCATCCTCTGACAGACCTGCTTCCTCGCCTTCCTCAGCGTTTTCAACGGTGTAGCCGTCGCTCTCGCCGTCAAAATCATTTACCTGAGTGAATGCTTTATCGTCTATCGGCTGAATCTCCGTTCCGTCGTCAATATCCTGCTTGAGCTCAATTTCGTTGCCCTCTTTATCATAAAGCCTTGTATCAAGACCGAGAGCCTGAAGCTCTTTATAAAGAACCTTGAACGATTCGGGAGTTCCCGCCGTTGGAATATTTTCGCCCTTAACGATTGCCTCATAGGTTTTAACACGGCCCGTTACATCGTCTGACTTAACGGTCATAATCTCTTGAAGAGTGTAAGCAGCGCCGTAAGCTTCGAGCGCCCAAACCTCCATTTCGCCGAAACGCTGACCGCCGAACTGTGCTTTACCGCCGAGAGGCTGCTGGGTTACCATACTGTAAGGTCCTGTTGAACGGGCGTGAATCTTATCGTCAACAAGATGATGGAGTTTAAGATAATACATATAGCCGACGGTTATCGGGTTATCGAATTTTTCGCCCGTTCTACCGTCTGTAAGAACTGTTTTTCCGTCCTCTGAAAGTCCTGCTTCTTTGAGACATTCGCGGATATCATCCTCGTGAGCGCCGTCAAATACAGGAGTGCACATCTTCCAGCCGAGAGCCATTGCGGCATAGCCGAGATGAACCTCAAGCACCTGACCGATATTCATACGGGAAGGTACGCCGAGAGGATTAAGAACGATATCAAGCGGGCGTCCGTCGGGCAGGAACGGCATATCCTCCTGCGGAAGAACACGGGAAACAACGCCCTTGTTACCGTGGCGGCCTGCCATCTTATCGCCGACCTGAATTTTTCTCTTTTGTGCAATGTAAACGCGAACAACCTTGTTAACGCCGGGGCTTAACTCGTCGCAGTTTGCACGAGTGAACACCTTAACATCAACAACGATACCGTATTCGCCGTGAGGAACGCGCATTGAGGTGTCTCTAACCTCTCTTGCCTTTTCTCCGAAGATTGCGCGGAGAAGTCTTTCCTCTGCGGTAAGCTCTGTTTCTCCCTTTGGAGTTACCTTGCCGACAAGGATATCACCGCTGTGAACCTCTGCGCCGATACGGATAATACCGTCTTCATCAAGGTCTTTAAGAGCGTCCTCGCCGACATTCGGAATATCTCTTGTGATTTCCTCCGGTCCGAGCTTTGTATCTCTCGCTTCAACATCGTGCTCTTCAATATGAATTGAAGTGTAAACATCGTCGCGAACCATTTTTTCATTAATGAGAACAGCGTCCTCGTAGTTATAGCCCTCCCAGGTCATAAAGCCGATAAGGGCATTCTTACCGAGAGAAACCTCGCCGTTGCAGGTTGCAGGGCCGTCTGCAATAACCTGACCCTCTTCAACCTTTTGATGAAGCGAAACAATCGGGCGCTGATTTATGCAGGTGCCCTGGTTTGAGCCGCTGAACTTAACGAGCTCATATCTGTCTACCTCACCCTTTGAAACGGTGATTTCAATTGTGTCTGCATCAACAGCCGTTACCGTTCCGCCTCTTTTAGCGATAACAACAACGCCTGAATCGTAAGCCGCTTTATATTCCATACCGGTTCCTACTACGGGAGCCTCTGTTTTAAGAAGCGGAACTGCCTGACGCTGCATGTTTGCACCCATAAGAGCACGGTTTGCGTCATCATTTTCAAGGAAAGGAATCATCGCCGTTGCAACGGAAACAACCATCTTCGGCGAAACATCCATATAATCAACCTTTTCGGGCTCGCAGGTAATAAATTCATCTCTGTGGCGGCAGGTAACGCGCTTATTGGCAAATCTGCCGTTTTCATCAAGCGGCTCGTTTGCCTGCGCAACGATGAAATCATCCTCAACATCGGCTGTCATATAAACAACCTCTGAGGTTACAACGCCTGTTTCCTTATCAACCTTGCGGTAAGGAGCCTCAATAAATCCGTATTCATTAAGACGGCTGTAACAAGCAAGATAGGAGATAAGACCGATATTCGGACCTTCGGGAGTTTCGATAGGACACATTCTGCCGTAATGCGTATAGTGAACATCTCGAACCTCGAAGCCTGCACGGTCTCTTGAAAGACCGCCGGGGCCGAGTGCCGAAAGTCTTCTCTTATGAGTAAGCTCTGCAAGCGGATTGTTTTGATCCATAAACTGCGAAAGCGGAGAAGAGCCGAAAAATTCCTTAATAGCGGCAACAACAGGTCTTATATTGATAAGTGCCTGAGGAGTTATTGCCTCCTCGTCGTCTTGAACCTGAAGAGTCATTCTTTCGCGGATAACTCTTTCCATTCTTGAAAATCCGATTCTGATTTGGTTTTGAAGAAGCTCGCCTACTGCACGGATACGGCGGTTTCCGAGATGGTCGATATCATCGGTTGTGCCAACTCCGAAGGCAAGATTTATAAGATAAGAAACGGTTGCAAAAATATCGTCTGTGATAATGTGCTTGGGGATAAGGTCATCGTGATGAAGCTTGATTTCCTCCTTGAGTGCTTCCTCATCATCTGCACATTTTTCAAGGATTTCGGAAAGAACTCTGTAAGAAACCTTTTCGTTTATGCCGAGCGGCTTGCAATCAAAATCAACATATTTATCAATATCAACCATTCCGTTTGAAACGATTTTGATTTCTCTGCCCTCAACATCAACAAACGCATTCATAACGCCTGCATTTTCAATTTCAACTGCTCTTTCAAACGAGATAACCTCGCCTGCGTCTGCAAGAAATTCGCCCTGCGGAGAAATGATGGGCTGAGTGAGCTTTCTGCCTGCAAGTCTGTCGCTCAAAGCAAGCTTTTTATTGTATTTATATCTGCCGACTCTTGAAAGGTCATAACGGTGAGCATCAAAGAAAAGACCGTCTAAATGCGCCTGAGCCGTTTCAAGTGTTGGGGGCTCGCCCGGACGGAGCTTTTTATAAACCTCAAGAAGCGCTTCCTCGGTGTTCTTTGTTGTGTCCTTCTCAATAGTTGCTTCAATTCTTTCGTCGTCACCGAAGAATTCTCTTATCTGCTCGTCTGTTCCGAGACCGAGAGCACGAAGGAAGGTTGTTATGAATATTTTTCTGTTTTTATCAATTCTTACATAAAACAAATCGTTTGCGTCTGTTTCATATTCAAGCCACGCACCTCTGTTTGGAATTACGGTGTTTGTAAATAATTCCTTACCGGTTTTATCGTGGTCCATGTGATAATAAACGCCGGGAGAACGAACGAGCTGGGAAACGATACATCTTTCAGCACCGTTGATAACGAAGGTGCCTGCCTCCGTCATAAGCGGAAAATCGCCCATATAGATAATATTTTCCTTAACCTCGCCTGTTTCCTTGTTCTGCAAACGGGCTCTTACTTTAAGAGGCTTTGCATAGGTTACATCACGGGATTTGCACTGCGCAATAGTGTACTTGGGCTCGTCATCCATAGAATAGTCGATGAAATCCAAAACAAGATTTCCCGTATAATCGGTTATCGGGCCGATATCGCGGAAAACTTCCTGCAAGCCTTCATCGAGAAACCACTGATAAGATTTTTTCTGCACCTCAATAAGATTAGGCATAGGCATAACCTCATTGATTTTTGCGAAACTCTTTCGGGTTGTCTGGCCGAGCTTGACATCCTTAACATTTACCATACTTGGTAATCACTCCGTTTCTTTTAGATTACTGAAAAAAGCCGAAAGTATTGCGATTTTTGTTGCTTTTGAGCACCTTTTTTGAGCATTTAGAAAAAGGCTTATTTGCAAAAAGCGCACACTTTCCATTTTTATCGTGCTAATATAATAATCTCCCTTTTATAATAAGTCAATAAAAAGTTTTAAAATATTTGGAAAATTTGCCCTGTTTTCAAAAAGTTTTTGTAACACTCTGCCGTGTGTTTTAAGTTCTGACCCGTTTTTTACCCTTTCAATTAAATTTTAATAGGCTCTTTTCAAATCCGTTATAATCTGTTATAATAATGTAACTAATATAACGGTGATGAATTTTATGAAAAAAGCAATTTCTATTTTTCTTTGCATAATACTTACGGTTTGCGCCCTTTCGGGATGCTCGAAAACCGAAAAAAGCATAGATTTTATTTATCCCTTCAGCGGAAACATAAACAGCTATGACCCTCAGGTTTCTTCTACCTCCGATGAATTTCTTGTTATTGAAAACTGCTTTGAGGGACTTGTTAGATGCGACGATGAGGGCAACATTCTGCCTGCCTGCGCATCAAGCTGGCACATATCGGACGACGGACTTACATATACATTTTATCTTAACAAGGGGCTTCACTGGTATATTTATCCCTCTGTTAAGGAAAAATTAGGCGAGGATTTTGACCCCGAAATAACGGCGAATGATTTTGTTTTTGCGCTTCAAAGAGCGGCAGACGGCATAACGCAGTCTCCCCTTTTCTCAACAATTTCCTCAATAGTCAACGCTCCCGAAATCAACGACGGCAGGGCTGATAAAAGCACGCTGGGCGTTCGCGCAAATGACGATTACACATTACAGATAACGCTTTCTTCGCCAAACGACAGTTTTTTGAAAACAATGTCAACCGCCGTTGCAATGCCCTGCAATGAGGAATTTTTCAACAGCACAAACGGCAGATACGGCCTTGATTTGAAATACACTATGTTTAACGGTCAGTTCGTTATAACAAATGTGCTTGAAAGCTCATACATACTCAAAAACAATTCGGCATACAAGGGACCCTCGCCCGCAAAGGCGGCAGACCTGACGCTGAAAATCGTTAGCGAAGACGAAAATCTTTCAGAGGATATTCTGAGCGGATATTATGACGCGGCATACATTAGGGGATATGAAAGCGCAAAGATAGGCAAAAAAAGCGGAGTTTCACTGATATCATACATTAACACAACCTGGTCGCTCGTTATCAATTCGACAAAGGGAATTTTTGCCGAAAAGGACGCTCGCCGCGCGCTTGCGCTGAGTGCATCCGACATTGATTTTGATAAATTCAGTTATCTTTCGGACGCTTACGGATTTGTTCCGCCCTCCTGCAAAATCGGCAACACGCCTTACACAGAGGCGGCTGAAAGAATAACCGAGGCGGAAAACAGAGACACGGCGGTTTCTCTTTGGAAGAACGCAGTTAAGGACTCAAAAATATATTCAACGGATGTAACGCTTCTTGTTCCCGAAAATATGCAGGAGGCGGCAAAGGAGCTTATTCAGGGCATACAGGCAGGAATAGGCGCTGTTTCAAATGTTAACGGCAAAAGCACGGAATTTACTCTTAAAATTGAAGCAATGCCCGAAAGTGAGCTCAAATCAAGAGTTGCTTCGGGCGATTATGACCTTGCGCTTTATCCGTTCACGGCTTCCTCGGAAAGCCCCGTTTCATTTTTGCAATCCGTTGCAAACAGTAATTTGAGTTCATTTTATAAAGACGATTTTAACACTGCGCTTGAAAATGCGCTTACCGCAGGAGAGAGCGGGCTTGCCTCTGCCTGCACGGAATGTGAAAAAGCACTTTATGAAGCGTACTGCTACACACCTGTTTTTTACGAATCTAATTTCTATGCGCAGGCAAAGGGTGTCAGCAATGTTCAATTCCATCCGGGCTCGGGAAGGGTGTCGTTCGTTTATGCAACAAGAGAAGGTTAAAAAAATAATATGCTGGCTGCTTGTTGCGGCTTGTATGGGAGTTATATTTTACTTTTCATCAAGAACGGCAACGCAGTCCTCTGAGCAAAGCGGTTATTTTGTTGAGCTTTTGCAAAGGCTTTTAGGAAGCAACGCCGTTACGGATTTCATAGTCAGAAAATCGGCTCACTTTCTTGAATTTACGGGGCTTGCGCTTCTTTTTGCGCTTGCGCTTTTCGTTCAATTCGGCAGGCTGAGAACACCGCTTGCGGTTATCTTCACCTCGCTTTACGCCGTAACAGATGAAATTCACCAGATTTTTGTTGAGGGCAGAGCATGCAAAATCTCCGACTGGGCAATAGACACGGCAGGAGCAGTTTTGGGTGCCGTTGCTTTTTTAGTGATAATTAAGCTTTCTCAAAAAATAATTTTAAGAAAAAAAGGAAAAAACGACCAATAGGAATATTGACACAAAAAGCAATTGTATTATAATATTATAATAATTAAGAAATGAGGAGGTTATCCTAATGAATGTACTTATTTACGAAAACGAAGAGCAAATCGGCATTGCCGCAGGCAACTATATGTGCGGTCAGGTGCTTCAAAAGCCCGATTCCGTTTTGGGACTTGCAACAGGCTCAACACCCTTGAAGCCTTACGGACAGATGATTGAGCTTTACAAAAAGGGCGTTGTTGACTTTTCATCTGTTACAACCTTTAACCTTGACGAATATGTTAATCTTGATATAAAGGATAAAAATTCCTACCACTCATTTATGCACGAAAATCTTTTTGACCACATAAACATTCCCGAGAAAAGCATTAATTTCCTTAACGGAAACGCAGAGGATTTGGAGCAGGAATGTAAGGATTACGAGCAAAAAATCAAGAACGCGGGAGGAATTGATATTCAGCTTCTCGGAATAGGCTCAAACGGCCATATTGCATTTAACGAGCCTGCGGATTGCTTCCAGCGTTGGAGCCATGTTGTTACTCTTAAAGAGAGCACTGTTCAGGACAACAGCAGATTTTTCAATTCAATAGAGGAGGTTCCCACCCAAGCGGTAACAATGGGAATAGGCTCTATAATGCAGGCAAAGAAAATTCTTATTATTGCGCTCGGAACAAACAAAGCAAAAGCCATCAAGCAGCTTATTGACGGAAATGTTACGCCTATGTGCCCTGCTTCTGTTTTGCAGTTTCACACAGATGTTACTCTTATGCTTGACAAAGCGGCGGCTTCTCTTTTATAAAAACGGAGGACAAACTTATGTCTGAAAAGAAAAGCAAAAATAAAAAAGATAAGAATATGAAGGCGGTTATAGCAATACTTGCCGTGCTTATCGTTGTTGCGGCAGGCGTTGCAGTTTATATGAGCGCGCAAAAGCCCGAAGCACCCGAGAGCTCCTCCTCGGCGCAGAGCAGCTCGTCAATTGAAAGCAGTACCTCTGCAAAGGAGAGCGAGTCTGCCTCACAGGAGCAAACCGAAGCACAGTCAACTGAAAAGCAAACAACGGTTACAACAAAGAAGCCCGTTGGCTATGAGCTTCCGCTGACTGTTAACGAAGCACTCGACGCTCTTTATGAGCATTACGGAAACGACCTTGAAATAAACAGAACAATCGAGGAAAACGGAATTAATTATTTTGCGGTATATAAGGACGGCGAAAAATACGCCTCTGTTTCGGTTGACCTTGTTACGGGAAAGGCTACGGAAACGATAACCGCAACGGGAGACAAAACCCAATTTTCACTAATATAAAAATACAAAGGCTACTGCCGAATGAAAGGAAATAAAAAATGGCAGAAAAAGAAAAGTTTTATATAACAACGCCGATATATTATCCCTCGGGAAATCCTCATATCGGCCATTGCTACACAACTGTTGCCTGCGACTCAATTGCGAGATACAAAAGGCTTCAAGGCAAGGATGTTCTCTTTTTAACGGGAACAGACGAGCACGGACTTAAAATTGAGCAAAAGGCGGCTGAAAAGGGCATTACTCCAAAGGAATATGTTGATGAAATCGTTAGCATTTTCAAAAAGCTTTGGAGCTATATGAACATCAGCTACGACAGATATATCAGAACAACAGACGATTATCATATCGAAACGGTTCAGAAAATCTTTAAAGAGCTTTACGACAAGGGATATATTTATAAGGGTCAGTACACCGGCAAATACTGCACTCCCTGCGAAAGCTTTTGGACGGAAAGCCAGCTTGTTGACGGCAAATGCCCCGACTGCGGAAGAGATGTTGTTGACGCCTCGGAGGAAGCATATTTCTTTAAAATGTCTCCCTTTGCAGACAGAATTGAAAAGCTTTTAACCGAAACCGATTATCTTCAACCGAAATCAAGAGCAGTTGAGCTTGTTAACAATTTCATCAAGCCGGGACTTGAAGACCTTTGCGTTTCAAGAACCTCCTTCACTTGGGGAATACCCGTTACCTTTGATGAAAAGCACGTTGTTTATGTTTGGATAGACGCACTTTCAAACTATATCAGCGCACTCGGCTTTAAGAATGAAAAATATAATGATTACGACAAATTCTGGCCGGCAGACACTCACATGGTTGCAAAGGATATTATGCGCTTTCACGCAATCATTTGGCCTGCAATGCTTATGGCACTTGAACAGCCGCTTCCGAAGCACCTTGCAGTTCACGGCTGGATAACCTTTAACGGTCAAAAAATGTCTAAATCTCTCGGCAATGTTGTTGACCCGTTTGTTTTGGGAGAAAGATACGGCTGCGACTCGATTAGATACCACATTTTAAGGGAAATGGCACTCGGAGCAGACAGCTCTTTTTCAAATGAAATTATGATAAACCGCATTAATTCAGACCTTGCAAACGATTTGGGAAATCTTGTTTCAAGAACAGTTGCAATGATTGAAAAATATTTCGGCGGCACTCTTCCGAGCGAAAGAGAGGAAGCCGAGATAGATAAAGATTTAATAGATATGGCGCTTGCGCTTCGCGATAAAACGGATTATTATATCGACGAAACGCAACTAAACAATGCGCTTGCGGAAATATTCAAGGTTATTTCAAGAGCAAACAAGTATATTGACGAAACACAGCCTTGGATACTCGGAAAGGACGAAAGCAAAAAGGCCCGCCTTGCGAGCGTGCTTTATAATTTGCTTGAAGCAATAAGAATAAGCACCACTCTGCTTTCCTGCTTTATGCCGAGCACAATGCCGAAGGTTTGGGAGCAGATAGGAGCAGATTCCTCGCTTATCACCTATGAAAACGCAGGTAAATTCGGTGTGCTTCCCGAAAATGTTACAGTTCACAAGGGCGAGCCGCTTTTCCCGAGAATTGATGTTGAAAAGGAAATTGACGAGCTTAACGCACTTATTCAAAAGCAGGCAGACGAAGCAAAGAAAGCAAACGAAAAGCCTGTTGGCCTTGCCGAAATTCAGTTTGACGATTTTTCAAAGGTTGAGCTTCGTGTTGCAAAAATAACGGAATGTGAGCCGATAAAGAAGGCGAAAAAGCTTCTTAAGCTTCAAGTTAACGACGGCTCTGCCGAGCCGAGACAGATTGTTTCGGGAATTGCTCCGTGGTATAAGCCGGAGGATTTAATCGGCAAAAAGGTTGTTATTGTTGCAAATCTTAAGCCTGCAAAGCTTTGCGGAGAAATGAGCAACGGTATGCTTCTTGCAGGCGACAAAGAGGACGGCGGAGTTAAGGTTCTTTTCGTTGACGGTCTTAACGAGGGAACACAGCTTCGTTAATTGAAACGGAGATTTAATGCTTAATAATATTTTTGACACACACAGCCATTACGATGACGAAAAATTCAGCCCCGACAGAGACGAGCTTCTAAGCGCGCTTCCCAATCGGGGCGTGTCTTTTGCGGTTTCCTGCGGTTGTGATATTGAATCGAGCAAATTTAACAAAGACCTTGCGGAGAAATACGATTATATTTATTTTGCGGCGGGCCTTCATCCCGAAAATCTTGAAGGCTTTTCGCTTAACGATATTGAAGAAATCGAAAAATTAGCAAGGCACGAAAAATGCGTTGCAATCGGCGAAATCGGGCTTGATTATCACTGGATGAGTTCAACAAAGGAAAAGCAAAAGGAATTTTTCAGAGCACAAATTGAGCTTGCAAAGAGGCTTGATATGCCCGTTATAGTTCACGACAGAGAGGCTCACGGCGACACTCTTGAAATTCTCCGCGAAACGAAGCCAAGGGGAGTGCTTCACTGCTTTTCCGGCTCAAAGGAGAGCGCAAGAGAGATAATTTCTTTTGGAATGTATATCGGCTTAAACGGTGTTGCAACCTTTAAAAACGCACGAAAGAGCCTTGAAGTTTTGCACGAAATTCCGCTTGACCGCCTCGTGCTTGAAACGGATTGCCCGTATCTTGCACCCGAGCCGTACAGAGGCAGGCGAAACGACAGCTCATATATTGAATTTATCGCAGAGCGTCTTTCCGCCGAAATAGGCATTACGGCGCAGGAGCTTTTGGATATTACGCACGAAAACGCCAAACGCCTTTATAATATGGTATAAAATAATATAATATATAAAAAAGCACCGAAGGAAATTCCTCGGTGCTTTTGAATTATTGGGTTTATTTTGCTTCTGCCGTGTCTTCCTTCTTCTTTTTGAAAAGGATTTTATCAACAGGGAAGTAGAGGAAGAACTGCAAAGCAGAGCAAACTGCCGTTGCGATATTTCTTGAAAGTGCGCCGTTCCAGCCCCACTTAACAGAAAACAGAGTGTTAAGAGTTGGGGAAAGCCAAGCTGAGAAGCAGATAAGTGCGATAGTGAAGATTATGTAAATCGGAAGAGTTACTGCAACATTTGCGCTTGAATTAAAGGTTTTTTCCTTATTAACAAAGAAAGCAACAATCTGTGCGGCAATATTTGCAACATTGAATGCGATGAAATATCCGAGACCGCCCGAAACGATTTCGCCAACGGCATTTTGAGTTACGGGATAATCAAACACAAACCAATGGAATGCCGTGCCGTAAAGCTCTTTAATCTGCGGAATTAACGGAATAAGATTTACAAGACCGAACTGAACGATGCAGGCAAGAAGCGAAACAACGATGAATTTTACAAACTGCCACGCTGTTACGAGAAATGAGCCCTTTTCCTCTGCCATACTGTCGATATCTTTTAATTTTTTTGCCATAAATTTTTCTCCTTTTGTGCGGTTAAACCGCTTTTTTATCATTTTAAGTATATCAAATATACTCCTGCTATGCAAGAATTATTTAACATATTATAAAAAATGTTTTACAAAACCGCTTTAAATCAGCAATCCGAAAATCATTCCTGGGATAATTGCTTTAATAATTGCAACAATTGCCCAAACAAAAAGTGCGATTAAGCCAAGAACAATTGCAAGCAAAAGAATAACCGCAAGAATAAGTATCAGAAGCACAAGCGGACCCTTTTTGCTCTTTTTAACGGGATCGTTAAACGGCTTTTCCTCCTCGGCAGGAGCGGGATTTTCATCATCATAAACGGGATAAATTTTAAGCGTTGCCTCTGCATCGCACGGGCCGGAGTTCCATAAAAGCGGCTCAACAAGGCCTCTTACGCTTTCTGCGCCTTTAAGAATTTTACCGATTTTAAGCCCGATTGTGTTGAGGAAGCTGTCAATAATATTAAGAAATCCGCAGGTTAATTTATACTCTCTTGTTTCAGGGCCGTAAGGTGAATCTCCGCAATAAAGATTTTGAATAAGCTCGAGTATAAAATCAACAACATTGTTATCGGCAATATCGGCAATGTCCTCTTTTTTGAGCCCGCATTCCTTTTTGCAAAGACGCCAAATCTTTTTAAAGGTCAGCTTATTGAGAAGCTTGCCTACGGGCTTAATTATCCACGCAAGCTTTTTAACCTTTTCGCCGGGGATTGAAAACGCAGGGGTCATTTCTGCAAGGCGGTCTATATCATTGCCCATTGCCCAGATAACCTCGCGAATCATACCGAAGAAAAAGCCCTTCATATATTCATCAAACGGCTTTCCGCCCGTGTCAAAGCCGGGAACATCCTTGATAAGAATTGTATCCGTTCTGATTTCGCCCTTTGCAGGATCAAAGGTTACATTTCTCATTGTGGGAGGACAGCCTGCCATTGCACCGCAGGCGATATCATAAAACTTATTTCCCTTTTTAGAGGTTATAACGGAAATATCGTGAACATGAGTATGACCCGTAAGCATACAATGCAAGCCGTGGTCTGCAAAAATTTCTCTTGTTACCTCGTGATTTCTCTGCATATCGCCCTTGCCGATAATTGCATAAAACGGGCTGGGCGCAATCATTGGATGATGCGTCATCGCAATAACATACTGGTCGTTATCATAGGCATCCTTCAACTGCTCAAGAATCCACTCCATACACTCATCGCTGTAGCCCGAGCCTCTGCCCTCTTCCTTATCGTTTGTATCGTCGTTGAGCGCAAAAAGTCTGTATCCCGGTGCAAGCTGAACAACATAGCAAAGCGACTTTTCAAAGGTTGCAATCGCCTCGTTAGGACCGAATTCATAATACATATCCCAAAGGTCGTGCCTGTTTTCAATGGCAGGAACCTGTATTGTTTCATCTCCGTCATAGCCGTCTGCAACGCCGCCGTCCCTGAAATCATGAGTTGCGGTTATAACATAAACGCGCTTGCCCCTTTTCTTTAAATCACGGAGCATTTCGATAAACTCCTTATGAGATTCGATTTCGCCGTCGCGCGTTGTGTCGCCTGCAAGAACAACAATATCCGTTGAGGTGTCCTCGCAAAGCATATCAAAGCCTGCTTTTAAAACGAGGTCTGTGTCCTTAATAATTTTTTGGCTTTTAGACTCTGCCTTATCATAAGCAGCTCCCTCGGTTCCGCCCTTTCTGGAATAATAATGAGTATCTGTTATAAACTGGATTTTAAGAGGCTCGTTATTGCTTCCGCTGATTCTTTTTGCCATAAATTTTACCCCTTTTGCTTTATTTTGTTTTTATTTCAAGCTCTCCCGATTTAACGCAACCGTTGAGAGTTATTTCAATAATTCCCTTATCCCTGCTTACAAAATCAATTTCACTTGAATTGAGCGTTACGCGGTAATCATACTTATCCGAAAGACAAACAAGAACGGTATATTTTTCGGCATTTCCGAAATACTTAAAGCTGATTTCGGCACTGCTTTCGGTTGCCGCCTGTGTGTCTGTCCACACATCAAAGCCTGTTGTTACCGTTGCCGGCTTATAATAGGCGTTTGCCCAGATACATATAGGAGCGGAAAGACCGCCGAAGTTATGGAACCAGCCTCCGCGCTGTGTTTCAATTCCGAAGCACTCATAGGTGTTATATGAAAAATCTGTTTCCTTTTTCCACATATCAAGTGCTCTTTTTGCAATTTCAAATGCAAAATCCGCTTCGCCCATATCAAGCATTGTTTTCCACAAAAACCATTGATGTGCCATCCAAACATTGCCGTTCCAATAGCCGTCATTGAAATAATAGGACGCGCTCATATCAACGGCTGAAATACCGCTTTTGCTCCACATTTCATCGGAATTTTTGATGTGTGAAAGAAGCCTTTGGGCTCTGCCCTTATCAACAACACCCGCAACAAGCGGATAAACTCCGTCCATACCCTTATTCATATTTTCGCCGTTTTCGTTTCTCAAAAAGCCGATAACATTTTTGTTATCATCATAAACGGTATATGAATAATAGCCTGCTTCATCATCCCACGCAAGCGTGTTAAGCGCATTTGAAAAACGCTCAATATCGTTGTCAAGGCGTTTAGCGTCGTCTTCTTTGCCCATAGCAAGAGCCGTCATACGCATAATTTTTGCCGCGCGGATAATATGCGAGGTTGAAATGCAGGGGCAGATTTTATCCATCATCTGCCTGTCTATCATATAAACCTGCGCAGGATAATCATCCATACCCGAGCAGGAATACCAATAATCGTAGGTTGTTAAAAGTCCGTTGCCGAACTTGGCGGTTGAGGAGCCGTTTCTGCCTGCAAGAAAATCATAATAGCGCATCATTTTTCCGTAAAGCGCATAAAGAGGCTCCTTATCCTCTTCCCTTTTCAAAAGCTCAAGATACTGCGCAAACTGCGTTGGCACAAGGCTTCCGTGAAGCAAAAAGGCAAAATCCTCATTATCGTCATCCGAAAGATATGTTTCAAGGATATATTTTGACCTTTCCCTGCTGAATTCAAGCACACCTGCGCCGATTACGCCGCTGTCCCAGGTATAGAAGCTGTCCCACCTCTTTCCGGGGGTGTAATGAACAACATTCTCTCCGTGCTTATAAACGGGATAAACAATATTTGTTAAAAGAGTTGATTTGAGTATTTCCGTTGAAAGCGAATACTGCTTGCCGTTTTCGTTAAACGGATTTTCGTTTTCGGAGGAATTTGTTATGTAAATCTGCTCATATTCCTCATCGGATAACGGATTAAATTCATTTTTTGAAACAACCGCATACTCGATATGGCTTGAATGAGGCTCAATAAAAATTGACTGAATAACTGCGTTATGGAAAAAGCCCTCATCGCTTTTCTTTGCAAGAAAGCTTTCGGAAAATGTTCTTGTCAGCTCATCGTAGGTGTGGTCGCCGTTTGACAGCCTGTTTGGCAAAGCGTCTTCAAGGCAACCCGACTCAAGCGTTCTTTCCCTTGTTCTTTCGTTATTTGTGAGAATAAAGAACGCTTCTCCGCTTGGATATTCAAGCTTAATTTTTAAGCCCTTGCCTGCCTTTTCGGAGGAAATTTTCGGAACGAAGCCCTGCTTTTCAAGAGAAGCGGAAATACTTTTTTCCTCTCCCTTCTCCGTTATTGCAAGAAAATCAAGCTCAATTCCGCCTGTTCCGAGGCTTTCAAGGGTTATGCTTTCTTCGCCGTTAAATTCAAAATGTGCAAACGAAAGCTCTTGATTAACAGGGAAAGCAACCCTTTTTCCGCAGAGCAGAAATTCGGCAGGAGTATCCGTTACGCTTTTATACCTTACCGTTAAAACGGGATTTTTAAATTCCGAAGCGTCTGCACGATACGAAGCCCTGTCGCCCGCCTCACAGCCGAAGGGCTTTAAGTTTAGCACGGGAACATGATAATTTTCGCATCTGTCGCCTAAGCCGTGGCTTAAATAGAAATTGCAATCGAAAAATTCGCCCTTATGCATACCGTCGGGATTTTCCCTATCCCACGGGCGCGGATTTGCATATTCATATTCCTCATAATCGTTTGCATTGATTAAAACCGCCTTTTCGGGAAGCGAAACACGGCAGTAAAACGGCTTTGGATATTCCATAGACGAAAAAACATTTAAAAGGCAATTCTGCTTCAAATCCGTATTATTAACGAAGCACGCCCTCATAAGATATGCTTCCTCGTTTATTTTTGAAAAGGAAACATCCGTGTATATCAAATCCTTCCACATCAGCTCATATCTGTATGAATAAAAGGAATAATCGCCCTTGCATTTCCAAAGATGATAGCTGCTGGGAACTGTTACATTAGGAACGGGAACTGCCGAATTCCAAACGGTTGGATGAACAACAAAATCAAATCTTGCTCCCGATTTCATATCGGAATCAATTATTCTTGATATGCCCATATATTTTTTGGAATACGGTCCCCAAAGAGATATTTTGCTTTCTTCTGTGCTCATAAAATGCCCTTAACCTTTGAATGTT
>SAMEA3663039__coassemble_177_pt1 | contig 23947 bp, 22 predicted proteins | sample SAMEA3663039__metabat2_low_PE_029 | metagenome-assembled genome bin SAMEA3663039 (sample SAMEA3663039) | pig gut metagenome | biome: pig gut; feature: pig-associated habitat; material: faeces | place: France | collected 2012
TGTGAAGTCCAATGAATGAAAACGAATTGAATAATAATCAGGGCGAGGAAAAGAAATCCGATAAAAAGCGAATACTGCTTATAGTATTTTTCCTTATCATTTTTATTTGCTCGTGCGTTTATATCGGCTTTTATCTTTTCAATAATTATCAGGCGGGTAAGGAGTATGAATCCTCCTCAACCGTTCAAACAACAACCCAGGGCGCGCTTGCAGATAATCCGATTGATTTTCAGTCGCTTCAATCGCAAAATGATGAAATATATGCTTGGATAAAAATTGACGACACAGAGGTTGATTATCCGATTGTTCAAAGCAAAACAGACGATGAATTTTATTTAAAGCACAGTGCGCTTGATAAAAAGTGGCTTGCAAGCGGAGCGATTTATACAGAGGGGTGCAACAGAACGGATTTTTCCGATCCAATAACGGTGATTTACGGCCATAACGGATATAAGGAAACAATGTTCACAACTCTTCACAAATTTGAGGATTCCGAATTTTTTAATTCTCACGAATATTTTTATATTTATATGCCCGGCAGGAAATTAACATATCAAATTATTTCCGCCTTTAAATATGACGACAGGCATATTATGAATTCCTTCAATTTTTCATCGGCGGAGGATTTGCAAAGCTTTCAAAGCACGGTTGTTAACCCAACCTCTGCGCTGAAAAATGTTAGGGAACAGCTTGAAACAAATGTTGATGAAAACAGCAAAATCGTTGTTCTTTCAACCTGTATAACAAACCAAAAGAGCAACAGATATCTTGTATGCGGAGTATTAGTAAAAGATGAAAAAACCAATTGACCCAAATCTTAACAGCTTTGATGAAAACGGCTTTCTTTCGGACATTGAGCCGAAAAAAGAAGATCATTCAATGAATATTGTTGGCGAGGAGCCAAGAAGGGAAACAAACGATAATCCCGATTTTGTTGTTAAGGAAAGCAAAAAATCAAAAAATCCGTCTGATTATCACGCGGGAGAGCACAGAAGCGGCTCCGAAAAAAGCGGCTCGTCAAGCTCATCTCATCATTCCTCTCATAGCAGCTCGTCAGGCTCATCTCATCACTCATCTCATCATAGCTCATCTCACCATAGCTCGTCTCACCGTAGATCGTCAAGCAAAAAAAAGCGCAGGCTTCCTCTTGCGGCGCGCATTGCAATAATCATTCTTGTGCTGATTTTTCTTGCCGTTTCTATCATCGGGGGAACCTTCCTTTATTTAAGGGAAACGGGTAAAAACGATTTGATTGTTGAGCAGCAAAATCCAAAGTATGAGGAAACAATTCAGTATAACGGCCACACATATATATATGATAAGAATAAGGTTGCCTTTGCCTTTATCGGCGTTGACCGCGAGGAGATAGGGCAGAGCGATAAGGAAATAGGCAGTGCCGGTCAGGCAGACACCGATATTATCGGAGTTGTTGACACGCAAACGGGACAGGTCAGCGTTATAACAATTCCCCGTGATACAATGGTTGATATAGACCTTTATTCCGCTTCGGGAATTTTTCTGCGAACTCAGGAAATGCAGATTTGCCTTTCATACGCTTACGGCGACGGAGGTGAGTCCTCGTGCAAAAATGTAACAACTGCAATGAGCAGAATACTCGGCAATGTTCCGATAGAAAAGTATTTTGCCCTTGATTTAAACGGAATTGCTCCTCTTAATGATGCAGTCGGCGGAGTTACTCTAACCTCTCTTTATGATTTCCCCTCCGACGGAGTTAAAAAGGGCGATGAAATAACGATAAAGGGCGATTTTGCCCAAACCTATGTGCGCAGAAGAAATGTTGATAATATCGAAGCCTCTTTAAACAGAACAGAACGCCAAACGCAGTATGTTAAGGCCTATGTTCAGCAGTTAAGAAGCGCGGTTTTAAACGATTTTTCGGTTATCACAAGGCTTTATAACACCGCTATGGATTACAGCCAAACAAATATTTCGCTTAATGATGTAACATATCTTGCAACGGTTATTCTTTCAAACGGCGTTTCCGATTATAATCAATATACTCTTAAAGGCGAAATGAAGCCGTCAAGCACAACCTCCGAGGATGTTTTCGCCGAGTATTATGTTGATGAGGACGCAGTTATGGAGGTTGTTGTAAACTGCTTTTATAAGCAGGTTAGCTGATAAATAAAAAGCATTTTCGCTTTGTCCGCCCACAAAAAAGGGCGTAAATGCTGAATATAATATGTGGGCAGAAAGGCTATGTTATGGATAGTTTAACAAAGAAAAAGCTTCAAATTTATGCAACGCAAATCAGAATGGGCGTTATTGAAGGCACCTATTGCGCAAAAGCAGGCCATCCCGGCGGAAGCCTCTCAATCGCAGATGTTCTTGCTTATCTTTACGGTAAGGAAATGAAATGCGACCCGAAAAATCCAAGGGCAGAGGAAAGAGACAGGCTTGTTCTTTCAAAGGGACACGCCGCTCCCGCTCTTTACAGTGCGCTTGCTTATAAGGGTTATTTTCCCGTTGAGGATTTAAAAACGCTTCGTCATATCGGCTCTTATCTTCAAGGCCACCCGAATATGAACACCGTTCCCGGCGTTGATATGAGCACGGGCTCTCTCGGTCAGGGCATCAGCGCGGCTTGCGGAATGGCAAAGGCGGCTAAATATCTCGGCAAAAACGATATTAATGTTTATTCTATTTTGGGCGACGGCGAAATAGAAGAGGGTCAGGTTTGGGAGGCTCTTATGTTTGCCGCTCAGTATAATCTTGATAATCTTTGCGTTATCATAGATTCGAATAAGCTTCAAATAGACGGTGCGTGCGAGGATGTTATGAGCGCAGAGCCGATTGATAAAAAGGTTGAGGCATTCGGCTTTGATTATGCCGTTATAGACGGAAATAATCTTGATGAAATCGAAACGGCATTTGAAAAATTCCACGCAAGCTCAAAGCCCTTTGCAATTATTATGAACACCGTTAAGGGCAAGGGCGTTTCATATATGGAAAATGCAGTCGGCTGGCACGGAAAAGCGCCTAACGAGGAAGAATATAAAACGGCGATGGCTGAATTAACGGCAAAACTTGCAGAATTGGAGGCGTAATTATGGCAGAAGTAAAATGTGTTGCAACAAGAGACAGCTACGGAAATGCGTTAAAGGAGCTCAAAGCAGAGGGCGCAGAAAATCTTGTTGTTCTTGATGCAGATCTTTCAGCGGCAACAAAAACGGGAATTTTCCGCAAGGAGTATCCCGAAAGCCATATAAACTGCGGTATCGCAGAATCAAATATGATTAGCATTGCGGCAGGAATGAGCACAATGGGTCTTGTTCCGTTTGCGTCCAGCTTTGCAATGTTTGCCGCAGGCAGAGCCTTTGAGCAGATAAGAAATTCAATCGGCTATCCTCATCTTAATGTTAAAATCGGTGCAACCCACGCCGGCATTTCAGTCGGTGAGGACGGCGCTTCTCATCAGTGCTGCGAGGATTTTGCGCTTATGCGTTCAATTCCGGGTATGGTTGTTATCTGCCCTGCCGATGATGTTGAGGCAAAGCAGGCAGTAAAAGCCGCATATAAATATGAGGGCCCTGTTTATTTAAGATTCGGCAGGCTTGCCGTTCCTGTTTTTCACAGTGAAGATTATAAATTCGAAATCGGCAAGGGCGAGGTTATTAAAGAGGGCAAGGATGTAACCATCATTGCAAACGGACTTATGGTTGCTGAGGCAATCGAAGCAGGAAGAAAGCTTGCAGAAGATGGAATTGATGCCGAAATCATCAATATTGCAACTATTAAGCCGCTTGATGAAGAGCTTGTTGTTGCGTCTGCAAAGAAAACGGGAAGGGTTATAACCGTTGAAGAGCATAACATTATCGGCGGACTTGGCGAGGCGGTTTGCTCTGCTCTTGCGGAAAATTGTCCGGTTCCCGTTAAAAGAATAGGCGTTAATGATGAGTTCGGCCATTCCGGTCCTGCAAAGGATTTGCTCAAACAGTTCGGTCTTTCGGCTGAAAATATCGTTAATGTAACAAAAGATTTTATTAAATAAATTATAATCATTACTAAAATGCCGCTCCTTTGGGGCGGTATTTTTCTTTGTTTTAACAAATTTCACATAAACTTGATTTATATAACGCAAATTTTATTTTTTCTTAAAAATATTACCTGATTTTTACCTTTAAGCAACCTCTTTTCAATATCGGAGAAGGATAATAACGGTGTTTGAAAAGGAGGAAAAGAAATGAAAAGATTTATCGGATATTTATTAAATTTTGTTTTGTCAATATGTGCGATTTTCGGCGGCATTTATATTATCCGAAATTTTATAGGAAAAATGTCTGTTTTAAATTTTACAGGCTGGGTTTTATGCTTTGTGGGAGTGATGGCAATTCTTGCCGAAATCATTCGATTTTTCAAGGAAAAAAAGGAGATGCAGTATGAAATCTTGGGTTAAGGAATTTACATTAAAGCATCCTGAAATATGGAAATTTATCAAATTCAGCTTCACGGGAGCAAGCACCTCCGTTCTTGAGCTCGGAGTTTTTATGTTTCTTCAATATGTTGTTTTCAAAGGTCTGAATGAGGTTCCCGTAACGGATAATGCACTTCTTTCGTTTTTGAAAATCGAATATAAAGGATACTTGTATTCTTATGCAATTTCTGCTATTATAGGATACGCTGCGGCTTATGTGATGAACAGAAAAATGACATTTAAGGCAGATGCAAATCCCGTTTTGTCAACGGTTATATATGCCGTTATGGTTTTCTGCACAATTCTGTTTAACACTTGGTTCGGCGCATTTCTCGGAACGCTTATTAAAAACAGCGGGCACAGTAATGCCGTTATTGAGATGATAACAAAGGTTGTTGTTATGACGGTGCCGACGCTGTGGACTTATCCGATGAACAGATTTGTTATTCACAGAAGAAAGAAAACACCGAATAATGAAAAAGAAAATTCAGTCTTATGCGAGCAGGCATAAGGAATTATGGAAATTCATCAAATTTAATATAACGGTTATCGTAACCTCTGCGCTTGATATTGCGGTTTATATGCTTTTGCTTTATTTCGTTTTCAGGTCAATGAACGAGGAGCCGTTGCCGCAAAATGCAGTTTTAACCTTTCTCGGAATAAGATATAAGGGCTATTTATTTTCATATCTTATATCAACAACGGCAGGCTATGTTGCGGCATACCTTATAAACAGGAAAATAACCTTTCATTCGGATGTTAACCCTGTTTACAGCTCTGTTCTTTATTTTGCACTTGCGGTTTTCAACATTGTTTTCAGCTCGTGGTTCGGAGGAATAGCGGGAACATTTATGGTTGAGCACGGACTTTCAAATCCGTTTACGGAGATTATTGCAAAATTTGTAATAATAAATATCCCAACCTTGTGGACCTATCCTATTGAAAGATATGTTATTCAAATAAAGAAAGGCAGCTTTAAGGGTATAAAAAATGGCAATTACGGCAACTGATTTAGACGGAACTCTGCTTTCAACCGACACAACAGTAAGCAAAGAAAATCTTGAAGCAATCAAAAGATTATCTCAAAAGGGCATAGAAACTGTTGTTGTTACGGGCAGAGGCTTGCATGAAATTCCGCAGGAGCTTTTGGATTTTGATTCTATTGAATACTTTATTTTTTCAAACGGAGCCGGAATTTATAAAAGGGGAAGCGGCGTGGTTTTTCATTCGGAGATAAACAGGGAAACCGCCAAAAGAGTTGTTGAGCTTCTCGGTAATTATGAGGTTTTCATCGAGCTTTACATAAACGGAACACCAACTGTTGATAAAAACAAATTCAGCGAGGAAGCCTTTGATTATTACAGGATAGACAGGGATTTTTATCCCGAGCTGATAAGAAGCAGAAAGCCCGTTGATAATTTTGAAGCACTTTTAGGCGGAAGCCTTGACGGCCTTGAAATGTTTGATTTGTTTTTCAGGAATCAAGAGGAACGCTCTGCCTGTGCACAGGCGTTCGACAGATATTTTCCCGAGCTTGAATACACAACCTCAATGACCAATAATCTTGAAGCTATGAACGCGGGAATAAATAAGGGAAGCGGACTCAAACGCCTTTGCCAAATGGAAAATATTGATATAAACGATATTTATGCCTTGGGCGACAGTAAGAACGATTTGGCAATGTTTGAAGCCGTTGAAAACTGCTTTGCAGCAGCAAATGCCTGCGAGGAGCTCAAAAAAATAAGCAAGGGCATTGCTTGCAGTAATGATGAAAATATAATGTGCTTTATGGAAGAATTTTATAAAAAGCAGGGGATATTATAAATCATTTACGGACTTAACAAAGAAAGGCTATGGGAATTAATATGAACGCAATTCATTTTTTAAGCACGGGCTCATCGGATTGCATTATTCTTGAAAGCAACGGAAAATTTGCAATGATAGACGCCGCAGAGGACACTGAATATCCTAAAAATAAGCCTATGTGCAAGCTCCCCGGATTTGAGGAGCAGGTTGTTGAATATCTCTTTAAAAACTGTGCAGATGAAAACGGAGAGGTGCATCTTGATTTTGTTCTCGGCACTCATTCACATTCCGACCATATAGGCGGCTTTGATACGGTTATTCTCAATCCGAATGTGCATATCGGCAGGGCTTATCTTAAACCCTATCATCCCGAAAGAATTAACGCCTTTGAAAGAACGCAATGGGATAATTCAGAGGTTTATACGCAGATGACAGATGCGCTCAAAGAGAAAAATATCCCCATTGTCGGCGAGCCTGATGAAACGCCGTTTTATCTCGGAGATTTCAAAATAACGCTCTTTAACGGTAAATATAAAAGATATATTCGTAAAACAGGCGAAAACGAGCATTCAATTGTTTCGCTTGTTGAGGCGGGCAAATGCAGTGCACTTCTTGCAGGCGATATGAATTTTAAGCATTCGGGCGAAAAGGAAATCAGCAAAAAGGTCGGCAAGGTTGATTTGCTCAAGGTTGGTCATCATTGCTATGAGGGCTCCTCCTCGCCGCTTTGGCTTAAAACGCTTAATCCCGATATTGCCGTTATTGCAAACAGTATGAAAAAGGCAGATAAAAGAGTTCTTGCAAGAATAAAGAAATATGCCTCGTCGGAGGTTTACACAACCGTTGATTCAAACGGTGTTAAGGCAATTTTCACGGCAGATAAAATTGAAATAAAAACGGATATTATGTAATAAAAGGCTTCGGAAATTTGATTTCCGAAGCCTTTTGCTTAGGGTAACGGTAATAATCCGTGGTTCGGATTATTACCGTTACCCTATTCAAGATATAGAATTATTTTTTCCGCTTCAAGCGTTTTCTTAACATCTATAACACGCTGATTTTCAGAGCCTCTGAATTTAAGGCTGATATTTTTCAGCTCCTTGATGAATTTTCCGTCAACAAGAATATCCGTCATTTCAAGAAGCTCCTTTGAAATATCCGTAAATGCCCTGCTTTTTTCGGCACCCGTTATTTCCTCAAAGGTAAAGCCGCTGTAACACCAAACGGTTTTATTCGGAAAATCCTTTTTGAATTTTTTAAGAAAATCAAGAAGCGTCTGCTGATTTTCGGGTTCAAACGGCTCTCCGCCCAAAATGGATATTCCGGCTATCCACGGCGGCTTCACGGAATCAAGAATATAATTCTCCGTCTCCTCGCTCCATTCCCTGCCGTATTCAAAATCCCACGCCATATAATTAAAGCAGTCGGGGCAATGATGGCGGCAGCCCGAAACGAAAAGGGAGGTTCTCACTCCCTCGCCGTTTGCAATATCATTCGTTTTTATTTCGGCAACATTCATATTTTACACCAAAAAGAGCCAAACGATTTGTTCGGCTCTTTAATCCTTTATTTTGTGCTTAGTATTAAAGATGAAGAACTCTGTCCTTAATCTCCTGCGTTCTGCCCTGATTCCAGAACTGCGTTCCTATATATCCGCAGGTGCGCCTTGCAACATTCATTTTGCTTTGGTCTTCATTTCCGCATTTCGGGCATCTCCAAATGAGCTTTCCTTCCTCTTCAACTATCTGCATTTCGCCGTCATATTCACAGCATTGGCAGAAATCGCTCTTTGTGTTGAGCTCGGCATACATAATATGGTCGTAAATATACTGCATAACCGATAAAACAGCGGGGATATTATCCTGCATATTCGGAACCTCAACATAGCTGATTGCTCCGCCGGGAGAAAGCTTTTGGAATTCAGCCTCAAATTCAAGCTTCTTAAAGGCGTCAATTTCCTCGGTAACATGAACATGATAGCTGTTTGTGATATAGTTTTTATCGGTAACTCCGGGGATTTTGCCGAAACGCTTTTGCAGGCATTTTGCAAATTTATATGTTGTTGATTCAAGCGGAGTGCCGTAAACCGAAAAGTCAATATTTTCCTTTTCCTTCCAGCCCTTGCAGGCGTCGTTAAGCTTCTGCATAACGGAAAGTGCAAAATCCTTTGCCTCGGGGTCGGTGTGGCTCTTGCCTGTCATATATTTAACACATTCGTAAAGTCCTGCGTAGCCAAGAGAAATTGTTGAATATCCGCCGTAAAGGAGCTTGTCTATCGTTTCGCCCTTTTTAAGTCTTGCAAGTGCGCCGTACTGCCAAAGAATAGGAGCAACATCGCTCGGAGTTCCGAGCAGTCTGTTGTGGCGGCACATAAGAGCACGGTAGCAAAGGTCAAGTCGTTCGTCGAATATCTGCCAGAATTTCGTCATATCTCCGCCCGAGGAGCAGGCAATATCAACAAGATTAAGGGTAACAACACCCTGGTTAAATCTGCCATAATATTTGCCCTTATTTGTTTTCGGGTCAACATAAGGAGTAAGGAATGAACGGCAGCCCATACAGGTGTAAACAGCGGAATTGCCGTTTTTATCAACCTTAAGCTCCTTCATTTTCTTTGCGGAAATGTAATCGGGCACCATTCTCTTTGCCGTGCACTGAGCGGCAAGGCAGGTAACATCCCAATATTTTGAGCCCTCTGTGATATTATCCTCATCAAGAACATAAATAAGCTTAGGAAATGCAGGAGTAATCCAAACTCCGCTTTCGTTTTTAACGCCCTTAATTCTTTGGCGCAAAACCTCTTCAATGATGAGTTTAAGGTCGTCTCTTGTTTGACCCTCTTCAACCTCGTCAAGATACATAAATACGGTTACGAACGGAGCCTGACCGTTAGTTGTCATAAGAGTAATAACCTGATACTGAATCATCTGAACACCGCGGTTGATTTCGTCCTTAACGCGAACCTCGGTAATTTTATTAATCTGCTCCTCAGTCGGCTCAATACCTGCCGCTTCAAGCTCTTCTTTAACATCCTTTTTGAATTTTTGACGGCTTAAATCAACAAACGGAGCAAGGTGTGAAAGGCTTATGCTCTGTCCGCCGTACTGGCTTGATGCAATCTGCGCAATAATCTGCGTTGCAATGTTGCAGGCAGTTGAGAAGGAATGGGGCTTTTCAATCATTGTTCCGCTGATAACCGTGCCGTTTTGAAGCATATCTTCAAGATTAACAAGGTCGCAGTTGTGCATGTGCTGTGCAAAATAATCTGCGTCATGGAAATGGATAAGTCCGTTTTCGTGAGCCTCAACAATATCCTGCGGAAGAAGGATTCTCTTTGTTAAATCCTTTGAAACCTCGCCCGCCATATAATCGCGCTGAACGCTATTTACGGTTGGGTTTTTATTTGAGTTTTCCTGCTTAACCTCTTCGTTATTACATTCTATAAGAGTTAAAATCTGCTCGTCTGTTGTGTTTGATTTACGGATAAGAGAGCGGTTGTAGCGGTATTTAACATATCTTTTGGCAACCTCAAATGCTCCCTGCGCCATAATCTGATTTTCAACAATATCCTGAATTTCCTCAACGGAAAGTGCTCTTGCCGCCTTCTTTATTTTAAATTCAACATATTCTGCAATGTCGTTAATTTGTGAAGCTGTAAGCTCCGCCTTTTCGCACGCGGCGTTTGCTTTGGTTACGGCTGCTATGATTTTTGATAAATCAAATTCTGCTTCGGAGCCGTTTCTCTTGATAATCTTCATATTTTTCACCCCTGTTTGATTTTTGCGTTATTTTAATAATTGTTACAAAACGGTTACAGTTATTACTCGTTGCCTTTACATAATATCAAAATATAGTTGCCATGTCAATATGTTTTTGCAAAAAAATACAACATATTGTGGGAAAATTTTTAAAATCCAAAAAAATAAACGATATGTAGATTTTACTTTATTTTGCATAAAATGTTGTTTTTTGGCTTTAAATCAAGTTGTTAAGCGGTTTTTCGGGCTGAATTGCAATGAGAATTTTACCGAAGGTTACAAAAATGTGAGTACAAAAAGTATAATTCACAATTTTTACAATATATGCTATAAAAAGTATTATTTTCATTATATTACCCACAACATTTTGTGTTTTTTTGTTTCTTTTGTTCAATTTATACATATTTTGCTCCGAAAGCCGACGAAATTATTATTTTTTGCTAATTGTTTTTGCTTTGTGCTTTATGTTATCATATAGACGCTGAATAATCAGCTCAATAAAATTTAACGGAGGTTTATATATATGGAAGCTTGGAGAAGCTTTAAAACGGGCGATTGGTGCAATGAAATCAATGTTCGCGACTTTATTAATAAAAACTATACAGCTTATAACGGAGACGCTTCCTTCCTTTCGGGTCCAACAGAGAGAACCGAAAGAGTAAGCGCAAGGCTTAAAGAGCTCCTTATTGCCGAAAATGAAAAGGGCGGAGTTCTTGATGTTGACACGGAAAAGGTGCTTTCAATCCTTTCTCATAAGCCGGGATATGTTATTAAGGAGGACGATATTATAGTCGGTCTCCAAACGGACGAGCCGCTCAAAAGAGGCGTTTCTCCGTTTGCAGGCTTCAGAAATGCCGTTCAGGCCTGTGAGGCATACGGCTATAAAATGTCCGATAAAATCAAGGATGAGTTCACTTACAGAACAACCCACAACACAGGCGTTTTTCGCGCTTATACCGATACTATTAAAAAAGCACGCCACGCAGGCATTTTAACAGGTCTGCCGGACGCCTATGCAAGAGGAAGAATTATCGGCGATTACCGCCGTATTGCTCTTTACGGTATGGATTATCTTATTGAGCAGAAAAAGCTTGATAAGAAAAAGCTCGGCGAAAAAGATGTTCTTGATGAGGAAACAATTCATCTTCTTGAAGACCTTGCAAAGCAGCTTGAATTTATGAACCAGCTCAAAATAATGGCTCTTGATTACGGCTTTGACATTTCAAGACCTGCCGAAAATGCAAGAGAGGCTGTTCAGTGGCTCTATTTCGGCTATCTCGGTGCTATCAAGGAGCAAAACGGTGCCGCAAACTCAATCGGAAGAATTGCCGAATTCATCGATTGCTATATTCAAAGAGATATGGAGGAGGGCACCCTTGACGAAAGCGGCGCACAGGAGCTTATTGATGATCTCGTTGTTAAGCTTCGTCTTGTTCGCCATCTTCGCACACCCGAATATAACGACCTTTTCGCAGGAGATCCCGTTTGGGTAACCTGCTCTCTCGGCGGTGTAACAACAGACGGCAAATCAATGGTTTCAAAATCCTCGTTCCGTTTCCTGCAAACTCTTTATAATCTCGGACCGAGTGCCGAGCCGAACTTAACTGTTCTTTGGGCACAGGCGCTTCCGCAGGGCTTTAAGGATTTCTGTGCACAGGTTTCTATTGACACCGATTCAATTCAGTATGAAAACGACGATGTTATGAGAAAGGACTACGGCGACGATTATGCAATTGCCTGCTGCGTTTCCGCTATGAAAGAGGGCAAGCAGATGCAGTTCTTCGGCGCAAGATGCAATCTTGCAAAGGTTCTTCTTATGGCTCTTAACGGCGGTAAGGACGAAAAAGAGGGAAGCCAAATCGCTCCTGAGGGTGCTTCCTTTGATGAAAAGCCGCTTGATTATAATGAGGTGCTTGAAGCATACAAAAAGTATCTTTCTTGGATGGCACGCCTATATGTTAACACAATGAATATCATTCATTATATGCACGATAAGTATGCTTACGAAAGACTTATGATGAGCCTGCACGACACCGATGTTGAGCGTCTTATGGCATTCGGTATTTCCGGTATGAGCGTTGCGGTTGATTCTCTTTCGGCAATTAAGTATGCAAAGGTAACTCCCGTTAAAGATGAAAGAGGAATTATAACCGATTTCAAAACAGAGGGAGAATTCCCCAAATTCGGTAATGATGACGACAGAGTTGACGAAATTGCGCAGTGGCTTACGGAGTTCTTCTATAAGGAGCTCTGCAAAACTCCTGCATACAGAAATGCAAAGCACACTCTTTCAATTCTTACAATCACATCTAATGTTATGTACGGCAAAAAAACAGGCGCAACACCTGACGGAAGAAAGGCAGGCGAGGCGTTTGCACCCGGCGCAAACCCAATGCACGGCAGAGATTGCGAGGGCGCTCTTGCTTCTCTTAATTCGGTTGCAAAGCTCAGCTACGCTTGTTGCCAAGACGGTATTTCAAACACCTTCTCAATCACTCCCGACGCGCTCGGAACAGATGATGAAAACAGAGTTGAGCATTTAACAACTATGCTTGACGGCTATTTCTCTCAGGATGCGCATCATCTTAATGTTAATGTGCTCAATCGCCAAAAGCTTATTGACGCTATGAACGACCCAACCCTTTATCCGTCGCTCACAATCCGCGTTTCCGGCTATGCCGTAAACTTCAATAAGCTTACCAGGGAAAAGCAGGAGGAGGTTATCGCCAGAACCTTCCACACCGCAATGTAAGTTGTTGCTTAACAAAATATTAAAGCCCGTTGAAAGCGTTGTTTTTCAACGGGTTTTGTGTTATCCTAAAAGAAAGCCGAACAGGTTAAAGAAATTTGATTACAGCACAAACGGAGCGTATTTTATAACAATATGCGTTAAAGATAGGAAATGCGTTTTGGGTAAAATCGTAGGGGAGGGTTTCTTCGCCCTCCCAAAAATAGAATTAACACCTATTATGACCACATAATCAGAAACGAAGACGATTATCTTAATATTTGGGAATATGTAAACAGTAACGCTCTTAAATGGGCGGAGGATGAATTTTACACGGGAGATGAAAATATTGGCTGATATTCATTCATTTGAAAGCCTTGCCGCGCTTGACGGCGAGGGACTGCGCTACGGTGTGTTTTTTACAGGCTGTCCGCTTCGGTGCGCGTACTGCCATAATCCCGACACATGGTTTCATTCGGGAAAGGAATATACACCGCAGGAGCTTTTCAAAAAAATTAAACGCTATAAGCCTTATTTTAAAAACGGAGGAGGCGTAACCTTTTCGGGCGGCGAGCCGCTTTTACAGGCGGATTTTATTAACGAAACAGCGGCCTTGCTCCGCTCTGAAAATATCGGCTATTGCCTTGACACCTCGGGAAGCGTTCCTCTTTCCGAGAGCGTTAAAAAATGTATAGACGGCGCCGACATGGTTATTCTTGATATAAAATTTTATAACGAAGAGGATTATAAAAAATACACAGGCGGCGTTTTTGAAAACTTCGTTAATATCGGAAAATATTGCTCCCAAACGGGAAAACGGCTTTGGCTTCGAACGGTTGTTGTTCCGGGAATTAACGACAGTGAGGATAGCGTCCGCAGGTATAAGGAATTTGCAAAGCAGTTTAAATATGAAAAATATGAGCTTCTCGCATTTCATACAATGGGATTTTTTAAATACGATAATTTAAAAATAGAAAATCCGTTAAAGGAAACGCCTGCTCTTGATAAGGAAACATTGCGAAAGCTGCAAATGATTATTGACAAAGAGGAATAGAATTATTATAATAGGTTTAACTTAATAAGTCAGGGGTGCCGAAAGGCTGAGATTATACCCTTCGACCCGTCCGTTAGCACGGACGGCGGAGACGATGTAATTATTTAATTATAAATGTATAAGCCCCGTGTTTTTCGCGGGGCTTTTCTTTTGGCTTGTTAGGAATAATGCGGAAATGCCGCAAGGAAAGGATGGTTGAATATGAAAGCAAGCATTGCAATTCAGGTGCTTCCTAAAACAGACAGCGAGGAAGAGCTTATCAGAATTGTTGACGAGGTTATTGCTTACATAAAAAGCAGTGGACTTAACTGCTATGTAGGCCCCTTTGAAACAACTATTGAGGGCGAAAGCTACGATCAGTTAATGGAAATCGCCGCAAACTGTCAAAAGGTTGCAATCAATGCGGGATGCGAAAGCGTAAGCGCTTATATTAAGGTTGTTTACAATCCCGAGGGCGAGGTGCTTACCATTGAAAAAAAGGTTTCAAAGCATCACTAATAAATCGGCGCCCGTCATAGCCGTTGCCGTTATACTTATTATATGGTATATCTGCTGTGATTACGAGGTTGTTCCGGCGTATATGCTTCCGTCGCCCGTTGATGTTTTCAACGCCTTTGTTGATAATTTCGGCGTTATGATGAAGCAGGCTTCGGTAACGCTTCAAGAGGCGTGCTACGGTCTCGGAATAGGAATTGCTTTGGCGTTTATAATCTCTTCGCTTATGGATAGGTTTGATTTTCTTTATAAAGCGATTTATCCTATTCTTGTTATAACTCAAACGATACCAACCATTGCCATAGCGCCTCTTCTTGTTTTGTGGATGGGCTTCGGTATGGCTCCGAAAATAACGCTTGTTGTTATAACAACATTTTTTCCCATATCAATAGGACTGCTCAACGGCTTTAAATCCGTTGATGAGGACGCAATCAATCTTATGCGCGCAATGGGTGCGGGAAGGCTTCAAATTTTCAGATATGTTAAGCTTCCCAATGCAACCGCCTCGTTTTTTTCGGGCTTAAAAATTTCGGCCTCTTATGCAGTAGTGGGCGCCGTTATTTCCGAATGGCTCGGAGGCTTTGAGGGCCTCGGAGTTTATATGACGAGGGTTAAAAAAGCGTATGCGTTTGACAAAATGTTTGCAGTTATAGTTTTTATCTGCGCAGTCAGCCTTATTTTAATGGGAATAGTCGGGCTTCTTCAAAGGCTTGCAATGCCTTGGGAGCGTACGCAGAAAAAATCTAAAAAATTAAATGAAAAGGAAAAAACAGTATGAAGCTTAAAAAATTAACTGCGCTTCTTTTGAGCGCACTGCTCGTTTTCAGCTTTGCTTCCTGCGCTAAAACGGCAGATGATGATAAAAAGGATTTAACAGATATAACGGTTTGCCTTGATTGGACTCCCAACACCAACCACACGGGCCTTTATGTTGCCCTTGCAAACGGCTATTATGAGGAAGCAGGACTTAATGTTTCAATCGTTCAGCCGCCCGAAAACGGTGCAACAGAGGCTTGTGCCGCAGGTCAGGCGCAGTTTGCAGTAGATGCACAGGATACCCTTGCACCTGCATTTACCTCCGATACTCCTCTCGGCGTTACCGCCGTTGCCGCTTTGCTTCAACACAACACCTCGGGTATCATTTCGGCAAAGGGACAGGGTATGGACAAGCCCTCCGGCTTAAACGGAAAAACATATTTAACATGGGATTCTCCCGTTGAGCTTGCAATGATGGAAAATGTTGTTAATGCAGACGGAGGAGATTGGAGCACCGTTACAAGAATTCCGAACACCGTAACAGACGAGGCGCAGGATGTTAACCAAAATCCCGACCACGCTATCTGGGTTTTCTACGGCTGGGGCGGTATCAATGCAAAGGTTAACAATATCGAAACTGATTTCTTCTTCTTTAAGGATATAAACAAAACCTTTGATTATTACACTCCCATTCTTATTGCAAACAATGATTTTCTTGCAAGCAATCCCGATGCGGCAAAGGCATTCCTTTCCGCAACCGCAAAGGGCTATGAATATGCAATAAGCAATCCCGAGAAAGCGGCTCAAATTCTTATTGACGGAGACGACACAAAATCCCTTGTGGGCTCTGAAAAGCTTGTTGTTGAAAGCCAAAAGTGGATGGCAGATCAGTATATTGCGGACGCTGAAAAATGGGGATATATTGACCCTGCCCGTTGGGATGGCTTCTATGCTTGGCTTTATGAGGAAAATCTTATTGAAAAAGAGCTTCCGGCAGGAACGGGCTATTCAAACGATTATTTAGCATAAAGCAATGGAAATACTTAAAGCAGTTGATATAAATAAAAGCTTTGAGGATAATTATGTTCTCAAGGATGTTTCAATAACGCTGAACGAAGGCGAAATAGTCAGCCTGCTCGGCGTCAGCGGCTCCGGAAAAACAACGCTTTTCAATGTTCTTTCGGGAATTTATACTCCCGATAGCGGCAAGGTTTTTCTTAAAGGCGAGGATGTAACCGGCAAGCCGGGCAAAATCAGCTATATGCTTCAAAAGGATTTGCTTTTTCCTTATCGAAGGGTTATTGATAATGTTACTCTGCCTTTAACTCTCCACGGAATGAAAAAGAAAGAGGCAAGGGAAAAGGCTAACGAATATTTTTCTGTTTTCGGGCTTGACGGAACGCAGATGAAATATCCCTCTCAGCTTTCGGGAGGTATGCGCCAAAGAGCTGCGTTGCTGCGAACATATCTTTCGTCAAACGGCGTTGCTCTTCTTGATGAGCCTTTCAGTGCGCTTGATACAATAACAAAGGGAAAAATTCATAAATGGTATCTTGATGTTATGAGGCAGATAAATCTATCAACCGTTTTTATAACTCACGATATTGACGAGGCAATCCTTTTGTCCGACAGAATTTATATTCTCACGGGTGCGCCCGGCGTTATTCAGGATGAAATAATAATTGAGGCTGAAAAGCCCCGTTCGCCCGATTTTAATTTAAGCGGCGAGTTTCTTGAATATAAACGAAGGATAGTTGAAATTCTTCATCTTTCGTAAAAAAGGCTCCGCAGGAACATAAAAATTCCTGCGGAGCTTTATTTTTTTGAGTAAAACACATAAACGTAGCGTTAAAAAGCCAAATGCGAAGCCTGCCCTAATCCATATTCTTATAAGGCTTTTTCTTTGTTACCCAGTTTTCAATGTTAACCTGCCTTGAACGGGCAACGGAAAGAGCGTTCGCCGGAACATCCTCTGTTATTGTTGAGCCTGCGGCGGTAAAGGCAAAATCGCCTACGCAAACGGGTGCAATCAAATTTGTGTTGCAGCCGATAAATGCGTTGTCTCCTATCGTGCAGCGGTGCTTGTTTTTGCCGTCGTAATTAACGGTAACCGTGCCGCAGCCGAAATTAACATTTTTGCCCACATCACTGTCGCCCACATAGGTTAAATGAGCGCATTTTGTGCCCTCGCCCATAACGGAATTTTTGATTTCAACAAAATTGCCGATATGAACATTTTTGCATACCTTACTGCCGTTTCTTATCTGAACAAACGGGCCGCAGGTAACGCCGTCCTCAACCTCGCTGTCGGTCAGCTTAACATTGTCAAGCACTACATTATTTCCTATAACACCGTCTTTAATATAAGTGTTGGGGCCTATAACGCAGTTGTCGCCTATAACGGTGCTTCCTATGATAACCGTGTTCGGCATAATTCTTGTTGAATTGCCGATTTTAACCTGCGTGCCTATCATAACTCCGTCGGTGCAGGGAATGTCAACTCCGTTTACCATCATAGCGTCGTTGATATTTCTTCTCATTATATTGTTAAGGTCGTTAAGCTGCTTTCTGTTGTTTGCACCCAAAACAACCTCACTGTTTTCAACAACATAGGCACCTGCATTTTCGCCCTTTGCAATAAGTATTGCAAGACTGTCCGTAAGGTAATATTCGTTTTGCGCATTGTTGTTTGTAATATTGTCAAGCGCATAAAGCAGGTCGCTTCCGTTAAACCAGTATGTTCCGGCGTTAGATTCGTTAATTTTCTTTTCTTCCTCGTTTGCGTCCTTGTGCTCAACAATGCAAAGCAGAGTGCCGTTTTCATCGCGCTTAACATGGCCTATTCCGTTTGTGTCCTCAACAATTGCGGAAACAAGCGTTATTGCGTTCTTGTTTTCCTCGTGATAAGCATAAGCCTTGTTAATCGTTTCGGCGTCCATAAGCGGACCGTCGCCGTTGAGAATAAGGATTTTATCGTCCTTGTGCTCCTGAACAAATTCTCTTGCCATCATAACGGCGTGGCCTGTTCCGAGCTGTGGATTTTGATAAGCGGTTTTTATTCCTTCGGGCAGAAAGTCCTCAACAATTTCGTGCTTGTAGCCCGTAACAACGCATATATCCTCGCATCCCGCTTCCTTAACTGCACGCAGAACATGGGAAATCATCGGTTCAAAAAGCACCTCACACATAACCTTCGGCAAATCCGATTTCATTCGCGTTCCTTTTCCGCCTGCAAGTATTATTGCGCATTTCATAGCTGAAACCTCCAAATGTTTTTCTGCTATAATTATGCACTAAATACGCTGAATTTTCAAGATAAATAATAATAAATACTCACAATTAGTAAAATTTTAAAAATCAGTAAAAAAATGTTTGTAATTTGATTTATTGTGTGTTATAATTTTTAAGCAATATACTGTGGAAAAACCGTCCGCGGTATAAATCTTAATTTTTGTACATTATTTTTAGGAGGTATTTCTCAATGGCAAAGAAATATTGTTACCTTTTCTCAGAGGGTAATGCTGACATGAGAGAGCTTCTCGGCGGTAAAGGTGCAAACCTTGCCGAGATGACAAACATCGGTCTTCCTGTTCCTCAGGGCTTCACAATTTCAACAGAAGCCTGCACACAGTATTATGAGGACGGCCGTGAAATCAACGACGGCATCATGGCAGAAATCAACGAGTATATCGGAAAAATGGAAGAGATCACCGGCAAAAAGTTCGGCGATAAGGAAAATCCGCTTCTTGTTTCCGTTCGTTCAGGCGCAAGAGCATCTATGCCCGGTATGATGGACACAATCCTCAACCTCGGCTTAAACGAAGATGTTGTTGATGCAATTGCAGAAAAATCAGGCAATCCAAGATGGGCTTGGGACTGTTACAGAAGATTTATCCAGATGTATTCCGACGTTGTTATGGAGGTCGGCAAAAAGTATTTCGAAGAGCTTATCGACGAAATGAAGGCTAAGAAGGGCGTTAAGCAGGATGTTGAGCTCACCGCAGAGGATCTCAAAGAGCTTGCTTTCCAGTTCAAGGCTGAATATAAAGAGAAAATCGGCTCCGATTTCCCGGCTGATCCTAAGGAGCAGCTTATGGGCGCTATCAAAGCCGTTTTCCGTTCTTGGGACAACCCGCGTGCAAACGTTTATCGCCGTGATAACGATATTCCTTATTCTTGGGGTACTGCCGTTAACGTTCAGTCAATGGCATTCGGTAATATGGGCGATGACTGCGGAACAGGCGTTGCCTTCACTCGCGACCCTGCAACAGGTAAAAAGGGTCTCTTCGGCGAATTTTTAACAAACGCACAGGGCGAAGACGTTGTTGCCGGTGTTAGAACACCTATGCACATTTCCGAAATGGAGCAGAAATTCCCCGAGGCTTTCGCTGAATTTACAAAGGTTTGCGAAACTCTTGAAAATCATTACAGAGATATGCAGGATATGGAATTTACCGTTGAGCACGGCAAGCTCTTTATGCTTCAAACCCGTAACGGTAAGAGAACTGCTCAGGCAGCTCTTCAAATTGCCTGCGACCTTGTTGACGAGGGTATGAGAACTCCCGAAGAGGCAGTTGCTATGATCGATCCTCGTAACCTTGACACACTCCTTCATCCTCAGTTTGATGCAGCAGCTCTTAAAGCAGCAACTCCTGCCGGTAAGGGTCTCGGCGCATCTCCCGGTGCCGCTTGCGGTAAGGTTGTATTCACGGCAGACGATGCAGTTGAATGGAACGCAAGAGGAGAAAAGGTTGTTCTTGTTCGTCTTGAAACATCTCCTGAGGATATCACAGGTATGAAGGCTTCACAGGGTATTCTTACCGTTCGCGGCGGTATGACCTCTCACGCTGCCGTTGTTGCTCGCGGAATGGGCACATGCTGCGTATCAGGCTGCGGCGACATTGCTATGGATGAAGCAAACAAGCAGTTCACTCTCGCAGGTAAAACATATCACGAGGGCGATTATATCTCAATCGACGGCTCAACAGGTAATATCTATGACGGTATTATTCCTACTGTTGACGCTACTATCGCAGGAACCTTCGGCAGAATTATGGGCTGGGCTGATGAGTTCAGAACTCTTAAGGTTCGCACAAACGCAGATACTCCTGCCGATGCAAAGAAGGCAAGAGAGCTCGGCGCAGAGGGTATCGGCCTTTGCCGTACAGAGCATATGTTCTTCGAGGAAGACAGAATTGCTGCATTCCGTGAAATGATTTGCGCAGACACAGTTGAAGAAAGAGAAGCTGCTCTTGAAAAGATTCTTCCTTATCAGCAGAATGACTTTGAGGCTCTTTATGAAGCACTTGAAGGCTGTCCTGTAACAATCCGTTTCCTTGATCCTCCTCTTCACGAGTTCGTTCCAACAGAGGAAGAAGATATCAAGAAGCTTGCAGTCTCACAGGGCAAGAGCGTTGAAGAAATCAAAAATATCATTTCTTCACTCCACGAGTTCAACCCGATGATGGGCCATCGCGGACTTCGTCTTGCTGTTACTTATCCCGAAATCGCAAAGATGCAGACAAAGGCTGTTATCCGCGCGGCTATCAATGTTCAGAAGGCACATGCTGATTGGAATGTTTGCCCTGAAATTATGATTCCGCTCGCTTGCGACACTAAAGAGCTTAAATATGTTAAGAATGTTGTTGTTGAAACAGCAGATGCTGAAATCGCAGCAGCAGGCATTGATATGAAATACGAAGTAGGCACAATGATTGAAATTCCTCGTGCAGCATTAACTGCCGGCGAAATTGCAAAGGAAGCTGAATTCTTCTGCTTCGGCACAAACGACCTTACCCAGATGACTTACGGCTTCAGCCGTGATGATGCAGGTAAGTTCCTCAATGCTTACTATGATGCTAAAATCTTTGAAAACGATCCGTTCGCAAAGCTTGATCAGGACGGCGTTGGCCAGCTTATGAAGATGGCTGTTAAGAACGGAAAGGCAACTCGCCCCGAGCTTCATTGCGGTATCTGCGGCGAGCACGGCGGCGACCCGAGCTCTGTTGAGTTCTGCCACGAAATCGGTCTTGATTATGTATCTTGCTCACCGTTCCGTGTTCCGATTGCACGCCTTGCAGCAGCTCAGGCTGCTATTAGAAGTAGGGAGGACTAATCTGAAATTTGGTTTTTCAATAGATTTTGAAATGGCTAAAAGTTTCAGAGAATCAAATAATCAATATGTAAGAAAGTCTCAATGGGATAATCTTATTGTTGATGTATATATTTGAATATTTAATTGGGGACTGTGTTTTTCACAGTCCCTTTTCATGCTCAAAAATCACATTAATTACTGTTTATAGGTTCAATTTGTTCCTTGGATGTTTTTCTTCAAGAATATGGCGAATTTTATTTGTGCTTATATGAGTGTAAATTTGGGTTGTAGTGATTGAACTATGACCAAGAAGCTGTTGAATGTATCTTATGTTTACATTTTCATCCATCAGTGCCGTTGCGAATGTGTGACGAAACATATGTGGAGTTATATGTAATTTTACTCCGGCAGCTTTTGCATAATCGTTTACCATATTTCGTATTGATTGTTCGGAATATCTATTTCCAAATTTATTGATAAAAACATAATCATTATTTGAGTCACTAATATCAATATATGTACATAAAAGTCTTGATACTTTATCGTTAGCAATACACATTATGCGTTCCTTTGAACCCTTACCGTAAATGTAAATTGTATTGCTTTGAAGGTCAAGACTTTTTCTTTTTAGATTACTGATTTCCGACACTCTCATTCCGGTTGAAAACAATAACTCAATAATTGTTGTGTTTCTCAAAGCAACCATATACTGATAATTGCTGTTTGCATTTTCAAGTTTTTTATAAGAGTATTTCAAAATAGCCTTGATACTATCAAGAGGAATTGTTTTCGGTAGAGTTACCGGTTCTTTATATTTGAGTGTGATTTTATGAAATGGATTACACTCAATAATATCTTCAATTTCCATATACCTGTAAAATGCTTTAATGCTGGCAATTTTCCTTTTTGCACTTTTAGGCTTGTACTGTTTATGTACATAATTGATATATTCAATTAATTCTTCCTTATTGAGTGAATTTTTATTTTGCATAAAATCACAAAACTGCTTTAAATCAATTCTATATGCCTTGTTTGTTAGCTGACTTAAGCCTTTTGAATTTTCACATACAAGCAAATATTTTTCAACTTCTTTTTTAATATTTTCCATAATAAAACCTCCAAAAAGATATGATTTTATTATGAATATTATTCATATAAAAGTCGATAAAAACAAACTTGATTTTACACTTTTTCTGCAATTATGACCATATTTTATGCATTTACGCATTCCCTATTGACAAACTGGTAAAAATATGCTATTGAAAAAGTGTAAAATATTATAATTAAAGGATAACTGAATATTATCATAAAGCATCTGTAATCATTTTAGATACTTTATCTATAACTACTTGACTAATAGCTTCAGGTGTATTGTTACCATTAAGCACAATTAGATTATAATCATTTACGATTCTGCTATAATTATATTGCAATCTACGCACATTTTTTTCATTATCGTAAAACACAATTCTCCCATCGGGTCTAACTAAATTTCTTTCAATAATTGTTTTAGGTTCGACATACATATAAAATCCAACATTGGGTAATTCAACATTATAATATATTTTTTTCATCCATTCATATTGACATCCAAATGTTGTTTTAAATGCAATATCATCAAAGGCATATTTGTCACATAACAATATTTTACCTTCTCTTAATAATGGCTCGTTAACATACCTGTTCCATTGGATATAATCATAATAAGCTGTGTAAGCAGATAATGTAGCTAATTCAAAGTTACCTATTGGAGATATTTCCAATTTATCCATTACACGTGCATTCTCATGTGAATGTAATCGAAATCGTGTATGTATTACATCAAATTTTTTAAAATAGTCATAAAACCTTTTCAAATCTTCACTTTTTCCAGATTGATAATTAAAATTATCCATAACATCCGATACTGCTGCAGTCTTCATTCCTTGTTCTTTAAAATATTTTAGCAGCATTTTACTTTGAGTTGTCTTTCCTGTTCCATCAGGGCCTGAAATTGTAATTAACATTTTAAACTTCCTTTCGAGGTAAAAATATGAAAAATATTGAAAACAATCCAATAAAATTTACAGATAGAGATAAAGAAAACAAAATATTAAACGATAGCTTTATTGAATTAATGAACAATAGCCAGTGTTTTAAAGTGCTATCATTTTACGGTATAGGTGGTATTGGTAAGAGTAGACTTATAAATTATGCACTAGATAATACAACTGTTCTTGAAAATCAAAATGTAAAAATTTTAAAAATCAACTTAGAGATTGTTAAATCTGATAATGTTTTAAATGCTATATTTGGTTTAAGAAAACAGATTCCTACCACTTGTCCTTGTTTTGATTATGCTATTATTAATTTTTGGAATAAGTATAGTCCGAATGAATTATATACAGATTTTTCAAAATCAATTTTGGATCAATGTTTTTCTTTTTTGAGTGATAAAGCAGGTCTTACACATAAGGGGTTAAATGTTTTACCGTTCGTAAATGATTTAATCCATGAAATAAAAAAAATAGCACTTGACTCTATATACTATTCTGAAATAGAAAACTTAACCTATAATGATTTCTTAAATAAAATCCCAGAATATTTAGGAGTTGATATTCATAATAAATATTTTGATAAATATTTGGTTTTTTTTATTGATGCATATGAAGAATACAATACTAAATGGCTAGAAAAATTAGTTCAAAATATTGGATATGGTTTATTTATAATAACTAGTAGAGAAAAATTGAAATGGAACAGATTACCTGTTTCGGAGTATAAACTTAATGAATTGCCAGATATCGATACTAGAAATTTATTATCCAGTTATAATATAAGT
>SAMEA3663039__coassemble_179_pt1 | contig 23848 bp, 16 predicted proteins | sample SAMEA3663039__metabat2_low_PE_029 | metagenome-assembled genome bin SAMEA3663039 (sample SAMEA3663039) | pig gut metagenome | biome: pig gut; feature: pig-associated habitat; material: faeces | place: France | collected 2012
AAAAATATTGAGGTTATCTGCGTTGATGACGGCTCTTCCGATTCTTCGTTAAATATTTTGAAAAATATTGCCGATTCAGACAACCGTGTTAAAATCGTTGAGCAAAAAAACGCAGGCGCAGGCGCCGCAAGAAATAACGGCATTAATTATGCAAACGGAAAATATATATATTTTTTCGATTCCGATGATATAGCCGCAAAAAATCTGCTTGAAAAGGCGTATAACAGAGCGCAGGAAACAGACGCGGATATTGTTGCCTTTAACAGCTACACCTTTACTGATGACGATATTTCAACCAAAAAGCTCAAAAAGGGCTATAATTCAAATATCATAAAGGATAAAAACGAAATCTTCTCATATAAAACACATTGTGATTGTATATTAAGCATAGTAAATGTTGTTCCGTGGAATAAGCTTATAAAAACAGAGATTATTAAAAAGAACAATTTGAAGTTTGAAGAAATTTCTTCCTCAAACGATATAACCTTTTCTGCCGTTTGCTCTGCTTATGCGCAAAGAATTGCAGTTGTAAACGAAGCGTTAATGTATTATCGGCTCGGTCATTCGGGAACGGTTTCGTCAACAAAGCAGAAAAATTTAGGTAATGTTGAAAGGGCGGTTGAAAGCGTCGTTGAGCAAACGCAGGCGCTTCCTTATTACAATGAAATAAAAACCGCCGTTCAGCGCTTTGTTATTGATAATTACACCTTTGCGTTTATGAATTACACAAATGATTTTACGGCAGATATCGCAAAGGGCTTTTATGAGCATATCCGCAAAAGATTTCAGTCAGAGCTTTTTGACGGGTTAACAAAGGAAGTACTCAATAACGAAAAGCTTTTCGCTCTGTTTGAAGCAGTTAAAAACGCCTCTTATGAGCAGATGCTTGAACGCCGCTTAAAGAAAATTATTGTTTCCTTTACTACATATCCTAAAAGAATTTCTTCTGCTCATAAAATTGTTGAAAATATGCTTTCGCAGTCGCTTAAAGCAGAAAAAATCCTCCTTTATCTTGCCGAGGAGCAGTTCCCGAATAAAGAAAAGGATTTGCCAAAGGAATTAACAGAGCTTCAAGGGCAGGGTGCTGTTGAAATCAAATGGTGTGATGATTTGCGCTCGCATAAAAAATATTTTTATGCAATGCAGGAATATCCCGATAATCTTATCGTTACCGTTGATGACGACCTTGTTTATCCCGTCGATATGCTTCAAAGCCTTTATTATTCCTATCTCTGCTTCCCGAATTGCGTTTCTGCTATGAGGGCGCATATAACCGTTATTGATAAAAGCAAAAAGGATATTTTGCCTTATTCAAAATGGTTCAAGGAATACAGAGAGCATATTTTAACCCCAAGCTCTCAGCTTTTTGCAACAAGCGGCGCAGGCACTCTTTATCCGCCGCATTCTCTTAATGAGCTTGCCTTTGATAAGGAAAAAATAAAAGAGCTTTGCCCCTTTGCAGATGATATTTGGCTTAATGCAAATCAGCTTTTAAACGGCACTCAAACCGTTTGCGCAGTTAATAATTTTTATTTGAATTATATTGATGAAACGCAGGAGGAATCTCTCTATGAGGTAAATGTTGCGCAAAATCAAAATGAAATTCAGTATGATAGGCTTCGTGCTTATCTTAAAGAGCAGTATTCCTGCGATATTCTTTATGAAAGGCTTGCAGACGCCTCCTCGCAGATTTCCTTTGGCGATATTGAAAGCGTTTGCCGCTATGTTGAATATCTTGATTCGGTTAATCTTGAATGCTCTCACAAGCTGAAAACGGCTTATACGGAGAAATCCGAAATAAATTCAAAGCTTCAAAAAACATATAAGGAAAAAGCCGAAAGAGGAGAGAAAATTAAAAAGCTTAACTCCGAAATAGAACGGCTTAAAGAAATTATCAAAACTAAAAACGAATATATTGAAAAGCTTAAAAAATATTCGTTTTATCCGATATACAAACGCTTAAAGAAATTTTTTAAAAGAAAATAAAGGAAAAGGATTATGAATTTAAAGACTTCTAAAAAAGATAATAAACTGCTTTTAATTTTGCTTTTGTCGTTCGCCGTTCCGCTTCTTCTTGCGTGTGCGGCGCTCGCCATTAATAAAATCGCTCCGTTTGGCGATAAGGCGTTTTTGTTTTGGGATGCAAAGCTTCAATATAAGGATTATTACGGCTATCTTTGGGATGTGCTTCACGGCAACGCAAGCCTTGAATATTCTGCTTCAAAATCCCTCGGAGGTCAAACAATAGGCCTTGTTACCTATTATTTAACCTGCCCTCTTAATCTGCTCGTTTATTTTATCGGCAAATCGCAGATACCTCTTTTTATCTGCGCAACAACAATACTTAAAATAGCCTTTTCGGGCTTAACCGCTTCTTACTTTTTAAGAAAAAGGCACGGTGCACCCGTTTCAGCCTGTGTTGTTCTTTCTGCCTGCTATGCCCTTATGGAATACAGTGTTGTTTACGGCAGAAACATTATGTGGCTTGACGGCGTTGTTCTTCTTCCGCTTGCCTGCCTCGGAGTTTATGAGCTCCTCTATAATAATAAAAAGGGTCTCCTTTTCTTCTCCGTTGCAATTGCCATAATTTCAAACTGGTATTCGGGCTTTATGGTTTGCTTGATGACGGGCTTTTATTTCCTTTATGAGCTTGCGCTTAAATATGATTTTGTTAAAAGCTTCAAGCAGGTTATCGGCAAAATGCTTGCAGATGCCGTTCGCGTTGCGGCGGATATGATTTTGGGCGTTCTTGCAAGCGGAGCCGTTCTCATACCCGCCTGCCTTTCACTTGTTGGCGGAAAAGCAAAGTTCAGATTGATTTATGCTTCAATAAATGTCGGTATTCTTGAATGCTTCAAGGGCTTTGATATAAACGCGGGAAGCAACAGCTCAGATTGGCCATTACTTTATTGCGGAGCTGTTATGCTTATACTTGTTGTTTATCTTTTCCTTGATAAACGAATAGACCTTAAAAAGCGCATTGCTTCGCTTGTTTTATTCTCTTTCCTGATTTTAAGCTTCTGCTTTAAAGAGCTTGATATTATGTGGACTGCATTTGTGCAGAGCCATTCTTATGCTTATCGTTGGGCTTTCGTTTTCGGCTTCGTAATGCTTGCACTTGCAGGCACCGCCGTTTCGGAAATAAAAGCCAAAAAGTTAAACAGTAAAGCGCTTTTCTCCGCTCTTGGAATAATATTCGGTGTGTTCCTGCTTCTCGATTATAATAAGAATTTCAAAAACAGATTTCTCGCATACGCCTATATGATTGCAATTGCAATTTATGTTGTTTGCATTTTCGTAACGGGATGCGTTAAAAAATCAAGAGCAAAGCAGATTATCTGCCTTTCGCTTGTTGCGCTCTTAACCTTTGCAGAGCTCGGCTATAATGTGTATGATGCCTTTAAGGTTTATGATGAATCGGAAAAGCAGTATGTTGAATACACAAACGAAACCGAAAATATCGTAAACGAGATTAAGCAAAAGGATACCTCTTTTTACCGTCTTGAAAAGCAGATTTCTTATTTAACAGAGGTAGACAGAGATGTTGCAAACAGCGAATCTCTTATGTTTAACTATAACGGCTTTGAGAATTATACCTCAACCTATGACGCTAATGTTGATGAATTTATGGCAAGAATGGGATATTCGGATTCAACGTATATTCCTGATGAGGCTTCTAATGAGGCGGTTTTAAATCCAACAGATGTTTATTGGAACTGCCCTATGCTCGTTTCCGATTCTCTCTTGGGTCTTAAATATCAGCTTAATAATAAGGAGTATCCGGGACTTGAAGTGCAGGCAGTCGAGTCAAAGCTTCCCGAGGGATATACTCTTTATAATAATCCTTATGCGCTTCCTCTTGCATATTGTGTTTCTCAGAATGCTCAAAGCATCGAATGGGGCGTTAATCCCTTTGATAATCAAGAGCAGCTTCTCAACGCCTGCGCAGGCTATGAAACAGATATTTATAAAGATTTAAGCGCAGAATATAAGGGACTTAAATCAAATTCGGAAAAATACACCGTAACCGCAGAGTATGACGGTCCTATGTATTTCTATACAGATGCTTCAAGTGAGCATAAAACTCAAAACGAGAAAAACTGCGACCTTTATGTAAACGGCGAAAAGGTTCAGCCGATATGCAAGCGTTTTCAGTTTAATGCAATTTATATCGGCACCTATTCAAAGGGCGAAACGGTTAATATTGAAATAAAGCATATTTCCAAGGAAAAGGTTGAGCATAATATTTATCTTGCCCAGCTTGATATGAGTGCCTTTGCTTCGGCGATTGAAAGCATTTCATCAAGGGGCGAAACAAATCTCAATATCAGCGGCAATGAGGTCAGCGGACAGTTTACCGCTAATGAGGCTTCAACTGTAATGCTCACTCTGCCCTACACAGAGGGTTGGAGCGTTTATGTTGACGGCGAAAAGGTTGAATATAAGGAGCTTGCAGACACCTTTATAGGAATAGATTTAACTGCGGGAACTCACGAAATTTATATGAAATATTCAACGCTTCATAAAAACGCAGGTGTAGGAGCAACCGTTTTAGGAGTTGCAGGCTTTGCAGGCTGGTGCATTGCAGAAGCCCTTATAAAAAAGAAAAAATCTAAATAATCATCAAAAGCCCTGCTGATTTGCAGGGCTTGATAATTTAAAGGAAAGGTGCGTTTATGCCTTTACAGATTGTAAGAAATGATATAACAAAAATGAAATGCGACGCAATTGTTAATGCCGCTAATTCCACGCTTCTCGGCGGAGGCGGTGTTGACGGCGCTATTCATCGTGCGGCAGGTAAGGGGCTTCTTGATGAATGTATGAAGCTCGGCGGCTGCAAAACAGGTCAGGCAAAAATAACAAAGGGCTATAATCTGCCCTGCAAATATGTTATACATACCGTCGGCCCGATATGGAGGGGCGGAGATAACGGCGAACGCGCATTGCTCACAGGCTGTTATAAAAACTCACTTGCGCTTGCAAAGGACAATAATTGTGAATCTGTTGCGTTTCCTCTTATTTCCGCAGGCGTTTACGGCTATCCTACTGTTGAAGCGTTTAATGTTGCAGTTGAGGCGTGTGCTGATTTTCTTATGAAAAACGATATGCTTATCTATATCGTTGTTTATGATAAAAATGCGCTCTCTGCCGGCAGTAAAATTTTTTCGGATATTGCGCAGTATATAGACGATAATTATGTTGATTTACATTCGCAGTATGATATAGGGCGTTCGCAAAACGGCGAAAGCACTTTAATTAATATTCCTCGGCAGTCAAAGGCTTTTTGCAGTGAGCAGACCTTGGCACCATGTTTTGTTGAGGATACCTGCGATGCCTCCGTTGAACGCGAATGGTTGCCGGAGAAAGACACAAAGCAGTTGACCGATGTTCTTAAAAACACACTTGACGAAAGCTTCTCGCAAATGCTTCTTCGCAAGATTGATGAAAAGGGAATGAAGGACAGTGAGTGCTATAAAAAGGCAAATATAGATAAACGCCTTTTCTCAAAAATTCGCTCAAATCCAAGCTATAAGCCAAGCAAGCCAACAGTTGTTGCCTTTTGTGTTGCGCTCGAGCTTTCGCTCAATGAGGCTAACGAAATGCTTATGAAGGCGGGCTTTGCGCTTTCTCACAGTAATAAGTTTGATATAATTGTTGAGTATTTTATTAAAAAGGGCAATTATAATATTTATGAAATAAACGAGGCGCTCTTTGCCTTTGACCAAAGCCTGCTCGGTTGTGTAAATTAGTCGCACGGCAGGCGACCATATTATAAATAAAATCTCCTATAATGTGCTTGTAAGGTTGATAAACAACCAAATCAAATTCATTTAGGAGGTTTTTATTATGAAAAAAACAGAGGAAAATGTAAGAATTAAAAACGGTATAACAGAGCTTGTTTTCATTCTTGACCGTTCCGGCTCAATGTCGGGACTTGAAAAGGACACAGTCGGCGGCTTCAATTCAATGCTTAAAAAGCAGAGGAATGAAAAGGGAAGCGCGTTTGTAACAACTGTTCTTTTTGACGATAAGATTGAATTTTTGCACGACAGGATTGAAATTAAAAAGGTTAAGCCCATAACGGAAAAGGAATATTTCGTTCGCGGCTGTACCGCTCTTATAGACGCAATAGGAGTCAGCATAAAGCATATTTCAAAAATTCATAAATATGCAAGAAGGGAAGATGTTCCCGAGCATACTCTCTTTGTTATCACAACAGACGGAATGGAAAACGCAAGCCGCATTTATTCCTCCGCCGAGGTTAAAGAGATGATTGAAAAAATGAAAGAGAAATACGGCTGGGAATTTATCTTTATAGGTGCAAATATAGACGCCGTTGAAACCGCAAAGGGCTTCGGAATAAATGAGGAATGTGCGGTTAATTATCATTGTGATGAGGTCGGCACCCAGCTTATGTATGATTCAATTGAAGCGGCAGTAACAAATGTTAGGTCATGCGCTCCGCTTTCAAGCGAATGGCGAAAGAATTTAGACAACGATTTCAATAACAGATAAACAAAAACGCTTCGGAAAACCTTCCGAAGCGTTCTGCTTTTTTAATCTCTTTCAAGTAGGGCAGGGGTTCACTCCTGCCGTTATCGGAAAATTAAAAGCTGATTGAATATCAAATTCAATCAGCTTTTTTCTCAATCTCTTTCAAGTATTCTTTTCTTTTCAAATATTTTAAGCACTCCTGCCGCAACAAGAAAGAATATCATTCCTATTATTGCACCGAGCGCAATGTCCGATAAAAAGTGTGCGCCCCTCATCATTCTTGTTAAACTAAGTGCCGCCGTGTAAGCAAAGCATAAAATGCAAACGGGTGTTTTGTATTTTTTCAGCCTCTCAAATGCACTGCATAAAAGCGTTGAAAGAAAGACAAAGCATCCGCTCATAACATGTCCGCTCGGGCAGCTTGTTCCCTCAAGCTCAAAGCCGTTAAGAAGCGTTCCTCCAAGGCCCTTTTGATACCACTCGGTATAATATGTAAAATCAGAGGAGGGGATAAGCGCAGGGGTTATATTTGCCCCCCTCGAATTTTCAATGCCGTTTGAAAACGCAACCATTTCCCTAAATCTTGCTCTGTTTACAAAGCTTTTTATCGGGTCTAAAAAGCAATAGAATATGCCGATAAGTATTCCGCAAAGCGCAAGCGGTTCAAGCTTGTAGAGTATTCTTTTCGGAATTTTTGTAAATATCAAAATAACAATCGCCGCAACCACCGCCGCAATTATGTACCAAACCGCTTTGCTTAAATCAACATAATACTTTCCGATATTTCTTATCAGCTTATCCCAGCCGAGAACGGCAAGAACTGTAAAGCCGATAATCTCAATTGCATTAACTATGAAATTGAAAAATTTATATGCCTTCGTTTGCGTTTGCTTTTCGCTTATTTCGGGAATAAACGGTAAAAGCCTGTGAAAAACGGTAAAGCAATCTTTTATGCTTCTTCTTGTAAATAAAAGCACGGTTGCCGCAGGTCCCCACATTGCAAATCGAGGAGCCTCTCCCCAGGTTTCAAAGAGTTTTGCAAAAAAGTTTTGAGGATTGAAAACCTCTTTTTCAATTTCAAAATCCTTAAAGCTTCCTATTATAAGCAAAGCCGCAAAGAAAATAAAATACACGGCAATGAAAGCCGCCATTCTTTTTTTATCCTTAACCATATCGCACCTCCGTTATAGATTTATATTATAACATTTATACTTCAATTTCAACACATTTATAAATTTTTTACTATTTAATGTTTTTTCTTGAACTGCCGTGCGGTTTGATGTAAAATATTTTTATATAGGAGGTGGTACTGTGAAAAACAGTGCTTTAACTAAAAGAAAGAAAACGGGCTATGCGCTCGGAATTTTCACGGAATCGTTAATTTATAATATGTTTTATACATATTATTTAACCTTCCTTATTGAAATTGTCGGAATAAAGCCAAGCTTCAGCTCAATCATAATTTTTATTTCAATTGCGTGGGATGCCGTAACAGACCCGATGATAGGAAATTATACAGACCGCGTTGGCGTTGATAAGCGCAAAATTATGAAAAAATCACTGTTTCCCCTAGGAATAATTTTTATTGTTGCGTGGACGAGTATCGGCGCAGGCTTCACAAGTCAAACCGCAAAAATACTGCTTTACACCGTTATTTCAATGGCTATCTGGGTTTTCTATACTATGTACACAATCCCTTATTATGCCGTTGTTGCGGAATTAACCGAGGATTATGACGAAAGAACAGAAATTCGCTCTCTTTCCTCGCTTCTTAACGCAATCGCGGTAGGCCTCGGAAATATTCTTCCCGCACTTGTGCCAACCGTTGCAACGCTTCTAACCTCTAAATACGAAAGCAATGCTTATGCGGTTGTTGCGGCAATTATCAGCATTTTGGCAATAGCTCTCGGCTTTGTGTGCTGTAAATCGCTTGAAGGCGTTTATCATCCGAAAACCGCAGACGATAATTCTCAAACAGAAAAAATGACTGTAAAATCAACCTTTAAATCCTTTGGCGAAATATTAAGGTTAAAGCCCGCAAAATTCTTTCTCCTTTTCGTTTTTTTCTTCCTTGCAACCTCGTCAATGATTCAGTCAAATTTAACCTATATGGTTATTGACTGCATCGGAATGGATTATGATAAGGGCATTGTTGCCGTTATTCTTTCGCTTGTTGTTTCAATGGCACTAACCGTTCCGCTTGTTGAGAAAACCGCTCAAAAGAAAGACAGACGCTTCGCCGCAATAGTATTTTTATCAATAACCTGCATGGGCGAAATTCTGCTTAAAATTATCGGACTTGATGTTGAAATAGCAGGCTTCAAAATTATGTGTATAATCAGCCCTGCATTCCTCGGAATAGGCGCAGGCACATTTTGGACTCTCTTTTATTCGATGGGCTATGACCTTGTTGAGCTTGATGAGTTTAAAACAGGCAAAAGGCGTGAATCAACAATAACCGCGCTGCCTCAGCTCGTTCAGAAATTCGGCTCTGCCTTCGGAATTCTAATGGCAGGTCAACTCCTTTCGCTTTACGGCTATGATTCCTCGGCAGATGTTGCCGGCTCGGAAGCACTTATAAAGCAGGTTACAGACCTGAAAATCGTTAACGGTATGGAAAACATATCAACTCTTATTCCTGCGGTGTTCCTGTTTATTTCCGTTGTCAGCGTTATTCTTTATCCTATGACAAGGCAACGCTTTGACGCGCTTATGGTTCAGCTCAAACGCAAAAGAAACGGCGAGGAATATTCAACCGAAGGGCTTGAAAAGCTTCTATAATAAAAAATCAACCGACAGAAAAACTGTCGGTTGATTTTTTTATATTCTTATGTAAACAGACATTTCGTTTTCGCCGCGGTTTGCCCATTTGTAATAGGGAATAAATTTAAGCCTCTGCAATTTTTCCTTTGGCTCTGTGTACTCATAATAAAGTGCATTTTTTGTGCTCTCCTGCCTATAACCGTTAGCAAAAACAGCTTCGCCGTCAAAATAAAATTTCGGATGCCTCGATAAGCGCAAAAGCCATAGCCCTTCGCCGTTGTCTGCTTCTTCAAGGCAGTAAACAATCGGTCCTCTTGTGATTGCGCATTTGCCTATGTTTTCACGCACCGCCGGATTGCTTTGAATAATTCTTATTTCGGGGTTAAACTCTGCAGAGATTTCGCCCTTGCCCGATATGTCAAAATAAGCATATCCGTCTTTTATAAACGGATTTTTCCTGCTGAAGCTGAAATTATTGCTCCAAGAGGGAATACGAAGCGCAAGCCTCATATCCTTATCAGCTTCGTATTTAACGGTTATTTTTCCGTCCTTTATGTAATCGCCGTCAATCGTTATAACTGCGTTCTCCGTTTGCGCCGTGCAGGCTTGGTATAGATTAATAAACACCGTGTCCTCGGTTTGAGTAAAGCAATAGCCGCCGAGCCCTGCAATCAGCCGTGCAAGATTAGGAGGGCAGCAGGCGCAGCCAAACCATTTTTGCCTTGTTGCTTTAATGTGTTTTAGCCTTTCGTCGTTTTTGCAGTTTTTCGGTATCACTTCAAGCGGATTAACATAGAAAAATTCACGCCCGCTTTCCGAAATTCCGGATAATATTGAATTGTAAATGCACCTTTCCATTATGTCTGCATATTCAGCCTTGAAATCGCATAAAAGCATTCTGTATGCAAAAAAGAAAAGTCCTATTGAAGCGCAGGTTTCCGCATAGGCGGAATCGTTAGGTAAATCGTAATTGCCCGTAAATGCTTCTCCGAAAACGGTTGAGCCTATTCCGCCGGTAATATACATTTTCCTTTGAGTAATATTTTTAAAAAGCGTTTTGCAAGCTTTGAGCAATTCGTCGTCGCTCGTTTCTCTTGCAACATCAGCCATACCGCTGTAAAGATAAACAGCTCTAACGGCGTGTCCCACCGCCTCCGTCTGCTCTCTAACGGGAATATGAGCCTGATTATATGTGTATTTAATCTCGTTTTCCACGCTCTTTTCGTTTCTTTCAATGTCAAAATAATACGGCCTTGTGCCCCTCCTTTCAATAAAAAGAGAAGCCTGCTTTAAATACTTTTTCTCGCCCGTAATGCCGTAAAGCCTAACCATTGCCGCCTCGGCAATTTCGTGTCCGCCGTAGCCCTTTTTGCCGTTTTCGCCGAATATATCGCAGATTAAATCCGCAAATTTTATTGTGCAGTCAAGAAGCCTGCGCTTTCCCGTTGCCTCATAATATGCCGCCGCGGCGTCTGCAAGATGACCGAAGCAGTAAAGCTCGTGTTTGTCGCGCAGATTAGTGAAGCGTTCATTTATGTTATTTATACCGTAAAAGGTGTTTATGTATCCGTCGTCCTCCTGCGCCTCGCAGATAAGCTCAATTGCTTTGTCAATCTCTGCTTTAAGCTCATTATCATTGAAATTTTCAAGCGTGTAGGAGGCGGCCTCAATCCATTTATAAAGGTCGGAATCCTGAAAAACCCAGCCCTTAAAGGAATTACTGTCGGAGTTATTATCGGTATAACACCATTCGTCGGTAGGATAAACGGGAACGCTTTCTCCCTTTTGCCTTGCTTTCTTTGCCGCCATTGCCCGCTCAAAGTTTTGCAGGCAATAGCTTGGCTCGGCATTTTCTATTTCATTGCGCAGGGCTTTATGCTGATAGGGGATAACCTCATCCTTTATCAGCTTTATTTTTCGGCTCCAAAAGCCGTCCGTTATTTTTACCTCTGTATTTTTTACCTGATAAGCCTTTTGCATAGTAACTCCTCCTGCCTTTTCTTTATTTTACCATAAAAAAACGGCAAAGCAACAAATTTATTGCTTCGCCGTTAATTAAGTAAACCGTTTTAGGCTGTTCGGATTGCTCTTCATTGCCTAAGATTAAATTTATGCCGCAAGATCATAATCTCTGATTTTTATTCCCTGCATCTCGCAGTTTCTTTTTTCGATTCTTTCGTTGTGCCTTCTCTGCAATTCATTCTCCTTGCTTTTTCTTTCAGCCGCCTTTTCCTTTTTGAGAAACACAAGGCAGAAGATTGAAAGATAAACCGCAACCTCCGCAAAAAGAATTATTCTCATCTGCGTTTGAGTAAGCGCGTCAAAAAGCCTGAACGGAAGCACCGTTGCGGCAAATGCCGTTAATATAGCCGTTAAAGAAATAATAACTGTGTTTAATCTGTTTTTCATATTGCACATCTCCTTTGAAATTGTTTGTTTTTTTCTTTACAATTTCATTTTACACAATGCTGTGCAATAATCAATACCTCTCGGCAGATGTGTCCTTAAATACGGACTAATAGAACAAAAATTCTAATTTTTTATTGCCTTTTTCAGTGCCGAAACGGCGTTTTCAAGCTTGCTTTCGGGGATTGAGCCGGCGTTGAGCACAAGCGTTATAATTCCGTTTTCGTAATTTTCGATATAAACCTTAATTGAATTTTCCTCAAAAACTCTTTCACTTTTGTCAAACGGAATCTTCATTATAACCTGCAGTGCGTTTTCACTCATTTGTATTTCGGCATTATCAAATTCCCTTTGCAAAAGTGATGCAAATTGCCTTGCCTTTGCGGTGTAAAAGCGTCTTGTTTTTCGTATCTGCGATTTTAAATGACCGTCTCTTATAAAGCTGCAAAGCGCAAGCTGCTCCGTTTTGCTTGCGGTTTGGCTGTATTTTGCAATGCTTTCTCTGTATTTCTCGGCAAGCTCCTCTGTTAAAACCATAAAGCTTATTCTTATTGACGGCAAAAGAAGCTTTGAAAAAGAGCCTAAATAAACAACCGAGCTTCCGCCTGCAAGCGTGTGAAGCGAGGGAGTGGGTCTGCTGTTGTATAAAAAGTCGCTTTCATAGTCGTCCTCGATAATAAGGCTTCCCGTCTCTGCCGAATGGCGAACAAGCTGTGCACGCCTTTTGTTAGGCATAACATCGCCCCATTTTGTCATATGAGAGGGGGAAACATAAATTATTTTAGCATCTTTATCTCTGTAATGTACCTCAAAGCCGTAATCCTTAAAGAGCCCTGCGCCCATAACAAAGCTTTTGTCGGGGAATGAAACAGTCTTCCGTTCCTCAATGAGAGAGCACAAAACGGAAAGCAAGCTTTGAACGCCTGCGCCTATAACTATCCTGTCTGCGCCTGCGGTAATGTTTCTTGCAGAAAGAATATAGCTTGAAAGTGCCTCGCGAAGCTCGGGCTCTCCCTGCGGCTCACTGTAAGATAAAAGCCTTTCGTCCTGCCGAAGCGCACTTTTTATGTATCTTCTCCAAAGGTTAAAATCAAAGCTTTCTCTGTCTGCCGATGAGGAGCTGAAATCATAAATTGCCTTTTTCTCTTTTTTGTTCGGCTCCGCCGCGTTTTTTCTTGTTATCCTGTGGCAAACATAATATCCGCTCTGCGGCTCACTAATAATGTATCCGTCTGCTGAAAGAGCAAAATATGCGTTTTGAACGGTTGTTCTGCTAACGGAAAAAAGCTCACTCGCCTTGCGTATTGAGGGAAGCTTTGCGCCGTAGGCAAGCTGACCCGTTATAATTTCGTTTTTTATGCGGTTGTATAATTCATTATATTTGTTCATAACTGTACCTTTAATTTTAATTAAATCAGTGTATTTATTTAAAGACACATTTATTATATAATTAATTATGCTTAAAATCAATATAGGTGTTGAAAATAACTGCTTTTGTGCTAAAATATATTTATAGAAATGTAAAGAGAGGAATCATTATGTCTGAAATTATTTATACTCTTGAAGGCGGTATATACTTTAATATAACAAATAAATGCCCTTGCAGCTGCTCGTTTTGTATTCGCTCAAAGGGCGAGGCGGTAGGCGATGCAAAGCGCCTGTGGCACGATGCTCAGCCAACCTTTGAGGATGTTAAAGCCGCAATTGATAATTATGATTTTCATAATGCCGAGGAGGTTGTTTTCTGCGGCTACGGCGAGCCTACGAGCGAGCTTGACCTCTTGCTCAAAACTGCCGGATATCTTAAAAGCCTTTATCCGTCTATGAAATTAAGGCTCAATACAAACGGCCTTTCGGATTTAATTAATAAGCGACCAACGGCAAAGGATATATGCGAGGTCATTGATATTATATCCGTTTCGCTCAATGAAACCGATTCCGATAAATATGACGAAATAACACGCAATATTTTCCCCGGAAAAGCATTTAACGCAATGCTTGACTTCACAAGGGATTGCGTTGCCTGCGGCAATGATGTCAGAATGACTGTTGTTGATGTCATTTCAAAGGAGGATATTGAAAAATCCCGTGCAATCTGCGAGGCGTGCGGAGCAAAATTCCGTGTTCGCTCATACGCAAAGGGAAGATAAAAACAATTTAAATCATCAAAAAAACCGCTTCGGAAGCCTATGCAACCAAAGCGGTTTTTAATTTTAATCCGTTAATTCAACAATTTCCTTTATGCTTTTTTCAGCCGCCTTAACAAGTGAATCAGTTGAATTGATAATTGTTTTTTCATAGCACTGGCTTATTGCCTGCGTCAGTCCGATTATAATCATAAACAGTATAATCTGCTTTGGAGAGTTGAAAATGTAATCGGTCAGTCCGAAAAGCAAAAGCAAAAGCAGGCTTGTGAAAACGCAGAAAACAAGGTCAAACTTTTTGCCGTTGTTTGCATTGATTTCAAGAAGCTTTCCGAAGGCACATAAAACAATAACGAAAAACATTATCAGTCCCACTATTCCAAGCTCTGCCCATATTTCAAGAACAAAGTTGTGAGCGTGAGGCTTGTTAAGATTGTATATCGCCATAAGCGTGTTTCCCGTGCTCTCACAACCAAAGCCGAGACCGCTTATAAAGACCCTTATGTTGTCGGTTATATAATCAAAAACGCTTTCCCATATCTTAAAATGATTTATTGAGGATTTTTTTGCTTCTGCACCGCTAGCGATATTTCCGGCAGACGGAGCAATTCCGCTTTTTTTAATTGTAAACGCCAAGCCGTATCTTGCAAGTATGGAGGGAACAATAATACTAACCGTCGGAAGAAAAATTTCAAATAATTCCCTTGCGTGCCTTTTTGCAAGAATGATAAACATAAATATCCAACCGAAAAGAGCAATAACACAGCCCGCTCTCGTCATGGTTGAGCTAATTCCCGCGCTGATAAAAACATTCATCAAAAAATAAAAAAGCTTATCCTTTTTTGTTTTTGCGTTAAGGAAAAGATATATGGATATGGGATAAGTAAACACCATATATGTTGCAAGCAGGTTGGGGTTAGAGAAAAATCCGCTTGCTCTGTCTGAAAAGGTGTTTGTTCTTATTTCAAAGGGAAGCCAGGTGTAAACCGCCTTATCTATGTCCCTGTAAAACGGAGTAACAACAACAAGCGATTTGCTTATATAGCCCATTTTATTGAAAAGGTGCGTAAGTATTTGGATTGTACCGAGTATTCCGTTAATGCCTGCGCTGACGGTTATAACCTTTAAAATATTGTCTATCTTTTCTCGCGTGTTTGCAAGGTTATAAATCATAACCTGAATAAGAAACATACCCCACCATAAGCCTGCGGTGCCCAAGGTGTCAAGCTTCGTGTCAGACCATAAAACGCTAACAAGCGCAAGCGTCATAAACATCATTTGAAGCTTGCCGAGTGTTCCAACCTTTGCTTTTCTGCCCTCTCTTGTCCATTGCCTTTTAAATACAATAAAACCGATAAAAAGTATAAACGGGCTTATGTATTCGGGAAGAATGGGGAAAAGAAAAAGCGTTGCAAGAAGCCAAGCCCATCCGGGATTATTCTTATATTTAAGCTTCATCAAACTTATTTTTTCGTTCATATTTAGCATCAAAAACCTTTCGTGCCGAAATAAAAAGGAACAAATAATATAAACATTTCTTAATGGTTTTACCATAAAACATAAAGATACCGTTAAATTATAATACTACAAAATGCGTTTCTTTTCAACATAAATATTTTTCCACAGAATAATGCCGGCATATTCTAGTAAAATTATATTAATATTAAGTTAAATATTTGTTATTGAAAAACAAAAAGCGTTATTGTATAATTAATAGGTATTAAAATTTTTGTGAGGTATGTTATGAGTGATAAAGATTTTGAAAAAGATAATATAAACGGCGAAAACGGCGTGTCCTCAAATCCCGCGCCTGCCGACAGCGAAAGCAGTAAGGCTGATTATGAAGAGGAAAGCTCTTGGGAATTTGAAGCGTCTGCGCCGTCGCTTAATGCAGATTTTCTTCAATCCGCCGGTGATGCCGAAATTAAGGTTGAGACTCCTCAGTATTATGCTCCCGAGCCTGCCGCACCGCAGGAAAATCAGGTTGCCTCAAAGGATATCGTTATAAAAAAAGAAAAGGTAACGGTTATTCTTTCTTCGATAATTGCGGTTATCGTTATTGCAATTATTGCGGTTCTCGGCGTGCGTTATTATACGGTGCCAAACAGCGACGAAAGAATGAATCCCGGTAATGTTGCCGTAACAATAGGAAACACCGATGTTTCTGTCGGTCTTTATAATTATTATTATGACAGTATTGTTTATGAGTACACCTATTATGCCGCTTACGGATATTATGATTTAGACACAACAAAGGATTTCGGCGCGCAGTTCACAAAGGATGAAGAGGGAAATGAGCTTTCATGGGAGGCTTATTTCCGTAAGCTTGCCTTGCAGCGTTTAACCAATTACACAATGAATTATGAAAAGGCTCTTGAAGCAGGCATAACTCTAACGGACGAGCAAAAGGAGCAGATAGACAGCCAGCTCGAATCAATCAAAGAGCAGGCAAGCTCCGAAAATAAAAGCGTAAACGAATATGTTAACGAGAAGTTTGGAGAAAACTGCGGTCTTGAAACATTAAGAAAATTCCTTGAACAGTATTTTATCGCAGGAAATTATTATAACCGCTCAACCATTGAAAACAGACCGAGTGAAGATGAGGTCAACGCATATTTTGATGAAAACAGCAATAAATATCAGTCCTGCTCAATTGCTTTAATTGAGCTTGAATACGATACAACCGATGACGACACAAAAGCAAAGAGCATTGAAAATGCTAAAAGCTATATGTCTAAAATAACAGATGTTGATTCAATGAAGAAGATTATGCCCGAGGCCTCTGCAAGCCTTATTGAGCAGTATGTTTCGGCAGGATATTTTGAAACTCAGGAGGAGGCAGTTCAAACTCTGCTTGATTCTATCGAATCAACCGAAACAAGAACTAATGTTGAAAGCTATTTTAATGAGGACACTGCAAGCTGGCTATTTGATGAGGCAACTCCCGTTAATTCGTTAAATTATTTTGCAAGCGAGGATTACGGTATTGTTTATGTAATTCTTAAAACTGCACAGCCCGTTCTTGACGACGCGCAGGTTTATTCCGTAAGGCATATCCTTATAACTCCTGCAAACTCAGAGGACGAAAGCACCTCTTCAACAGAAACCGGCTACACCGACGAGCAGTGGGCAAATGCGCTCAGCAAAGCAGAAGCGATAGTGGATGAATATAATAAAGGCGAGAAAACAGAGCTTGCCTTTGCAGAGCTTGCCGAGGAATACAGTGAGGACACAGAATCAACCTCTGCCGGTTCAAGCGGTCTTTACGGCGGCGGCTATGAGGGCACCCATCTCGGAGAAATGGTTTCCGAGTTTGAAGGCTGGGCGGTTGATTCCTCACGCAAATACGGAGATGTTGATATCGTTAAGAGTGAATACGGCTATCATATTATGTATTTTATTTTTGCAGGTCCCGAGTATTATTATAATGCTCAAACGGATTTGGCAGAGGAAAGAAATAATGAAGAAATAAAGAATTATCCGTCAAAAGAAAGAGCCGGAATGAAAAATGTTCATATTGCAAAACCGGGCGATGATAAGATTTATTCCGCTTCAACCTCACATTGATAAAAATTTTACTTGTAATATTAATCGTTTTAGTGTAAAATGATATATAATAACTTACTTGATTAGGCAGGATGGAAATATGGCTAAAAAAGAATTAAATGAAGATATTTTAAGCGGAGGCTCAATTTCGGAAAGCGCAAAGCCCGATAAGGCGGCAAAAAAGGCCGAAAGCAGGGCTAAAAGCGCTGACAAGAAAGCAAAGAAAACCGCTGAAAAAAGGCAAAAGCTTGAAAGCGAAATTAAGGATTTGCGCGCAAAGCTGAACGAAGCAACAGACGAAAAGGAAAAAAAGGCTCTTGAAAAGAAATTAACAGGTGCCAAAAATAAGCTTGCAAGCCTTAACGGCAAAAAAACAGGCGTTGCTTCAAACAGTGCAAAAACAATTAAATCCGTTATTGCAGTTGTTGTTGTTATCGCATTGCTTGCCGCTTATGTGGGCACGGGTGCAGTCCGCAAGGGCTTTATCCATTCAACTCTTCAATGGACAACAGGTATAACTGCCGTAACCGTTAAGAGTGATGACGGCGATAAAATCAGAATCCCCGTTTCAACCTTTAACTATTATTTTGCAACAACATATAATCGGCTTATGCAAACGAAGCAGTCTTATGAGCAGTACGGAATTGATCCCGCACAGGCAAATCTTGATGTTGATTTTGATAAGCCTCTTTCAAAGCAAACAACAACTAATGACGATGATGAAACAGTAACCTGGCTTGAATATCTTTATGAGCAGGTTGTTGATTCAATTGAAAACGTTTATACATATTATAATGAAGCAGTTAAGGCCAACGGCGGCGAGGATCCTGAAATAACAGAGGAGCAGCAGTCGGAGCTTGACGAAACAATTGCAAGCTATAAGGAAACTGCAAACGGCTATGGCTACACTGTTTCCGGCTATCTTGTTCAGGCAATGGGCAGAGGCGTAACAGAAAAGGTATTCCGCCGCGAAGCAACAAGAGCATATATTGCCCAGAATTATCAAGAGGAATTAAATAATCAGCTTGCCGAAAAAGAATATACCGATGATGATTATGTTAAGTATCAAGAGGAAAATCCCGATGAAATGAATGCCGTTTCATTCAGAATTTTTGAATGTGCAAACGAGGATGAGGCAACCGAATTTAAGAACGCTCTTAAATCAAACGGCTCAAATTTTACCGCTCTTGCCGAGCAGTATGCAGAGGATGCGTATAAAGGCATTTATTCACAGGATGAGGCTTCAACAAAGCTTTATGCAACAAGAGCGTCTCTTGAATCGGCAGGCGGCTTTGCAATTGCAACTGCAAACCATAACCACGAGGAAGGCGAAGAGCATTCGGAAGATGAAGAATTAGAATATCCCGGACTTGATTGGCTTTTCAGCACAGACCGTAAGGCAGGCGATATTTATCAGTATTCAACCTCTGTTGTTTATGTAATTTCTCCTGTTTCTCTTGCAGAGGCTCAAACAGTTGATGTTCGTCATATTCTTATCGCTCCCGAAACAGATGACGACACAGACGCAATAGACGCAACCTCAGAGCAATGGCAGGCGGCTTATGATAAGGCGCAGGAAATTATCAATGAGTTCAATTCCGGCGATAAAACAGAGGATAGCTTCGCAGCACTTGCAGGCACCTATACTGCCGACACAGGCTCAGCCGATAACGGCGGTCTTTATGAGAATGTTGTTCCCGGTCAAATGGTAACACCGTTTGAATCCTGGTGTTTTGATTCAAGCCGTCAAAGCGGAGATTTGGGAATTGTTCAAACCGAATTTGGATATCATATTATGTATTTCGTTCAGTCAACCGGCACTCCTATTTGGAAAGCAGTTGCACAAACAAATCTTGCCGCGCAGGATTCAACCTCGGCTACTGAAGCTCTTGAAGAGTCTTATACTGCTGAATTGAATTGGTTCGGTAAGTGCTATATTGAAAAGGATACGGATATAGATTCATAATGTAATTAAAAGAGGTTGCATTGCAGCCTCTTTTGTGCTTTAAAACAAAAACGGAAAAGGAGGAGCGGCTGTGAGCAGTAAAGAGGATATTAAAAAGTTAAAAGAGCAGATTTCCCGCCTTATGGCTGCTCTTGAAGATGTTAATTTTGAGTGTCAGCGTCTTGAAATAATTAATTCTAATCTTGATTTTCAGTTAAAGGAAGCAAACAGAGAGTTAAACAGAAACATAGCCGTTCTTCAAGCACTTGAAGAAGAAAACGAAGCACTCAAAAAGCAGTTGGGTAATGGTAATTAATTATGGAATATGCTTTAAACACTAATCAGTTAAGGGAATATGCGCCAAGGCTTAAAGCGGGCGACAGAGTTGTTCTTTCGGGAAAGGTTTATACCTCTCGCGATGCCGCGCACAAAAGAATTGTAAGTGCTTTAAATAACGGAGAAAAGCTTCCGTATGATTTAAAGGACGCGGTTATATATTATGCAGGGCCAACCCCTGCACCCGAGGGACTTGCCGTTGGTGCCTGCGGACCCACAACCTCAGGCAGAATGGATGTTTTTGCTCCTCTTTTGCTTGATAAGGGAGTTTGCGCAATGATAGGCAAGGGCGAAAGAGATGAAGCGGTGTGCGATGCAATTAAAAGAAATAATGCCGTTTATCTTTGCGCTATCGGCGGAGCAGGTGCGCTTGCATCAAAATGTATAACTCAATGTAATGTAATTGCCTATGAAGACCTTGGGTGCGAATCCGTCAAAGAGCTTCAATTCAAGGATTTTCCGTTAACGGTAGCAGTTGATTGCTCGGGCGGAAATGTATTTAAAAGAGATTGAATTATAAGTCGTGTATCGCTTGATATACGGCTTTTGTTTTGCTATAATGATTTTAAAAGAATTGAAAGGTGTTTTTAGTTATGAAAAAAACCGTAAAAAAATTGCTATGCGTCTGCCTTTGCGGCGCACTCCTTTTTTCCTTTTCCTCCTGCTATGCAGAAAAAGGAATAATTAACTTGGAGGATATATTTACCGATATGAGTAAAATATCATACAGCAGGGATTATACAGAGCTGAAAGCAAATAAAACGAATAAGAACAGTAAATGGCGTCAGGGAATGGTTTCGGGAAACGGCTTGCAGGGCTTTGTTGAAAGCGGCTCGCCTTATTCGGATACCTTCATTTTCCAAAATATGCACTTTATTCTGCCTAATCAAAATCAGCGCACCTGCCCCGAAACATATAATGAACTTGAAGCGGTTAAGCAGGCAATAGTAAACGGCGAGGATATTGTTGATAATGCAAGCTATGATGATGTTTACCGTTATCATCCTGGCGGTCAGTTGAGAATTGACGGCTCAGGCAAGGGTATGTCCGATTACATAAGATATACCGATTATGAAACCTCGCAGGTCGGAGTATGTTATGCAGATAAAAACGGCGTGTGGGAAAGGAAATCCTTTACCTCAATGGCAGACGGAGTTGTTATAACAAAAATTTCCTCCTCCAACACAGGCACAAAGGTAAATATAACCCTTTCCTATGATGATATTTCAACGCTTGCTAACTTCGGGGAAAGCGATGAGGTTAATTTAAAATATAAAAAGCTAACAGGGGATAATGCAGATTATCTTTCAATCGTTGCACATTATCCCGATTATGAAAACAGCGAGCTGAAAAACGGCGGCTATTCAACATTAACCTATGTTGTTTCGGACGGCTCAAATAAAAAGGTTGAGCTTAAAAAGCAAACCGAGGAAGCTCAGTTCAGCGGAGAAAACTGCGGTATTGATATTTCAGATGCCGAGAATGTTTATCTTATAACCGTTTCAGACAGAACATATAATATGGGCTCATATTCCGATTTTGAAAATCAAAGCAGCTATGAGCTTCTTGATTCCTTATATGAAAAAGCAAAAGGTGTTGCCGATAAATATACCGAAAACGGCTCGTTTAATTATGACCTTGCGCTTCAAAATCATCTTGATATTTATCAGCCGCAGTTTGATGCGGTAACACTTAATCTTGAAGATAGCACAGAGTCAAACGAAAGCCTGCTCAAAGCGCAAAAGAGTAAAAAGGAAATTAATTCCGCTCTTGCTCAAAGAACATATTATGCAGGCAGATATGCTTATCTTTGCTGCTGCGCAAAGTCAACAAGCCGTCTTTACGGAATGTGGACGGGCGAGTGGAACGCAGGCTGGGGCAGTAAATACACAATGGATGCAAATGTTAATCTGCAAACCTCCTCACTCACAACAGGCAATATCTCCTCGGCTCCCGTCGGCTATGTATATTTCATTCTCCGTCAGCTTCCCGATTGGGAGGAAAATGCTTATGCAACCCACGGCTTTACAGATGCTATTCAAGCACCCGTTAACACTGATGGGGATAAGGCGGTTATAACCGAAACCTGCTATCCCTATCCGTTTAGGTACTGGAACGCCGGCACCTCTTGGATGATTCGCCCGATTTATGAAACGCTCCAAACATACGGTAATATAGAAATTCCGCTCAGCGATGAATTTGATTTAAGCAGTCTTAAATCTGTTCTTTCTCCCGTTGAGGAGGATTTAACCGATGAGCAGATTGAACAGATAGAAGGCAGAGGCTATCTCCGTCTTGAAGAGGATATACTTCTTCCGCTTCTTGTTAAATCCGCAAATTATTGGGAGCAGCTAATGACTGCTGAATATTATACCGATTCAAACGGCGAAATCCATTATGAAAAGGGCAAAACAGAGCTGAAAGAGGGAGAAGCCTATTGTATTCTTCCAAGCTATTCGCCTGAAAATAATCCGTCAAATTATCCAAGCCCGTCAGATGCAAACTGCGCAATTGATATTGCCGCCTGCCGTGATAATCTTAATATGCTTATTGAGGTTTTGGGCGATGTGTCTCCCGAGGCGGACTCTTCAAAATGGCAGGATATAATTGATAAGCTTCCGCCGTATCTTTATGATGAAACAGGCGCGCTCAAGGAATGGGCGGTAACCACTCTTGAAGAAAATAATGAACACAGGCACCTCAGCCATCTTTACTGCGTATGGCCGTTGTTTGAAACACAGGATGATGAGGAGCTGACTAACGCCTGTATTCAGGCGATTGAAAACAGAGAAAGCGAAAACGAAGCAAGCCACGCGCTCGTGCATCGCTCTCTTATTGCCGCAAGGTTGAAGGACAGAGACAGCTTAACAGACGCTTTAACAAAGCTAATGAATCATAAAATACGCTATGATTCGCTTATGACTAATCACGATTATGACAGAAGCAGCTGCTATTGCACCGATTTTGCAATCGGCTATCTCGGCATAATCAACGAAAGCCTTGTTTATTCAAACACGGGCGAAATAGAGCTTCTTCCCGCGCTTTTGAACACAGGCTTTGATAAGGGCTCGGTAACGGGCATAAAAGCAAGAACAAGAGCAACGGTTGAAAGTCTTGAATGGGATGTTAAATCCAAAACCGCCGTTGCCGTTATCAGCTCCGATACAGACCAAATAATTACCGTTTCCTGCGGACTTTCAGAGGAAAGCGTAGAAGCCGAATTTAAGGCAGGAGAAAGCAAAACCTTTGAATTTTCATTGAAATAAAATAATAAAATAGCAGAGCTTTCACAGATTTAAATGCGAAAGCTCTGTCTTTTTTTTGTAAAAATTCTGATAAGCATAAATTGTTGTGGATTGCACTTACGGCTCAACTTGGTTTTTGATGTCGTTAAGCACTTTCTTTTCTATTCGGGAAACGTAGCTTCTGCTTATGTTAAGCCGCCGGGCAACCTCTCTTTGAGTAAGCGGCTCGCTGTTGTCAAGCCCATAGCGCAGAATGATGATTTCCTTTTCTCTTTCATCTTCAAGATTTTCAATAATTTTTGAAACCTTTTCCCATCGCACCTTCTTTTCAAGGTCTTCCGCAAGGTCTCGGCTGTCGCTTATTGTGTCCTGAATAGTAAGCGGATTTCCGTCCTTGTCATTTTCAAGCGAATCGTTAAGATAAACGTCTCCCGAATTTTTGCGTATATTTCTGAAATGCATAAGAATTTCATTCTCTATGCACCTGCCTGCGTAGGTTGCAAGGCGAATGTTTTTGTCGGCGTCAAAGCTGTCAATAGCCTTAATTAGACCGATTGTTCCTATGGAAATCAAGTCGTCCGTGTCGTTTGTTTTTGAATAGTATTTTTTAACAATGTGGCTCACCAGCCGAAGATTGCGCTCAATCAAAAGCGCGCGTGCGTCGGGGTCGCCGTTTTTCATTCTTTCAATCGCCTGTGCTTCTTCCTTTTTTGAAAGCGGCTTCGGAAAGCTTGAAGTGTTGTTGATGTGCAGTATGAAATAAAGAAAATTTGCACTCAAAAACGAAATAATTGCAGAAAACATTTTCATCACCGCTAAATTATATGCACCCCTCCTTGTACTTTTTCCGTCCTTTATTTAAAACATTGCATAAAAAGGGCGGTATCAATTTTGAATTGATACCGTCCTTTTAGTTGGTCTTCAGCAAAGAATAAACCCCCGGTTCTACCGGGGGAAATAGAAAGCTT
>SAMEA3663039__coassemble_191_pt1 | contig 21262 bp, 18 predicted proteins | sample SAMEA3663039__metabat2_low_PE_029 | metagenome-assembled genome bin SAMEA3663039 (sample SAMEA3663039) | pig gut metagenome | biome: pig gut; feature: pig-associated habitat; material: faeces | place: France | collected 2012
TAGAACTTGGCAGATGATAGAACAGCAAGTGAATGATGTACCATTTCGTCCCGACTATGAAGCCGTTAAATAAATAATTTTTATATAACGGAGATGTAATTATGAGATCAGATTTAATCAAAGAGGGCCCGTCAAGAGCTCCTCACCGTTCTCTCTTACGAGCTCTCGGAATTGACGAACTCGAAATGAAAAGGCCGTTTGTTGCCGTTGTTAATTCAAAAAGCGACTATATTCCGGGCCATATGCATCTTGACAAAATTGCGGAGCAGGTTAAAGCCGGCATAAGAAATGCAGGCGGCGTTCCGTTTGAATTTAACACCATCGGCGTTTGCGACGGTATTGCAATGAACCACAGAGGTATGAAATACAGCCTTTGTTCAAGAGAGCTTATTGCCGATTCAATTGAGGTTATGCTTACCGCTCATCCGCTTGATGCAATCGTTTTCATTCCTAACTGTGATAAAATTGTTCCGGGTATGCTTCTTGCCGCTTGCAGACTTAATTTGCCGTGTATCTTTATTTCGGGCGGCCCTATGCTCCCCGGAAGAAGTACTGAAACAACTAACAGAATAGGACTTTCAGAGCAGTTTGAATATGTAGGCGCAAATGCAGTAGGCAAAATGAGTGTTGAAAATCTTGAATCCTGCGCATTCACTGCTTGCCCAACCTGCGGCTCCTGCTCGGGTATGTACACTGCAAATTCAATGAACTGCTTAACCGAAACAATCGGTATGTCGCTTCCCGGCTCGGGTACAATTCCTGCCGTTATGAGCGCAAGACTTCGCCTTGCAAAAATGGCAGGCGAAAGAGTTATGGAGCTTCTTAAAGAGGATATTAAGCCAAGCGATATTATCACGGAAAAGGCAATTGAAAATGCTATGAGAACCGATATGGCTATCGGTTGTTCAACAAATACAATTCTTCATTTAACCGCTGTTGCTCACGCCGCAGGCCACGATATTAATCTTAACGACCTTGACGCATACGGCAGAAAAACTCCTCAAATCTGCAAGCTTAATCCTGCATCATCTGTGTTTATTACGGATTTAAACGATGTGGGCGGTATTCAGGCAGTAATGAAGGAGCTTGCAAGAGGCGGTATGATTAACACGGATTGCCTTACTGTCAGCGGAACTGTTGCAGACAGAATTGCCGCGGCACCGGACGCAGACGGAGAGATTATACATACTATTGAAAATCCGTTTTCGGCAGATGGCGGTATCGCAGTTCTTACCGGCAATCTTGCAGAGGAGGGCTCGGTAGTTAAGAAGGGCGCAGTTGCTCCCGAAATGATGAAGCACAAGGGCCCTGCAAAGTGCTATAACAGCGAGGAAGAGGCTATTGAGGCTATCACAGGCGGCAAGGTTGTTGCAGGCGATGTTGTTGTTATCCGCTATGAAGGTCCAAAGGGCGGCCCGGGAATGAGAGAAATGCTTTCCCCAACCTCCGCTATTATCGGTATGGGTCTCGGAAATTCAGTTGCTCTCTTAACAGACGGCCGTTTCAGCGGCGCAACAAGAGGCGCTTCAATCGGTCATGTCAGCCCCGAAGCGGCAGAGGGCGGCACAATCGCACTTGTTGAGGACGGCGACGAAATCGAAATTGATATTCCTGCAAGAGTTCTTCGCGTGAATGTTTCCGATGAGGTTCTTGCTCAAAGAAAAGCAAAATGGCAGCCTCCCGTTCAGGAGCTTACAGGCTACCTTAAAAGATATGCCCAGCATGTTCAAAGCGGTTCAAAGGGCGCTGTTTTTGAAGATTAATCAAGGCAAGCAATGTTAAAATCACATTTGTATTACTAAGGAAATATAAATGATAAAAGAGGAAAATATGCCTGCGGATAATTCCGCAGGCAGCAGTTCTAAAAGCAGGCATAAAAAAAGAAAAAGTGTTTTGGAATATATTCTTATTCCCGTTTTGTTTTCGGTTATTGCTCTTGTTGTTATGCTCCCCTCAGAATTAAAGCTATCCTCGGCATTTGAGTCCTTTGTTGAAGGTGCCGAAAGCGTTTTCTGTAAAACAGAGGGAGATATTCAGGCAGGCGGAGCCTTTTCGGCCGAAAATAAGCAGGCAGGTGCAAGGGTGGGCACCTTTGTTTGTGAAGAAGCAGGTGTAAACGAGCAGATATTTTACGGTCAAAACCGTGCGTCTCTTCGAAACGGACTTGCTCTTTCCGAAAACGGAGGTCTCTTCGGCGAGGATTCCTGCGCTTATTTAACAGGGTATTACACAACCGCCCTAAAATCCATTGCGTCATTTTCGCAGGGCGACTGCATAATCGTTAAAACCGATGATATGCAGTATGAATACAGGGTTGTTGCCGTAACGGATAATCCGCAGGGCAGTGATGCCGATTTGATTATTGCCTGCACTCAAAGTGAAAATTCAATAAAGGGAAATTACGAGGGCTTCGTGCTTGCTCAGCTTGTCGGCAAAGCTCCCTTGCAGTCTGAAAAGGGGGCGGAGTAATGGCTAAAAGATATAATACGGACTACCACCGCAGTTCAAATCACAGCTTCCGCGTTATTGCAGACACAAAGGGCGAAACCGCAGTTAAGTATGTTTTATCGTTTTTCCTTTCGGTGTTTCTCATCATTACGCTTGTTTGCACGGGTTTAAGGGCAGTTGCCTTTAATCCGAAAAGTATTGCGCAGGCGTTTACCTCTTATTCATATAACCGCAGTATGCTTGAATATATAGGCACCTTTATTGATGATAAATGCCTTGAAAATTCAATTGATGTTGATTATTATGATGTTATCGGCTATGATGATGTTAAGAAGATAAATTCATCCTATGCTTATAAGCAGTTTAATCTTGCCAAGGGAGAGGCCTTTGAGGATTATTCTGTTTATGCCCAACAGGTTTGTGCCGAGTTTGAAAATCAGGCACTTTCGGCTCTTGAACGCTCGGGAGAAGATTCCCAAAGCGAAAGCATTCAGGCGAAGGTTAAGGCTGTTTCAGCCGAGCTGAACGCCTACATTTGCGAATGTGTTGAAGCAGGCAAAATAAGCAATATTGCCCATGCTGATGAAATAATTAAGCTCGCGCTTAATATCGTTGCCTGTGCTTTTGGCGTTTTATCCGTTATTGTTTCCGTAATTCTTTATTATGTGGGCAGAAAAAGATACAGAGCGCTCAGGTTTATTGCCTATTCGGCAGGCTCGGCGGGCTTTACGGGACTTGCGCTTTCCGTTGCTCTGTTTTTCAAATTCAAAAGCTTCAAGCCTGCCGTTTATCCCGAATATCTTCTTTGTGCGCTTGAAAGCCATTTGGATTATTCGATTGCGGGCTTCTTTTTGGTCAGCATAACGGCAATTCTTGTTTATATCGTTTTGATTTCGGCGGTTTGGAAATTAAAGCGAAAAGGAAAATAATTATTTCACCCGAAAGGCTATGGTGATTACTATGCGTGAAGATGTTGCTATTTCCGTTCAAAATGTAACAATGTCCTTCAATCTTAATAAGGAAAAGGTGGACAACCTTAAAGAATATGTAATTAAGTTTTTAAAGGGAAAGCTTGAATATAAAAAGTTTGACGCTTTAAAGGATATTAATTTTGAGGTTAAAAAGGGCGAGCACCTTGCAATCCTCGGCTTTAACGGCGCAGGAAAAAGCACCCTGCTCAAAACAATAGTAGGTGTTTATAAGCCAACAACGGGCAAGGTTGAAAAGCAGGGCGTTATCGCTCCGCTTCTTGAACTCGGAGCAGGCTTTGACCCAAACTATTCGGGCAAGGAAAATATCTTTCTATACGGTGCTATCCTTGGATATTCAAGGGAATATATTCAGTCTAAATATGATGAAATTGTTGAGTTTTCAGAGCTCGGTCATTTCATTGATGTTCCGCTTAAAAACTATTCGTCGGGTATGAAGGCCCGTCTCGGCTTTTCAATTGCAACTGCGGTTGACCCCGATGTTCTCATTCTTGATGAGGTGCTTTCGGTAGGCGACGCAAAGTTCAGAACAAAAAGCCTTAAAAAGGTTCAGTCTATGTTTGAAAGCGGAGTAACGGTTCTTTTCGTTTCCCACAGCATTGAGCAGGTTAAGGCAATTTGCGACACGGCTATTCTCCTTGACCACGGCAAAATTATTTCGCAGGGCGATGTTGATACCGTTTCCGCCGTTTATGAGGAAATGACAAAGGGCGAGAAAGACAGCAGAGCAAAGGCAATGAAGGAAGAAAAGGAAATGCTCAAAAAGGTTGTTGCCGAAAAGCCCAATGCAGATAATAAAGAAGAAGCAAAAAATTAATGCGTAATTAGTTAAAAGGACCGATAATTTCATCGGTCCTTTGTTTCTTTAAGCGTTGACAAATATATGCTTTTAACTTATATTAAAGATAGAACAGTTGTATTTTGATTGAAAAATAGGAGTTGATTTGTTTATGAAAAAATTCATAATTTTGTTATTATCCGTATTATTTTTGCTTTCATTAACTGCCTGTTCAGCTTCGCAGGAGGGAGGAGAAATCCACAGCGCTTCTTCAAATTCAAAGGCGGCGGTGCTTAATCTTCCCGAGAAGTTTAAGCCGTTTGAATGTTCTGCCGAAGATGAAATCAATTATGAATGCTCTGTTGACGGCAATAGATTTACATTTGAAAACGGCTCGTTATTTGTTACGGCAAGTGATAACCAAAAAAGAGAAATCTTTAAAACAAATACAGAGTTAGAGCCTGTTGCATACATTAATAATGCTCTTTATCTTTCAACTGTTGAGGATATTGAAGCAGATAACGGCTCTGCAATAAATGAGCAAAGGCTTTACAGAATTGTTATTGACAAAAACGGTAATTATGATGAAAGCAGCTTTTCACTTTTTTTCGGTGGCTTGGCTGTTCCGTCATTTATAACCGAAAGCAATGTAATGATATTGAATTGCGCAGAAGGGCAGGATATAATATATCGCTCTCTCAATACTTCAACGGGCGAGATAAATGATTTGCTTGATGCAGAATACAATATCAGAGCAGATTTGCCGAACGGTTATATAACTGCTGAGGAAGCCGAGAGAATTGCATTAGAGGAAGCGAAAAACAGTAAGTATTATAATAACTCTGCAAAATACAGCTTTACACCGGCTTCGGAAAAAGCTTCCGAAACAGGCAAAGAGGGAACAACCCTTTGGAAAAATATCGACTTTTCAAGCAATTATGTTCAATGGGGTAGGTCGTTTAATTATTATTCAGCGATTAAAAATGATATTAAAAGCTATCAATATGAAAAATCCCCGGAATATTGCTGGGAGGTTGTACTCGACGCAGAGCCACTGACCGACGGAGCACCTTATCCCGAGGTTATCGTTTATGTTAATGCAAAAACCCGTGGAGTTTCATTTGTTACGGTAATTCCCGATTTAGAAAAATACAATAATTTATCTGCATAATAAAAGCTCCGCAGGATTTTTTAATCCTGCGGAGCAGTTTTTATGATTTTCAACCTTCGTATTCGTCTTCGTTTTCCCAGTTGTGCCAGATTGCCTGAACATCATCGTTTTCTTCAAACATTTCTATCATTCGGCTCATCTTCATCATATCATCGGGATTTTCAAGGCGTGTATATGTTGATGGAATATATGCCGGATCGCTTGAAATGATTTTATAGCCCTTTCTTTCAAGGTCATCACGGATTGCTCCAACATCGTTTGCCTCTGTTCTGATTTCAAAAACATCTTCGTCATCGGTAATAAAATCTGTTGCGCCTGCGTCAAGTGCGTCCATCATAAGAGCGTCCTCGTCAACATCTTCCTTTTCAATAAGAATAACGCCCTCGCGGCTGAACATAAATGTAACGGAGCCGCTTGTGCCCATATTTCCGCCTGCCTTGTCAAAATAATGCCTAACCTCGCCTGCGGTGCGGTTTCTGTTATCTGTTAAGGCTTCAACAATAACGGCAACTCCGCTCGGACCGTAGCCCTCATAAAGAATTTCCTCATAATCTGCGCCGCCTGTTTCGCCTGCCGCCTTTTTAAGCATACGCTCGATATTATCGTTTGGAACATTATTTTGCTTTGCCTTTGCAATAACATCCTTAAGCTTTGAGTTAACGGACGGATCGGGACCTCCGTTTTTAACTGCAACTGCAAGCTCTCTGCCTATTTTAGTGAAAACCTTTGCACGGGCAGCGTCGTTTGCTCCTTTTTTTCTTTTAATGGTGCTCCATTTTGAATGTCCGCTCATAAAATTCAGCTCCTTATCCTGATTATTTAAAACCTCAACAATTTTATCACATATAGGGTGATGTTGCAAGTATTATTTTAATGCTATTCGTTTTGCACCTCAAAGTGTTTAGTGCTCATTATACTGTTTGCCTCTCTGTATTCCTTAGGTGTTTTGTTTTCATATTTTTTAAATAGCTTTGTAAAATAGTTAACATCATATATTCCGCATTTCTGCGCAACCGTTTGAATTTGAAGGTCTGTTTTTCTTAAAAGAAGAGCGGCGTGTTCAATTCGCTTTGTGTTTACATAATCCGTCAGCGTTATGCCCGTTTCTTTTTTGAAAAGAGCGGATAGATAGCTTGGGTTAACATTAAGAAGCTGCGCCTGCTTGTTTAGGCTTAAATCGGCTGTCAGGTCTGCGTCTATTCTTATAACCGCCTTTCGCACAAGTGGGGAATAGCTTTTAACGGAATGCTTTTGCACAAGCCTGCAATAGCTTCGCCCCATATCCTTAATCAGCTTGTAGCCATCATCAAGATTTGTCAGCGCCTCCGCCTGAATCGCAAAGGCTGATGACATTCTGTCTATATAAAGAGGGTGCACGGCTCCGTTTTCCGCCGCCTTGCGTAAAAGCGTGTTAAGAATAACAATATAGTTTTTTAAATCTCTAACGGGGTCTTCGGCTCTTTTTTCAATAACAGGATTGCGAAAAGCGTTGCCGAGCATTTGCTCCGCCTTGTGAAGCAACCCTTGCGAAACCGCAATCATCAGCTCATTTTCCTTTTGATAGCGCGATTCAAGAATTTGAATTGCAAGCTCGGCGTCCTCGCCCTTTTTAACACTGTAATCAATATTTGAAAAGTTGTCGTCGTGAAAGCTTAAATCGCTTTTGTATTCAAGCGAATAATTTTCAAAGCCTCCCCAAATTGTTTGTGCAAAGCTGTTTACAAGCGTTATTATAATTCTTGTGTTTTCAAAATAGGGCACTTTCGTATAATATTTTTCTATTTGTAAAATAATATTATTTGAAAGCCCGAATTCCTTTTCAGCACCTGCAAGCACCTCTTTTGTTATAACCGTTTCCGTGTAAGGACCGATTAAAAGAACGGTTTTTTTATCGGTGTCGGGCAAAAGCATATAAATGTATTTGCATCTAAACTCGTCGGTATATTCAATAATAGTGTTGGGATTAATATCTATCTGCGAAACGCTGAACATACTTTCGTATTCCGTTTTTAAATGAAGCAATGAGCGAATACCGAAATCCAGGCTTTCCTCGCTTTCCTCGTCCTCCTGCAAAACAGTTGCCTTCAAATGAAGATTTAACAGAATGGATTTAAAAAAATTAAGCTCGGCAGAATAATCCATATTTTTACTCCGTAATTGTTTATTTATTCCTATTATCGTATAATTTTTGTAAAAAATCAATATAACATAAAAAAATTACTAAAATATATAAAAATAATACTCACACTAATTTCAACTTTATTATAAAATGTCCTTATTAAGTGTTTTGTATAGTTTTTATCAAAATTATACCAAATGTTTAAAATATTTGTTAATTTTTAAGGAGAGGGTTATGAGTAATAATCAGGTTAAGCCGTTCGGTATTAAAGACAAGCTTGGCTATATGTTCGGCGATTTCGGTAATGATTTCACCTTTATTCTGTCTTCAAGCTTTTTGATGAAATTCTATACCGATGTTATGGATGTTCCGGGTGCAGCAGTCGGAGCAATTATGATGATTGCGCGTTTTGTTGACGCATTTACCGATGTTGCAATGGGCAGAATTTGCGACAGAAGCAAATACACAAAGGCAGGAAAGTTTAAGCCGTGGATACTTCGTATGTGCGGTCCTGTTGCGCTTATGTCATTTCTTATGTATCAAAGCTCTCTTGCCGATCTTTCGCAGACGGCAAAGATTGCGTATTTGTTTGTAACATATATTCTTTGGGGTTCTGTTTTCTACACCTCGGTTAATATTCCTTACGGCTCAATGGCATCTGCAATTTCGGCAGACCCGTCAGACAGACAGTCGCTTTCAACATTCAGAACAATGGGCGGTATGCTTGCAGGCGGTATAATCACCGCAGGCGTTCCTATGATTGCTTATGATAAGATAAACGGCAACGAGGTGCTCAACGGCGGAAGATTTACTCTTATTGCAGGTATATTCTCCGTTTGCGCAATAATTTGCTATCTGCTTTGCTACAACCTAACAACAGAGCGTGTTAAATCTGTTCCGAGTGCAGACGCTATGCAGAATAACAGCGTTGGACAGATGCTTAAAAATGCAGTTAAAAACAGAGCGCTCATTTCAATTATCTGCGCTTCAATCTTTATGCTTCTTGCACAGCTTACAATGCAGTCAATGGCAAATTATGTTTTTCCGAATTTCTATAAAAACGCAAAGGCGCAAACAATTGCAACTCTTATGATGGGCGGAGGAATGCTTATTGCGGCATTTATTGCCAAGCCTCTTGCAAGGAAATTCGGCAAGGCAGAGGTCAGCGTTGCTTCAAATCTTTTAGCGGCGGCTGTTTGCGTTGTGCTTCTTATTGTTCGTCCGCAAAATGTTTGGGTTTATGTTGCTTTGCAGGCAGTTTGCTGGCTCGGTCTCGGCGTTTTCTCAATGGTTTGCTGGGCTCTTATCACAGATGTTATCGACTATTCCGAAATCAAAAACGGAGTGCGCGAGGACGGCTCTGTTTATGCTCTCTATTCCTTTGCAAGAAAGCTCGGTCAGGCGGCTTCGTCGGGACTTTCGGGAGCTCTCCTCAGTATGATAGGCTATTCAAAGGAAACGCAGTTTGATGCAGGCGTTGTAAACGGAATTTATAATATTTCCGTAATAGTTCCCGCAATCGGATTTCTTGTTCTTGCACTTATTCTTTGGTTCTGGTATCCGCTTCATAAGAAGCAGGTTGATGAAAATGTTGCAATCTTGCAGGCAAAGAATCAAAACGCTTCAAACGGCGAAGAGTAAAAAGTTTTTTAAGGAGTTAGTTTTTAATGAGAGAAATTATAAATATCAACAGAAAATGGGCATTTACAAAGCAGGCGGACTCTGCTCCGTCTGAAATGCCAAAGCTTTGGGATTTTGTTGATCTGCCGCACACTTGGAATGCGATTGACGGTCAGGACGGAGAAAACGATTATTACCGAGGCACCTGTTGGTATGCAAAGGAAATAAACAAAGAGGAGCTTCCAAAGGCAGACAGATATTTCCTTGAATTTAAGGGAGCAAATTCCTCTGCCGATGTTTATGTCGGCGCAGAAAAGCTTTATCATCACGACGGCGGATATTCAACATTCAGAGTTGATATAACAAAAGCACTTGAAAAGAGCAATCTTATCTCCGTTGCGGTTGATAACGGTGAAAACGAAATGGTTTATCCGCAGATGGCTGATTTCACATTTTACGGCGGACTTTACCGCGATGTTAATATTATTGCGGTTTGTGATTCACACTTTGACCTTGAATATTACGGAGGTCCCGGAATTGCCGTAACTCCCGAAATAATCGGAAATGACGCCAAGGTAAAAATAAATTGCTATCTTTCAAACGCAAAGGATAATCAGGAGCTTCTTATCACGGTTAAGAATGCACAGGGAGAGGCTGTTGCTTCTGCAAAGGCTCCTGCAAGCAATCCCGAAGCAGAGCTTGAAATCAAAAATGTTCATCTCTGGAACGGAAGAAAGGATCCGTATCTTTATACTGCCGAGGCACTTTTGTGTGAAAACGGCGAGGTGCTTGACAATGTTTCTGCGCGCTTCGGTTGCAGAAGCTTTAAGATAGACGCCGAAAACGGCTTTATCCTTAACGGAAAGGAATATCCGCTCCACGGCGTTTCAAGGCATCAGGACAGATGGGGAATAGGCAACGCGCTTCTTCCCGAGCATCACGAGGAGGATATTGAGCTTATCTGCGAGCTCGGTGCAACAACAATACGCCTTGCGCATTATCAGCACGATCAGTATTTTTATGATTTGTGCGACGAAAAGGGACTTGTTATTTGGGCTGAAATTCCTTATATTTCAAAGCATATGTCAACAGGCAGAGAAAACACAATTTCGCAGATGAAGGAGCTTATCACGCAAAACTATAATCATCCGTGTATTGTTGTTTGGGGACTTTCAAATGAAATTTCAATGAACGGCTCTAATGATGATTTGATTGATAATCATAAGGTGCTTAACGATTTAGTTCACGAAATGGATAAAACAAGGCTCACAACCTGCGCTGTTGTTTCAATGTGTGATATTCACGACCCGTATATCCAAATTCCCGATGTTATTTCCTATAACCACTATTTCGGCTGGTACGGAGGAGATACCTCAATGAACGGTCCGTGGTTTGATAATTTCCATAAGGAGTTTCCGAATATTCCGATAGGTATGAGCGAATACGGCTGTGAGGCTCTTAACTGGCACACCTCAAATCCCACTCAGGGAGATTACACAGAGGAGTATCAGGCTCATTACCACGAGGAGCTTATCAAGCAGCTTTTCACAAGAAAATATATTTGGGCAACTCATGTTTGGAATATGTTTGATTTCGGCGCAGACGCAAGAAACGAGGGCGGCGAAAACGGGCAAAACCATAAAGGCCTTGTTACCTTTGACAGAAAATATAAAAAGGATTCATTCTATGCCTACAAGGCATGGCTTTCCGATGAGCCGTTTGTTCATATCTGCGGTAAAAGATATGTTGACAGGGTGGAAGAAACAACGAAGGTTACCGTTTATTCAAATCTTCCCGCCGTTGAGCTTTTTGCAAACGGCAAGAGCCTCGGCGTAAAGGAAAGCCCCGAGCATTTCTTCTATTTTGATGTGCCAAACACAGAGGCTCAAACGAAGCTTGTTGCCCGTGCGGGAGATTGCACAGATGAAAGCGTTATCCGCAAGGTTGATAAATTCAATGAGGCATACAGGCTCAAAGAAAAGGGCGCAATCCTCAATTGGTTTGATATAGCGGAGGTTGAGGGATATTTCTCAATCAACGATAAGGTTGGCGATATTATGAAATCGCCCGAGGGTGCAGCGCTTTTCGGTCAGATGATGAGCAAAATGGCGGAAGCAGGCGGTGCAGGCGCAGCAGGTATGGAGATTGATAAGAATGCAATGATGCAAATGATGAGCGGATTTACCGTTTTGCGTTTAACAAATCTTCTCGGCACGGCAGGTGTTAAATTCACAAAGGAGCAGCTTCTCGGAATTAACGCTCAGCTAAACAAAATCAAAAAGCCGTAAATTAATAAAAGGCTTTCCCGAACGGGAAAGCCTTCGTTTTTGTTTATCTATCTTTTTGTGTGCTCGTCAAGTGTGAGATAATATGCAGGCAGAAATTCCTTTTCAAAATATCTAACCTCGTCCATATCAATATCCGATATAATTTGCTTTTGCGCTTCAAGTGCCTTTTCAAATTCCTTGTTGCCGAGCCTTGTTTCGTTAATGCACTTAATCAACGCGTCAATTTTGTCAGCCGCTTTAACTATTTTCCAAAGCTCCTCATCGGCAGGCTCTTTGTTGAAAAGAGGGGAGTATTCGTCTTTGAACTCCTCGGGAAGCATATCAAGCAGTCTGCTTCCTGCCGCATTTTCAATGCTCTTGTAGGCATTTTTAATATCATCGTTATAATATTTAACCGGAGTGGGCATATCGCCTGTTATAACCTCGGTTGTGTCGTGATAAAGAGCAAGCAGGGCACACCTTTCGGCATTGTAGCTTTTGCCGAATTTTTTATTGCCTATAACGCATAGCGCGTGAGCAATAACAGCAACGCTGTGGCTATGCTCCGCAATGTTTTCCTGCGAAGCATTCTGCATAAGCGACCAGCGGTTAATAAGCCTCATTCTGCCTGCCATTGCAAAAAAGTTGCTCATAATTTATTCCTTTTCCTGTGCAATTTTAATTCCGAGCTCGTCAAGCTGAATATCATCAATATTAGACGGTGCACCGCTCATAAGCTCGCTTGCGTTTTGAACCTTCGGGAATGCCGTAACATCTCTAAGGCTGTCTGCGCCGCAGATAAGCATTGCAAGTCTGTCAAGCCCTATGCCCATTCCTCCGTGAGGCGGAGCGGCATATTTGTATGCTTCAACAAGGAAGCCGAATTTAGCGTCTATTTCCTCCTGCTCCATTCCGAGAAGCTTAAACATTTTGTTTTGAAGCTCACAGTCTGTTATTCTCATTGAGCCTGAGGAAAGCTCTGTTCCGTTAAGAACAAGGTCAAACGCCTCTGCGCGAACCTTTGATTTATCGCTGTCAAGATAGGGGATACATTCCTCCATAGGCATAGTGAACGGATGGTGCATAGCAACCCATTCTCCGCTTTCTTCATCAAATTCGAAAAACGGCATTTCCGTTATCCAAAGGAAATTCCATTTACCCTCGGGGATTATGTCAAGCTCCTTTGCAACCTGCAAGCGAAGAGCACCCATAACGGAAAGCGCAAGGCTTGTTTTTCCGCTGACGATAAATACGCAGTCGCCCTTTTCTGCATTAAGCTGGGATAAAAGTGCTTCAAGCTCGCCATCTTTAAGAAATTTAGCAAATGAGCAGTTAGGAGCGTCCTCTGCCCAACGAATATATGCAAGCCCCTTTGCACCTATACCTTTTGCAAATTCGGTAAGCTTGTCTATTTTCTTTCTTGTGTATTTCTCGCAGGCGTTCTTTGCAACAATTGCTTTAACCGCTCCGCCGTTTTCAACTGTGTCTTTAAATACTGCAAAATCTGTTTTAACCGCCCAGTCGCTTATATCGTTGATAAGCATATCAAAGCGTGTGTCGGGCTTGTCGGAGCCGTATTTGTTCATAGCGTCGGCAAAGGTCATTCTCGGCAGGGGAGAAGCAATTTCAACATCAATTGTTTCCTTCATCAGCTTTTTGATGAAGCCCTCTGCCATATCCATAATGCCGTCTGTGTCCGTAAAGCTCATTTCAAGGTCTATCTGCGTAAATTCGGGTTGGCGGTCTGCACGCAAATCCTCGTCTCTGAAGCATCTTGCAAGCTGAATATATCTGTCAAAGCCCGAAATCATAAGAAGCTGTTTGTAAATCTGCGGGCTTTGGGGAAGCGCATAGAATTTACCGTTATGTATTCTGCTCGGAACAACATAGTCTCTTGCACCCTCGGGAGTTGATTTTATCATCATAGGCGTTTCTATTTCAAGAAAATCGTTTGCATAAAAATATTCTCTTGCAATTTTGGCAATCTTATGGCGCATTATGATGTTTTTGGTTAATTTCTCGTTTCGCAGATTGAGATATCTGTATTTAAGAGTTGTTTCGTCGCCGACGCTGTCTGCCTTTGAAATCTCAAAGGGAGGGGTTTGCGCCTTTGAAATTATGCGAAGCTCCGAAACAAGCACCTCAATATCGCCTGTGGGAAGCTCGGGGTTTTTGCTCTCTCTTTCCTTAACCGTTCCTTTAAGCGCAAGAACATATTCGCTTCTGACGCTCTGTGCCTTTTCAAAAATGTCCTTCGCGGTTGTGTCGCCGAAGGAAAGCTGAACAATTCCCGTTTTATCTCTTAAATCAATAAAAATAAGGTTTCCCAAATCTCTCTGCCTTTGAGCCCAGCCGAAAAGAGTAACCTCTCTGCCTTCGTCGGAAAGGCGAAGATTTCCGCAGTAATCTGTTCTTTTAAGTCCTTTAATGTTCTCCATAGCTTTATCTCCAAAGAAAATTAGTTATTCGTCTTTATTGCCTAATCCGAAAAGCGAATTGAAATCAAACTCCTCGCCGTTAATTTTTAGGTCGTCAAGCTGAGAAGCAAGCGTTATACTGTAATATCCGCTAACAAAGGTTGCAAGCGCAATTTCGGTTTCTTCGCCCGTTTGCATATCCTTCAGCTTTGCAACACCCTCTTCAACCTCACTGTCGCCGATAACGATTGTATATTTCGCGTTTAGCTTATCGGCGTATTTCATCTGCGCACGCAGGCTTCTTGAATTGAGGTCATAAAGGCAGGAATAGCCCTCTGCACGCATATCCTTTGCAATGTCTATTGCTTTAAGCGTTGCCTTTTCGCCGAGTGCGGCAATGAACAAATCGGGTCTTGCGTCCTCGGGATATTCACAGCCCTGTGCCTCCATAAGAAGCATAAGCCTTTCAAGGCCGAGACCGAAGCCGAGCGACGGTGTTTTCTGTCCGCCTAATTCCTCGATAAGTCCGTCATATCTTCCGCCGCCGCAAACAGTTCCCTGTGCGCCGATTGAATTTGAAACGAATTCAAAAACCGTTTTGGTGTAATAATCAAGACCTCTTACAATTTGCGGATTAACGGTAAATTCTATGCTTTGTGAAGTTAAATATTTTTTAACCGCTTCAAAATGCTCTTCGCAATCATCGCAAAGATAATCAAGCACAACGGGCGCACCCTGCGCAATTTCGGAGCAAACGGGAGATTTGCAGTCAAGTATGCGCATGGGATTGCGATCAAGTCGTTCCTTGCAGGTGTCGCAAAGCTCATCCTTTCTTGCGCTGAAATATTCCCTTAACGCCTCGTGATATTTAACACGGCATTCGGGGCAGCCAATAGAATTTATTTCAAGGCTTAAATCCTTAATTCCAAGCTCGTCAAAAACAGTTTTTGCAAGTGAAATAATTTCCGCGTCTGCAAGGGGAGAGGAGGTTCCGAAGCATTCAACGCCGAATTGATGAAATTCGCGAAGCCTGCCTGCCTGCGGCTTTTCATAACGGTAGCACGAGGTTAAGTAGCAGATTTTCTGCGGAAGCGCCTCGTTGCAAAGTCCGTTTTCAAGAAAAGAGCGCGCGGCGCCTGCCGTTCCCTCGGGGCGCAGAGTTATGCTTCTTCCGCCCTTATCGTCAAAGGTATACATTTCCTTTTGCACAACATCTGTTGTTCCGCCCACTCCGCGCTGAAAAAGCTCGGTGTGCTCAAAAACAGGTGTGCGCATTTCCTTATATCCGAATCTGCCTGCAACATCAAGAACTGTTGCTTCGATATATTGATTTTTATATGCCTCCTTCGGCAAAACATCCTTTGTTCCTTTAATCGCTTTTGTTATTAATGCCATTATTATCTCCAATCGAAAAAATCGGGCGGGTTTTCACCTGCCCGTAAAATTTATTAGTTATAGCGCGGATTAACTATTTCGCGCCATTCAAAATCTCCGCGTTCAACGCCTCTGATAAGCGCTTCTCCCGTTGCAATATTTGTTGCATAGGGAATGTTGTGAACATCGCAAAGGCGAAGCAAATCGTTATCGTTCGGCTCGTGCGGCTTTGGATTAAGCGGGTCTCTGAAAAAGATCAAAAGGTCTATTTCATTGCAGGCAATTCTGCTTGCAATCTGCTGACCGCCTCCCTGACTTCCGGCAAGAAAGCAGTTTATATTAAGTCCTGTTGCGTCGTGAACAAGCTTGCCCGTTGTTCCGGTTGCGCACAAATCGTGCCTGCTCATAATGCCGCAATAAGCAATGCAAAACTGAACAAGGAGCTCCTTTTTAGCGTCGTGAGCAATAAGTGCAATGTTCATAAATTACCTCTCTTACTTTCGTTAGGGTTCGGATTATTACCGTTACCCTATCTGTTTGTTATCTTTGACAAAAGGTTTATATTTACATAATATACTAAAATAATAACATAAAATAATTATATATTCAACAAAAATTTTAACTTAAAATTGTTCCCGTTTGCTGTGCGGGCTTTTCATCTGTATTATTTGAATAATAATAGTCAATTATTGATGAAGTTATTTCCGCAGTTGATGTACCCGAGCCTGCAAGCTCAATAACAGATGCTATTGATATTTCGGGGCTTTCATACGGTGCAAAGGTAATAAGAAAGCCGTTGTTTACCTTTTGACCGTTTTTGATAACCTGCGAGGTACCTGTTTTGCAGGCAACACTCGTGTTTATCTTTTTAAATACAGAGCCGGGAGCACCGTTTGTTGCAACCATTCTCATACCCTCACGGACAATTTTGAATGTGTTGTCGGAAATAGGCAGATCCTCTGCAACGGTTGCGCCCGTTTCGTTTATCGAGCCGCTTGCCGTGTTTATAATAGCCTTAACAAAATGAAGCTCATATCGCGTTCCGCTGTTTGCAACGGTTGCGCAGTAGTTGCTCAGTTGAAGCGGAGTAAAAAGGTTGTCGGACTGACCGATACCACTTTGAATAGTATCACCCATTTGCCATTGCTTATTATATCTCTGTGCGCTGGCAGGGCCTGCAAGAACTCCCGAAGCCTCGCTGATTTCAACACCCGTTTTTTCGCCGAGTCCGAACATAGAGGCGTATTGATTCATTTTTGAAATTCCAAGCTTATCTGCGCAGTTATAGAAATAAATGTTGCAGGAATCCCTCAAAGCCTCCTTAACATCCTCGCTTCCGTGCGCTCTGTTGTTTAAGCAATGGAAGGTTATATCGTAATATTGAAATGTTCCAAGGCAGCGGAAGGTCGAGCTTTCGGAAACAACGCCCTCTTCAAGAGCGGCGCACGCCATCATAGGCTTAAAGGCTGAGCCGGGGGCGTATGTACCAAGCGCAAATCTGTTCCAAAGGGGCTTTCTTGAATTTGTTGCAAGCTTTGAATAGTTTTCGTAATAGTCGTTAATATCGTATGTCGGATAAGAAGCGGCGGCAAGCACCTCGCCGGTGTTAACATCTTCAACAACAACCGCTCCCGCACTGTAAGAAATGCTGACCTCATTGCAGGTGTCTCGCAGCTTATCCTGCGCAAGCTTCTGCAAATCCTTGTCTATCGTAAGAACAACCGTGTTTCCCTGAATGGGATTTTTTGTAACCTCTTCCTTAACATTTCCGTCTGAGTCAATTGTAATTGTAAGCTCTCCCGGAGTTCCTCTAAGCTCGCTTTCCATTGCCGATTCAATTCCGCTTTCGCCGATTGTGTCGGTAATATTATATCCGCTGTCCTTCAGCTCGGAATATTCCTCTGCGTTAATTTTTCTAACGGTTCCGAGTATGTGCGGAGCAAGTGTTGAATCTGCGTATTCACGGTAGGCAACCGCCTTAACATCTGCACCAAGATATTTTGCTTTGTCCTCTTTTATTACGGCAACCGTTTTGTCGCTCACATCGTCTGCTATCGTAACGGGGTTTTCTATCGAAAAAAGAAGCCTCGTCAGCTCATAGCGGACACCTCCGATTTTGAGTGCGGTTTCCTTATCGTATTCCTCAAGGGAGTATTTTTCAACCATAGCGTCAAAGCAGTTTTGCGCCGTTGCATAGCCTTGCAGGTTGAACATATCCTTGCTTTTCATTGTGTTTATTGCTTTTTCATCGTCTGTAAAATAAACGCTTTCGCCGCTTAATTGAAGCGGAAGATTATTAACATATTCCTCGCCGTTTGCCTCAAAAAGCCTTATGAGGTTAAGAATGATTTCATTCCTTTCCTTGTTGTTTTTTGAAGAGGGGAAATATGCCGCGTCAAGAATAATTGAATTACCCTGTCTGTTTGTAACAAGCGAATTGCCGTTTCTGTCAACAATTTCTCCGCGCGCGGCTTCAATGGAAACCGTATATGTTTTAACGGCGTTGTTCTGCGCTTTATAGTATTCCTCGTTCACAATCTGTATATCATAAAGATTGTATCCGAAGCCGCAAAGAACAAGCAGAGTTAAAAAAACAGCGGTAAAAGACCTTATGCTGAAATGTCTGCTTTTCACGGCAATTCTCCTTTCTTAAAAATTTTGCGGTGCAAATGCACCGTTGTGCTGATTATCAGTTAAGAAATTTAATCGGCTTGTTTAAAGCCTTTTTTACGGGTTTAAGACTGAAATATATAATCGGTGTAACGGCAATTGTATAAATTCCGCTCGGCAAATAAAAGCTGAAAAGCGAAAGCTCTGCGCCCTTTATATTTGCAAAAATTATGAAAAAAAGCCAATAAAGCAGGCAGTAAAGCATAATTGTAATAACCGAATATATGAAATTTGTTAAAAAAATGTTTCTGAAAATATATGTAACAAGCGACGCACCGAAGAAGCACATAATGCATAAATATATTGCATTAAAGCCAAGATGCACCGCAGAGGTTAAATCCCAAAGCAAGCCGCCGAAAAGCGCAATTAATGCACCGAAGCGTTCATCCTCGCCCATTGCCAGAATAACACAAACAGGAATAAGCAAAAAGCACCTTGCGCCGCCTATTTCAATTGTCAGCCCCTGTGTGTTTTGTATCAAAGCCGCAAGGGCTGTTATGATAATGTAAACTGCCGCCTTGGTGGTTTTCTGCTTGTAAGAAAGGTCCATTACTGCCCCTCGCTTTCATAGTCGGTCAAAACAAGGCAGTTTGAAATGTTGTAAACATCAACTCCTGGCTTAACAACCGCATAAGAGGCAACAGAGGTCGTTTCCTCGTCTATTTCCTCAACAGTTCCTATAACAAGCCCCTCGGGGATATTTCCGCTTATTCCCGCGGTTGAAATAATTGAACCGTAGGTAACGGAGGTTGAAGAATCAAGATTTGCCATTTTGCATTTTCCCCCTGCGGCAAGCGAAGCGTCGCCCGTAACATAGGAGATTTCGCCCGAAACAATTTCGTAAGCCGAAACGGAAAAATCGGGGTCAAGAATTGTTTTAACAACACTGTAAGTCGGATAGGCTTTGTCTATTATTCCAACAATGTAATTGCCGTAAACAACTGCGTCGCCGTCGGAAATTCCGCTCAGCGAGCCCTTGTTAATGGTGTAGGAGCCGAAAATATCAGCCGCGTCGCGACCCGTAACGGTTGCCTCAACAAAGCTGTAATCGGGGTTTTCCTCTTTAAGCCCAAGCGCGTCTTTATAAAGTGCGTTTTGCTTTTTAAGATTTTCATAATCGGAAAGCTGGTCTTGAAGCGAGCCAACCTGCTTTTCAAGCTCATCTATTCTTTTTAAATAATCGGCGTTTCCCGTTGCCTCGCCGAAAACGTATGTAATACCGTTTGATATCTTTGTGGCAACCCAGTTTGCAGGAGTGAAAACAACTCCGATAACGCTTGATTGAGCGGTTTTTCCGCTTCCGTTGGCGGCGCAAAGTAACGCTCCCACCATTAAAAGCGCAATTATTCCCGCAACAAGCTTGAATTGCCTGCTTTTGAAAAGCTCCTTCATATTATCGTGCCCTTCTTAATTTTATTGATGTTCCTACCGCAACTGCCTCCATAGGCTTTTCGGGAATATGAACGGCAATGCTCGTTTCCTTTGAAATAAGGTCTGCAAGGCCTCTTAATTGCGCCGTTCCGCCGGTTAAGTAAATCCCTCTGTCTATTATGTCTGCGGCAAGCTCGGGCAGAGTAACTTCAAGGGTTTCCCTTATTGCGCCGATGATTTCTCCAACGGGTTCAAGCAAAACATCTCTGATTTCGGCGCTTGTTATTTCGGCAGAGGAGGGAAGACCGTTAATAAGGTTTCTTCCCCTAACCTCCATTGCTCCCTCGCCGTCATATTCGGCAACGGAGCCTATCTTGATTTTTATATCCTCTGCGGTAACATCGCCTATAAGAAGCTCATAATTTCTCTTCATATAGTTGATTATTGCTTCGTTCAGCGTGTTACCCGCAACCTTAACGCTCTTTCTTGCGGCAATTCCGCCAAGAGAAATAACGGCAACATCGCAGGTGCCTCCGCCAATGTCAACAACCATAGAGCCTGTTGCCTCAAAAACGGGAAGTCCTGCTCCGAGAGCCGCCGCCATAGGCTCCTCAATAAGCTCAACCTCCTGCGCTCCTGCGGCACGCGCTGCGTCCTCAACGGCTCTGCGCTCAACCTCCGTAACACCGCTCGGCACGGTTATAACAACTCTTGTTTTAGAAAAAACAGAGGTTTTTGACGAACGGTAAATAAAGCTGTGAAGCATATCGGCGGTCATATCGAAATCAGCGATAACGCCGTCTTTAAGCGGCTTAACCGCAATTATCGAGCCGGGAGTTCTGCCTATCATAGCCTTTGCTTCGTTTCCTGTTGCAAGCACTCGCCTTGTTTTAACATCAACCGCAACAACAGAGGGCTCTCTGATAATAATTCGTCCCTTTCTGTCGCAGATAAGTGTGTTTTCCGTTCCGAGATCAATGCCGAGGTCCTTTGATAAAATCATAATCTATTCTCTCACTTTCAAAACGAACATTTTATAAGTCCGCATAAAATTCCAATTTAAAATATTATATATTAAACGGAATTATATAACAATAGCATTTTTAAAAATTAACAAAATTTTTAATCTATCGGCAGAAACTGTAAAATGCCTTTAAAGCTCGGTTGTGAAGGTGTAGCCCTGATTTCTTATTTCGTCTATAACTCTCGGCAGAATGCTTGCATTTGTTGCACAAACGGCGTGCAAAAGCATAATTTCGCCGTTGTGCGTTGAGGAAACAATTTTGTTGTATGCCTCCTCCTCGTCGGGCGGATTGTCAACCTCCCAGTCGGCATAGGCAAAGCTCCAAAAAACGCTTTTGTAGCCAAGCTCTCCTGCAAGCGCAACGGTCTGCTCGCTGAATGCACCCTCGGGAAATCTGTATAGAGTCATTTCATACTGGAACATTTCGCAGGTGTAGTCGTGAAGAAGCGTAATTTCCTCAGAGGCGGTTTCAAGGTCAATCTCCGTCATATTATAGTGCGAATAGCTGTGGTTTCCAACAATGTGTCCCTCGTCTATCATTCTGCGCACAAGCTCGGGATTATCCTTAATATAATCGTAGGTGCAAAAGAAAATTGCCTTAACATTTTTTTCTTTAAGAGTGTCAAGAATTTGAGCCGTGTAGCCGTTTTCGTAGCCCTCGTCAAAGGTTAGGCAGATTTCCTTTTTGTCTTCAAGAAGCCATTGCGCGTTTAGCTCGCTGAATTGATTTTGAAGCTTTTCGGGGTCTGTCGGTCTTTGATGGTCTGTAATGTTTCCGGGCCCCCAAACAATCGGCGAGCTATCGTATTCCTCAACGCCGAGGCGAACACCCGTTGCTTCAAGTGTTGTTTCGGCAACATTCGTCGGTCTGCTTGTTGTGTTTTGCGTTGTTTCATTTGCCGTGCTTCCCGCAGAGCAACCGCCCAAGGCAGACGAAATTGCTATTGCTCCCGCGGTAACGGTCATAATCAGCTTGTTTTTTTTCATAAAAAAATCCCCCCGCAGTTATTTTTT
>SAMEA3663039__coassemble_196_pt1 | contig 20626 bp, 17 predicted proteins | sample SAMEA3663039__metabat2_low_PE_029 | metagenome-assembled genome bin SAMEA3663039 (sample SAMEA3663039) | pig gut metagenome | biome: pig gut; feature: pig-associated habitat; material: faeces | place: France | collected 2012
CGCTTCGGTGCCCGTATTCCGTTAACTGCCGTTGATATTAACCATTTTGAAACGCAAATTAATGCTGCCGTTTCAGACGGCTTCGTTTCCTGGCTTATGCAGTTCGGAAATAAAATTAAGGTTGTTGAGCCGCAGTATCTTGCCGATATGGTTAAGGAAAAGGCGCAGGCAATATATAATATATATGAATAATTATTATAAGCTTAATCATTTATAATCTGTCGATAAAAGAGGTTGATTTTTCAGCCTCTTTTTTTGTTAATTCTTACATAAATTGTCTTTTTGTAAAACAAATTGTAAAATTTACAAATTATTCATAATTATAGTTGACAAGAAATAAAATATAAATTATAATTATTGAGTATTATTTTGCGTAAATTTATATAATGCATTCAAACTGAAAGTAAAATAATGCTCGGATGCAGTCAGTAAATCCGCAGTATTTCTATGCTTTCAAGTAAAATAGGAGGTTTTTTATTTATGAAAAAGTCAGCTTCAAAAAAGATACTTTCTTTATTTCTTGCGGTTATGATGCTTGCTTCATGCATTCCAATGACAGTTTATGCTGCACCTACTGATTGGACTGAATTTGCTTCGTCTGACTTTGCTTATCCTGCCGGAACAGATTCTTCAAATACCTGTTGGGGCAGTGGTGTTGCTAACGGAGGTTACACAAGCTTTACCGGATCTCAGGCTAATAAGCTGCTTCAAACAGATAACGGAATGTCTTGGAATATTGATCTTTGGAGTGAAACAACAACTACGCTTGATTGCGGAACAAAGGGAACTTTAATTCGAGACGGCTATATGTATTTAACAAATTATAGCGGCAGCACAACCACCCCTGTTACCGGCCTTGATTGCTTTAAGATTGATCTTGAATTCTCTTTCTATCAAGATTTTACTATAACCACCGGAACTGATGAATACTGCTTCTTCAAGCTTGGAACTTCTCCAACTCTTGGTATGGGAACATCAGATATGTGGAATAATAATGTATTTGCACAGGATGCCTATGGTCGTGTTCATGTTGGCAATTCAGGATATACTTCGGGTGCCGCTAATAGATCCATAACAACTGAGTCAATGTATTTAACTACCGGTGTAGATTACCATTATGTTATGACATATTCTAACGGCTATGTTAGAACCTTTATTACCGATGATGAAGGCGTTGTTATCGAAACAATTTATGGCGGTAAGCATACACTTGATACCGCAAATATTAATAACATTATGATTGGTTCTGATGATAGCGATTATTTTATGCATGATATTCGCTATAAGTCTGTGTCTTTTTATACAGGCTCTGAAAATATCGAATCAGTAAATCAGGATTCAACAAAGAATAAGTATTTGTTTACATATTTTACCGGAAACTCAACCGAAGGAGAAACTCTTCATATGGCTGTTTCCGATGATGGATATAACTTTGAGGCGTTAAACGGTAACAATCCTGTTTGGGACACATCTGTTATTTCCGGCTCTCTTCAATCATATCCGGACAATTCCGGTGTTGCGGCGTCCGGTCATGTTCGTGATCCGTATGCTTTTCAAGCGGAAGACGGAACATATTATATTCTTGCAACGGATTTGAATACCGAAAACGGTTCAAACTGGGGAAATAACTCCAAGCTTCTTGTTTGGCATTTGAATGATCTTGCCGATATTGCAACTGCTCAACCTTGGAATATTGATACTCAATCTTTAGTTGGTTCTCTTTGCGGCGGCTCTGTTTCCCGTGCGTGGGCTCCCCAGGCAATTTATGATAAAAATGCAGGTCATTATATGCTTTATTGGGCGGTCGGTTATATTAACGGCGGAACATATATGCACTATGTTTATACCGATGATTTTAAAACCTTCCTAACCGAACCAAAGCAGCTGCTAACAACAACCGGCGATAATATTGACGGCGATATTACCTATGACGGTCAGTTTTATTATCTCTGGTACAAGGATGAAACGAGTAAAAAGATTGGTTATGCAACATCAGAGAATGCAAACGGTCCTTACAGTACATTTGTTGAATTTACTGACACTGATTATAGCAGTTACTTTGAAGGTCCGCAGGTTTATCGAATCCAAGCAACGGGCGATTATGTGCTTCTTGCTGACCACTATTCAAGTTCAAGATCATTTTTCGCAGCGTATAGCTCGAATAACTTGAGCGGATTCCAAAATAACCAAAATAAAACCTTGAATATAAACCATTTGTATCCCAGACATGGTTCTGTTATGAATATAACAACAGATCAGTATAATAAGCTCGTTAAAGCCTTTGGTAAAGCAACCTATGATTATACAGGTGTTGAACAGGGTAAAACCGTTAACGATTATTTGCTTGCTCGTTATTTCACAACTGACGATGTAACCTATGATGCAACAGGAAATGGCAATACCCTAACTAATTCAGGTGTTATTGCTGTTCAGGATTTAAGCGGTAAGGTTTGCGCTCAATTTACAGGCGGAAGCTCAGGCACGCAGTCGGGTACCTATGAAAAAATTAACACCTCTAATATGTTTAGTAACATCACTGCAAGAGACGGTGTTACTTTCTCGTGGTACGGTTATGCAAACAATGCAAGCCCGGTCGATGGTTCTAACGGAACGGGTCGTTTCTTCGATTGGTCAGATAAGGAAGCCGGAACAATTGCTTGGGATTCAGATGGAACCCTACCCGGTAACACGCAACGAAATTCAGCCTATGTTTACTGTGCAGCCAATATGGAATATGGCGGTGCAAACAACGGTGAGGTTAAAATTGCTAACGGTTATAAAGGCTCAACTTACGGCGGTGCATGGCATTTGTACACAATGACCGTTGTTAATGGATTTATTAATTTCTATGTTGACGGATCGCTTTTAAAAACAGTTTACGCTAAAAACGGAGAAAGTGTAACTAAAGCCGGTTCGCCTAATGATATGCCTTCTCTTAATGAGGCAATGTTCAGTAATATGAAGAACGGAAATTTATATTTCGGCGTTTCCTCTTATGCTGCTGACGGTATGCTTGACGGTTATATTTCTGATTTCCGTATTTACGGAAGAGCCCTTTCAACACAAGATATTATTGATTCTCTTGATGATCTTGCGAACTTTATACCCGGAGAAAGCGTTAACACAAATTCAAAGATATATTATGATCCTATGGAGGATATTGCAGAGGGCACGGATGCTTCTTTTTATCCAAAAACAAATTATGGCGCTGCTACCGTTCAGGACCCTGCAACAATTCACAATAATGTTTTAAGTGTTGCAGGAGGAGTTGAAGCTCACAACCCTGCAACATATATCGGCTCATCAACGGCTTCGTTGAAAGGCTATACTATTTCACTTTGGTATAATCCCGGAGAAACAATAACTGCCGGAGAAACTATTTTTAATATCGGTAATGATAACACAACCTTTGCAAGAAGGTATTTTGAGCTTCTTGAAGATGGCAATCTGCATTTCACATACGATGCCTCATCTCAAGGCGATAACTTTATAGATGCATCGGGCGTGTTTGGCGTAAACGGCTTAAAAGCTAATGATTGGAACCACATTACCGTTCAGATTGTTCCGAACGGAACCTATGATTATATCTATATTTATCTTGACGGTGTTCTTACCAAAAAGATAAATTATTATACAGAAGCGAACGCAAAGACTGCCGGCTATTCTTTACATGATTATTTCCAAAATGATTGGACTGTTCATTATGGAAATTCCTGCGGTTATTGGTCAAACGCTTCAAATGGCTATATGGATGATTTCACCATATTCAACGAAGTTTATTCGGCAAAGAGTGTATATCAAAACGATTGCCTTGCAATTGCGGGAACATTAATTGATATTGCAAAGCAAAGGTATGTTAATGCAATGAAAAACATCACGGCAAACAGTGATTTTGTTTATACAAATATGGCAAAAGCATATAAAGCCTATGATGCCGTTGTTCGTTATGAGGATGCAATGAAATACGGCGGCGTTGCATTTGATTCCGTAAAGGTTGTTGAATTATTCACAAATCTTGTTAATGCAATTAACGCAATGAAGGAATATAGAAAGCCCCAAACCATTGACGGAATTGCCGCTTCCGAATATGCAAACTTTACTAATTCAATAAACGGCAAATATACTAATAATTTGCTTACAAAGCCTGCTCTTGGAACATTTAGAGAGAAGTATAAAAATAAAAATGCAACCTCAGGAGAGACCGGAACCTCTGATAGTGTTAATGCTCGTGTTTCGAATATTAACTTTGTTTGGCTTTATACCGGAATAGAAGGAGATACTCCAACAGCTCCTATCAATGGCGGAATATATAAAAATGGTAAGACAACAATTTATCAACAGGCTATTTATATTCCTACCGATACAAATGTTACAACTGCTTCAAATTATCTTTCTCTCGGAAGTAATTCTGATAAAACATGGCGTATTTCAAATTCCCAAACCGCTGATTGGTACTATGATGTTACTCCAGAGTGGAGCCTGCAAGGTGTTAAAGACGATTATGGTACTAATGGTGTTAGAACGGGTGTAAATGAATGGAGAAACGGTTCAAACTATTTGAATTATACCGGTAATCCAACAACATCGGGAACTAAGGTTAATGATTATTTAACATCTTACAGCGATGTTTTATTCGGTGCATATAGTTATTGGCACACTTCCAAATTGACCAATGGATATAATAACTTTTATGTAGGCGAGCTTGGAACAATAAAGGTTATCAATTTTGAACCGGTTAGAACTGCTCTTTTAGATGACCAGAGGCAAAATATTCTTGGAGCTATAACAAATTATAACCCCGAAGATGTTTTTGCGCTTCTCAACGCCTATGATGCTCTTACTTCTCAATCATACATTCTTAACGGCTACAGTGAAGCGGAAAACTTATCAACTACTCTTTTAGAGAAGGTAAACACTCTTAAAGGTGTTGATGTAAGTAAAATAGAACGCAAAGCCGATTATTCCGGTGCACTTTCCTCTGCCGAAAGTGAGCAGACATTCCTTAATGAAATTGTTAAGGACGAATCAACAGGCGTTGTTTCTTATGTGGATACTCAGGGAGTAGAGCATAAATACACTCTATCTTCTTGGAAAGCCTATGAAACAGCAGTAAATGCTATCAAAGAGCATTTTGCTTCTCTTGATCCGAAGGCAAATAACGACCCCGATGCTCCCGATATGCCTTATGCAACAAGTCAGGAGCAAGTAAATATTCTTGTTAAGCATATAAATGATGCAAAGGCTGTTTTAATGGAAATTGCTGATTATTCCCCAGTTGATTTGGCTATTTCCAATACATCTGTTAAATCTAATTATAATTCTAATAATGTTAACAGCAACGGACAAATTTATGCTTACGGAACATGGAAAGCATTTACAGAAGCTTATGGCAATGCAGATATTTGGCATCAAAAAGATGCCGCTTACAGATATGACACAAATATGTATAAAGCAGATTATTTAAAAAAAGCTGATGGTCCTTATATTGCTTATGATCAAAGCGGAAATATTGTAACCTCGGATTCGCAGGTAATTGACCATTATACATTCATTGGTGTGTTCTATGACAAAGCAGATGATGCAAATCCTTCACAATTTAATACCGGTGATTTCGTAAAGATAAACGGTGTAACTACTCAGCTTAACGGCCACAGATATTATGTTACTGCAGTTTATAATCCTGTAACAGTTGGAGATAGCTTTGAGTATTCAAGCTCCCAAATTGCAATTAATTCTGCAGGTAATGCGTTAAAGGATACAAACACTAATCTTGATCCTGTTGCTGATTATACAGCCTATGATGCAACGATAGACCTTATTAAATATCAAGATGTTGCGGCTTTTTCAGACGAATATCTTGGCTCGGGTAGCTCTATTTATGACACATTAAATGTTCAAGGTGTTCCTACTGTTCAGCAGCCGTTCAGCACCGGTGTTTCTAATGTAAATTCAGAGGTTTGCACAACTCCGGGTTATTCAGTTAATAATACGGCTTATGTTAATGTTGGTAATGTAATTTATAAGAACACAGGAGAATCTGCTCAAGATGTTCTTGACAATACAACAACAAATATTCTTACAGCATTGCAAAGTGTTAATAACGATGAAACAACAAGCAGAAGATCTTATAATGTAACGTTTAAAGTTTACAGTAACGAAACAGGCAGCGAGGTGCAGGTTGGAAGCGACGAAATCTCTACTGCTTATTACGGTCAATCTGTAACTAAAACCGTTCCTGTCGGATACACCTCTTATAAATGGGTTGTTTCTGCAAACGGCACTGAAATGACAATTCCATCAGCTTCTTCTTACACAACGAAGATTCAAAGCGATGTTGTTATTGAGGTATATTGTTCAAATGATGCTGATGTTTCCGGTAATGTTAAGGTTCAAATTCAGAATATTTACGGCAATACCGTTCAGGAATACAGCGTTTCAGAGCAAACTCAAATCGTTCTTGCTGATGGTTCATACACAATCGGCAGCTTCTCAACTGTTGCTTTGGATACGATACCGTATTACGCATTTAACGGTTGGAATATAAATGGCGCGCCAGGCAATAACGGAACCTATACCTTAGCAGACATTAAAGATTCAAATTCCGTTGTTGTTCTTACTCCTAAATACGTCAACACAAGCAGTCCTTATGTTGTTACCGTTGACGGAGTTGCTATTAAAGGTGTTGACGGCAAAGAGCTTTATTATGATTCAAAAGCAGTTGCTTCAAAATCTGCCGGTTCTTATGCTCTTGCAATTCTTAATCCCGATTCAACTTATTCTGTTGTAACTTATGATGATGAGTATGCGTTTTACGCTGTTGGCGATGCAGCCTTCTATTCAATTAGCTTTGTTGATGGAGTGTATAAGGTTAACGGAAATGTTATTTCTGACAGTGAAATGATCAGAAAGCTTAATTCAAAGCTTCCGTTTGTATATTCTATCAGTTTGTATGTTGATGGAAAGTTTACTGTTTATAGCGGTGTAACGCAGGGTATCTGCGGTGCAACGATAACTGAAGTGGGAACTGTTTATTCAACAACTGCTAATTCAACAGATACTCTTATAATCGGAGGTACAGGCGTTAACAGTTTGGTTGCGAAAAAACCTGTTGATACAGATCAGTATTATTTAAGGTTTAACACAACAAAGGCAGTTAATGCTCGTGCTTATGTAAAATATAGCTATAATCCGACAATTAATAGCGGTAATATTAATCAGGGAACCCTGATACAAACTATTGATTACGGCAACATTTGTTCAAAATCTGCATCTTGATGAGGAGGAAAAGAAACTATGAAAAAATATTATGAGCCTCCTTATGCGGAGATTGATAAATTTAGTATTGATTATATCTTAACTGTTTCTTCCGAAACCGGCGGCGGTATAGAAGAAGGCGGCGAAGAGATAGAGTTTTAATTAAATTGAGCAGAGGGTAAAGCCTCTGCTCTCTTTTTATATTTGGAATTGTAAATAAAATATTAAAAATGTAAATAAAATGTTAACAAACTATTGACCTGTATATTTCATAGTAATATAATTGTTTTTAATTTAAAGATAATAAAGCAGAGAGGCACATAATATGATTAAATCAATGACGGGTTTCGGCAGAGCCGCCAAGGAGATAAACGGCTATGTTATATCTGTTGAAATCAAATCTGTTAATCACAGATATTTTGAATTTAACTGCCGTGTTCCAAGGCAGTATTCCTTTGCAGAGGAAAAGCTAAAATCCTATATAAATTCAAGGGTTTCAAGAGGAAAGGTTGATTGCTATTTAACCGTTGAGGCATTAAAAACGGAGGATGCGCAGGTTGTTGTTAATCACACGCTTGCTTCTGCCTATGTTAAAGCGCTTAAAGAAATTTCAAGCGAATATAAATTAAAAGAGGATTTCGGCTCGTCAACTATTTCCCGTTTTCCCGATGTTCTTGTTCTCACTAAGGCAGAGGAAGACGAGGAAAGGCTTTGGTCTTATATTCAAGAGGTTTGCTCCGAGGCGGTTGACAGCTTTATTTCAATGCGTGAAACAGAGGGCGAACGAATGAAGGCTGATATTTATTCAAGAGGTCAGTTTATTCTTGAATGTGTTTCCTTCATTGAAAGCCGCTCACCGCAAACCGTTAAGGAATATAACGATAAGCTTGTTGCAAGAGTTCACGAGCTTCTCGGCGATGTTTCTCTTGATGAGGGAAGAATTCTTCAAGAGGTTGCCGTTTATGCCGATAAGGTTGCCGTTGCAGAGGAAACAGTCCGTTTGCGCTCTCATATTGAGCAGTTAAACGCTTTCCTTGAAAGCGATGAGCCTGTTGGCAGAAAAATGGATTTTCTTGTTCAGGAGATAAACAGGGAAGCAAACACAATCGGCTCAAAGGCTAATGATGTTGACATTGCACGCAAGGTTGTTGATATTAAAGCAGAGGTTGAAAAAATCCGCGAGCAAATTCAAAATATAGAATAAGGGTGAGATTATGAATTTAGTTAATATCGGCTTCGGCAATCTTGTTAATGCCGAAAGAATTATTGCCATAGTCAGCCCCGAATCTGCTCCCGTAAAACGTATCGTTCAGGAAGCAAAGGCAAACGGAGTGCTTATTGACGCAACTCACGGCAGAAAAACAATGAGCGTAATCATAACTGATTCCGATAATGTTGTTTTGTCTTATCTTGATTTAAAAAAGGTTGCTCAAAAATTCGGCTCGGAGGTTGATATAGATGAATAAAAAGGGAATGATTGTTATATTATCCGCTCCGAGCGGTTGCGGAAAAGATACAGTCTTTAAAGAGATTTCAAAAATCCGAGATGATGTTTGCGAATCAATTTCCGCAACAACACGCGCACCGAGAAACGGCGAGGTTGACGGAGTAAATTATTATTTCAAAACAACCGAGGAATTTGAAAGAATGATAGAGGAGGACAGCTTCCTAGAATACGCTTCATATAACGGCTGCTACTACGGAACTCCGTCTGCGCCTGCGCTTGAAGCGGTTAAAAACGGCAAAATCTGTTTTTTGATTATAGAAAGAAAGGGCGCACAAAAGATAATGAAGAATTATCCGAGCGCAGTTTCGATTTTCTTAATGCCCCCCGATATCGAAACACTTGAACACAGGCTCAAAAAGCGTAATACCGATAGTGAGGACGCTATTAAAAACAGGCTTAAAATTGCCGAAGAGGAAATGGAAGCCTCTTCAAAATTCACTTATGTTGTTGTAAATAACGAGCTTGAAAAGGCCGTTATGGAAATTAACGATATATTAAATTCAGAGCTTAAAAAAAGAAATTAAGGAGATAATTGATATGTTTAATCCCGATTTAAAGAAATTATTAAAAAACTGCAACAGCAGATATAGTCTTGTTGTTGCAACTGCTAAAAGAGCAAGAGAAATCAGAGAGGAAGCAGTTAAAAACGAGGTGCTTCTTGATGATAAAAGCGTTTCGCTTGCAATTGATGAAATACTTGACGGAAAGTATGTTGTTGAAGAGCCAAGCGAATTAAAATCAAAATAATGAACAGGCTTATTGCAACGGTTGCCGTTGAAAACACCTTTTTCAGTGCTCTTTCGGATTATGATTATTATATTCCCGAGGAGCTTAAAGAGGCTATAACCGAGGGAACAAGAGTTAAGGTTCCCTTCGGCAAGGGTAATGCTTTAAGAAACGGCGTTGTTATTAAAATCTTTGAAGCGTTAAACACGGGCTTAAAGGAAATTAAAGCGGTTGATATAAATGCTTCTGTTTTAGATCGCGAAATGGTTGAGCTTGCTCTTTGGCTTAAAGAAAGATGCTTTTGCACAACCTATGATTGCCTACGGCAAATGCTTCCGAGAGGTATAGATAAGGTTGGCTCAAAAAGTGAAAAAATGATGCGCCTTGCTGATGAAAATGCAGATATAGCTCAAAAATTAACGCCAAAGCAACAATCTGTTGTAAATCTTTTATCGGATGTCGGTGCGGCAGAGGTTAATGAAATCTGCGAATTTTGCTCCGTCGGCAAGAGCGTTCTTGACAATCTTGTTAAATACGGCATTTGCGAATACTATAAAAAAGAGGTTTTTCGTAATCCGTACGGTAATGCCGACAGTCTTGTTGACAGAAAAGATATTGTTTTGTCTGCCGAGCAGGAAAAGGCTTTTTTAACCTATTCCGATATGCTGAAAAACGGTGGGGGAACAGGGCTTCTTTACGGTGTAACGGGCTCCGGCAAAACACAGGTTTATCTTAAATTGATTGATGAAGCGGTTGATTTAGGTAAGGATGTTATCGTAATGGTTCCCGAAATTTCTCTGACTCCGCAGGCTCTTTCGATTTTTCATAAGCGATACGGCAAAAAGGTTGCGGTTTTTCACAGCGGACTTTCACTCGGCGAGAGAAATGACGAATATAAAAGAGCAGATTGCGGCGAGGCAAAAATTGTTATCGGAACGAGAAGTGCCGTTTTTGCTCCGCTTCATAACCTCGGCTTAATAGTTATAGACGAGGAACAGGAGCACACCTATAAAAGTGAAAGAACGCCAAAATATAATGCGGCAGAGGTTGCAAAATTCAGGTGTAAATATAATAAGGCGCTTCTTCTTTTAACCTCTGCAACTCCAAGCGTTGAAAGCTATTCTGCCGCCGTGAACGGCAAATATAAGCTTTGTGAGCTTAAAGAAAGATACGGAGAATCAGCTCTTCCGCAGGTTATAACCGTTGATATGAAGACGGAAATTAAAAACGGAAACAAAACTCCTGTTTCAAGTACGCTGAAAAATTTTCTTGAAGAAACACTTGAAAAGAAAAAACAGGCAATTTTGCTTATTAACCGTAGGGGATATAACACCTTTATTGCCTGCAACGATTGCGGACATGTTATAACCTGTCCGAATTGCAGTATCAGCTTAACATATCATAGCTATAATAATAGCCTAATGTGCCATTACTGCGGATATTCAAAGCCGCTTGATAATGTTTGCACTGAATGCGGTTCAAAAAATATAAGATACAGCGGCTACGGTACGCAGAGGATTGAGGACGAAATCGAAAGGCTTTTTCCTCAGGCGCGTATAATAAGAATGGACGCAGACACCACCTCTGCAAAATTCAGCCATCAGCGAATTTTTGACGCCTTTTCAAACGGCGATTATGATATTTTAATCGGAACGCAGATGGTTGCAAAGGGGCTTGATTTTCCTAATGTTGAGCTTGTGGGAGTAGTTAATGCGGATAATTCTCTTTATGATGAAAATTATACCGCTAATGAGCGTTCGTTTGATTTGATAACGCAGGTTGTCGGCAGAAGCGGACGGAGAAACGCAAGCGGAAAAGCCGTTATTCAAACAATTAATCCGAATAACGAAATTATTGAATTTGCTTCAAGACAGGATTATAAGGCGTTTTACGAAAGCGAAATTAATCTTCGTAAATTGCTTACATATCCGCCTTTTTGCGATATTTATTCCGTTTCGTTCACAAGTGAGGATGAAAATAAGTCTGCACTATGCGCAAAAGAATTTTTTGATATTTTTGTTGAGCTTAACAAAACAGAATATAAAAACGAAAAGTTTATTGTTTTGGGTCCGAGCCCTGCAAAAATAAGCAAAATCAGTAATAATTACAGACACAGACTTGCAATAAAATGTAAAAATTCAAAATCAGTTCGCAGAATGTTAAACGATATATTACAAAAAATTGCTAAAATGAAAGAGTATAAGGAGGTTACGGTCGGAATAGACCTTAATCCCTATGATATGAATTAATATTGAAAGGCTACGGAATTAAAAATGGCTTTAAGAAATATTGTTAAGTTCGGAGACCCGATACTTAATAAGAAAAGCAGAAAAGTTGAAAAATTTGATGATAAGCTTGCATCACTCATTGATGATATGCTTGAAACAATGTATTCCCAAAACGGAGTAGGTCTTGCCGCCGTTCAGGTTGGAATTTTAAGGCGCGTTGTTGTTATTGATATCGGCGAGGGCCCTATGGAGCTTGTAAACCCCGAAATAACTTATGAAGAGGGAGAGCAGATAGACCAAGAGGGTTGCCTTTCGCTTCCGGGAAAATGGGGAACAACAAAAAGACCTATGAAGGTGCAGGTTAAGGCACAGGACAGAAACGGAAAATGGCAGGTGTTCACGGGCGAAGGACTTAAAGCAAAAGCCTTTTGCCACGAGATAGACCACCTTGAAGGTGTTTTATTTACCTCACATCTTGTTGACGGAGAGTTGGTCAGCCAATGAGAATATTGTTTATGGGAACTCCCGATTTTGCTTCTGCCTGCCTTGAAAGGCTTATAAATGACGGAAATGAAATTTGCGGAGTGTTCACTCAACCCGATAAGAAAACAGGCAGAAAACAAATTTTAACGCCTCCTCCCGTAAAGGAGCTTGCGTTAAAGCATAATATTGAGGTTTTTCAGCCTGAAAAATTTAATAATCAGGAAAACAGGGATATTATAAGCAGACTTAACCCCGAGCTTATAGTTGTTGTTGCTTACGGTAAAATTCTGCCTGCCGATGTTTTGTATTCAGCCAAGCACGGCTCAATTAATGTTCACGCGTCTCTGCTTCCTAAATATCGCGGATGTGCACCTATTCAATGGGCAATTCTTAACGGAGAAAAGGAAACAGGCGTTTGCATAATGCAAATGGACGAGGGCATAGATACCGGCGATGTGCTTTATACCGAAAAAACCGAAATCGGTATCAACGAAACCTCCGAGGAGCTTTTTGAAAGGCTTTCGGCTTTGGGTGCTGACGCATTAAGCAAGGCAATTGAGCTTATTAAGGAAAACAAAATTAAACCTGTTAAACAGGTGGGAGAGTCAAGCTACGCTCCTATGATTGATAAATCTATCAGCCGAATTGATTGGAATAAATCGGCGTTTGAAATTCACAATAAGATAAGAGGGCTTCAAGTCTGGCCTGCGGCAAGCGCGGTTATAGCTGATAAAGAGGTTAAAATCCATAAATCCGTTTTATCGCAGGAAAAGGGAGCAAAAGCAGGAGAGGTTGTTTGCAGTAAAGGCAGGCTGACTGTTTCCTGCGGAGACGGAAATTGCATTGATATTCTTGAAATTCAGCCAAACGGTAAAAAAAGAATGGATATAAAATCATTCCTTGCAGGTAATAAAATCTGCCAAGGAGACATTCTTGAATAAATTTAAGGAGACGATTTTACGGGCACTTATTTTGTTTATTATTTAACGGGATTTATTATGATTCCCGTCATAATATTTTCCTTTATATGTCAGGCAAAGGTTAATTCAAATTTCAGAAAATACAGCAGTATAAGAAATTCACGAGGCTTAACAGGCGCAGAGGCGGCATACAGGCTTTTGCAGTTAAACGGTGTAACAGATGTTAAAATTAAACCCATAAGCGGTAATTTAACAGACCATTATAACCCTGCAACAAAGGAAATATGCCTTTCTCAAGGTGTTTATAATTCCGCAAGCATCGCCGCAGTCGGAGTTGCATGCCATGAGGCAGGACACGCCTGCCAGCACGCAGAGGGATATTTTCCGCTAAAAATAAGAAATGCGGTTATTCCCATAACTAAATTCGGCTCAAATTTGGGTATTCCGCTTGCGCTTTTAGGCTTGGTATTTAATTATGAGCCGCTTGTTTATATCGGTATTATTTTGTATTCGGCAGTTGCTCTTTTTCAGTTAATTACACTTCCTGTTGAATTTAACGCTTCAAAAAGAGCACTAAATGTTATCAGCTCAAACGGCTTGCTTGCAGAGAATGAGTACAGCGGAGCAAAACAGGTGCTTTCCGCCGCCGCTTTAACCTATGTTGCGGCACTTGCTTCGTCGCTTGCAACGCTTTTGAGACTGCTTTTGGTTGCAAACAGAAGAAATGATTAGTTCACGACAAATTGCTTTTGAAACGCTTTACAGTGTTTTTTACGATAATGCTTATTCAAATATAGAGCTTGATAAGATGCTTTCGGGCATTGAAGAGGGTAAAGCATTTGCTTCTCGGCTCGTTTACGGTGTTATTGAGCGAAAAATTACGCTTGATTATATAATTGAGCAGTATTGCAAAAAAGCAAAGCCGAAGGTTAAAAACATTTTGCGTATGGGTACCTATCAGATTCATTTTATGGATAAGGTGCCTGTAAGTGCCGCAGTTGATGAAAGCGTTAAGCTTGCCAAGGATAACGGCCTTTCGTTTTATTCAGGTATGATTAATGCGGTTTTGCATAACATTGCTAATAACATTATTGATATAAATACAATTGATGATTTAAGTATAAGATATTCAATACCGCAAAGCCTTATTAATCTGCTTTCTAAGGCATACACAGAGGAAGCAGTTAAATCATTTTTGCCTTATATTAACGAGGGCGCAACTGTTTTTGCCGTGCCTAATTACACAAAAACAGATGCTGACGGGCTCGTTTCGGCTTTTGAAAAGGAAAATATAAAAGCGGAAAAACTCAATGATATTGTAATTATTAAAACAGGTTGTAGCATAACAGAGCTTGACGCTTATAAAAAAGGTCTTTTCCATATTCAGGATTTATCCTGCTTCAACGCGGTTAAAGCGCTTGATGTTCAAAGAGGAGAAACGGTTGCTGATGTTTGCGCCGCACCCGGCGGAAAATCCTTTACAGCCGCTTCACTTTCTGAAAATAAGGCAAAAATTTATTCCTTTGATATACATAAACACAGAGTTGAGCTTATAAAAAAAGGCGCAGAAAGGCTCGGTTATTATTCAATTACCGCCGAGGTAAACGACGCCTGTGAAATTAATAAAAATATACCCGAATGTGATAAAATAATTTGTGATGTTCCATGCAGTGGCTTCGGAATTATAAGAAGAAAGCCCGAAATCAAATATAAGAATTTAGATTCAATTAAGGAGCTTCCTGCTCTTCAACTGAAAATTCTTACCGCTTCATCAAAATATTTGAAGAAAAACGGAAGATTGCTCTATTCAACCTGCACCTTGAATAAAAGAGAAAACGAAAAGGTTATTGAGCGGTTTTTAGATGAAAATAAAGGCTTTGTTAAAATCAGTGAAAAAACTGTTTTTCCGGGAGAAAACGGAGCAGACGGATTTTATTATTGCATTATTGAGAGAGTGAAATGAAAAAGGATATTAAATCATTAAGCCTTGAAGAGCTTTCGGCTCAAATTAAAGATCTGGGCTTGCCGAAATTCCGCGCAGGTCAAATCTTTGAATGGCTTCATAAATACGGCGTTTCCTCCTTTGATGAAATGACTAATTTGTCAAAGGAATTAAGAGCCTCTTTAAGCAACGATTTTTATATTGCCGATTGCATTATTGAGGAAAAATATGTTTCCTCAATAGATTCAACGGTTAAATATCTTTTTCGTTTAAATGACGGAGAATATATAGAATCCGTTATTATGAAATATAAATACGGCTACACAATCTGCGTTTCAAGTCAGGTTGGGTGCAAAATGGGTTGCAAATTTTGCGCTTCAACGCTTGCAGGCTTTAAGAGAAATTTAACTCCTTCCGAGATTGAAAGCCAAATTCATTCCGCTCAAAAGGATTTAGGTATCAGAATTTCGCATATTGTTTTAATGGGCATCGGCGAGCCGCTTGATAATTACGACAATGTTATAAGGTTTATTTATAATGTCAACGATAAAAACGGACTTAATATTTCAATGAGAAATATAACCCTATCAACCTGCGGTATCGTTCCGAGAATGTATGATTTGCTTAATGAAGGCTTGCAAATAACCTTAACGGTTTCGCTTCACGCGCCTAATGACAAAATACGAAGCAAATCAATGCCTGTTAACGATAAGTGGTGTATGGACGAGGTTTTGAATGCCTGCCGAGAATATGTTAATAAAACAGGCAGAAGAGTTTCATTTGAATACACATTAATAAACGGCGTGAATGACAGTAATGAATGCGCCGAGGAGCTTGCTTTGCGGCTTAAAGGTATGCTTTGCCATGTTAATCTTATTCCCGTTAATGATGTTAAAGAGCGTGGAAATGTCAGAAGCACCGATGAAGCCATAAACCGTTTTTTGAGTATATTGAAAAAACGGGGAATAAATGCTACAATAAGGCGTACGCTCGGAAGCGATATAAACGCTTCCTGCGGTCAGCTTAGAAGAAAAAGAACTGAGGTGAATTAATTGAAGATTGTTGCTAAAACAGATAAGGGCAAGGTTAGAGAGTCTAATCAAGACGCTTATGCAGTCGGAGAATTTCCCGATGAGGTTGCATGGGCGGTAGTCTGCGACGGTATGGGCGGCGCGGCAGGAGGTAATATTGCCTCTGCACTTGCCGTTAAGGTTATAAGTGATAAAATCAATGCCGCATACAGAGAAAATATGAGGCCTGCTTCAATTAAAAATATGCTTGATTCCGCACTTGTTGCCGCTAATATCGAGGTTTATGATATGGCGTATGCAAAGCCGGAGCTTCACGGAATGGGAACAACCGTTGTTTGCGTAATTGTTAAGGATTCCGTGGCATATATTGCTCACGCGGGCGACAGCAGAGCGTATGTTTTTAAGGGCGACAGTCTCGTTCAGGTAACAACCGACCACAGTGTTGTTCAAGACCTTGTTGACAGAGGTAAAATAACAAAGGAGGAAGCAGAGCATCATCCTAATAAAAACCTCATAACAAGAGCAATCGGTGTTGATAAGAATATAAAAATAGATTTTGATGAAATAGATTTAGACGATGACGAGGTTTTGATTATCTGCACGGACGGTCTTTCAAATTATGTTTCCGATAATGAAATGATTAATGAGGTCAGCGACGGAAGATATTACGCTTTTGCAGACAGACTTGTTAAAAAAGCAAACAATAACGGCGGCGGCGACAATATTACGGTTGTTGCCATAGCAAAATAATTTATAATAATCGGGGATTGATTATGGAAAATTATGTAGGAAAGCGCTTAGACGGAAGATATGAGGTTCAGGAAATCATAGGTGTTGGCGGAATGTCTGTTGTTTATAAGGCCTATGATAATGTTGACGACAGAATTGTTGCAATAAAAATACTTAAAGATGAATTTTCCGATGATGAGGAATTTGTCAGAAGATTTAAAAATGAATCAAAGGCTATTGCCGTTTTATCTCATCCAAATATCGTTAAGGTTTACGATGTTAGCTTCGGAGAGAAAATTCAGTATATCGTTATGGAATATGTTGACGGTATAACGCTTAAAGAATATATTCAAAAACAGCATATTATCACCTGGAATGACGCAGTATTCTTTACAACCCAAATTTTAAGGGCGCTTCAACACGCCCACGATAAAGGCATTGTTCACAGAGATATTAAGCCGCAGAATATTATTCTTTTGCCAACGGGAAATATTAAGGTAACTGATTTCGGTATTGCAAGATTTTCAAGAACGCAAACAAAAACGCTGACGGAAAATGCAATCGGCTCCGTTCATTATATTTCTCCCGAGCAGGCAAAGGGCGAGTTTACCGATGAACGCGCAGATATATATTCACTCGGCGTTGTGCTTTATGAAATGCTTGCAGGCAGAGTTCCGTTTGAGGCAGACAGTGCGGTTTCCGTTGCGCTTATGCAGCTTCAAAAGGAGCCTAAAAAGCTGACTGATATAAATCCCGACATACCTTTGGGGCTTGAACAAATCTGTAATCACGCTATGCAGAAAAACCCAAGAGACAGATATCAAACCGCAACCGAAATGCTACTTGATTTAGAGGAGATAATAAGAAATCCGCAGGCAACATTTGATTACACATATTTTATTGATAAAGAGCCAACAAAATATGTTTTCAAAGAGGAAAGCGTTCAAAAGAGCGATTATGAAGAGCCTGATGAGAACGAGGCTGATGATGAGGAAATAGACCCTAACCATAAGAAAAAGGTTATAACGGCAGTCGTAACGGGCGTTATAGTGCTTATTGCCGCAATAGTTGGCCTTGTTATGTTTATGACGCAGGGTGTTAACACCGACACAAGAAAGCTCGAAAGCTTTGTCGGTATGCAGTATGATGACCTCGCTTCAAGCGACGCTTATGATTATGAATTTATAGCCGAATATCAAAAAACAGAGGAATATAATCCGGGCACCGTTATAAGTCAGTCGCCCGAGGCAGGCGAGTCTGTTATTGCAGGCTCAACGGTTACGCTTTATGTTGCAGTCAGCAATGAGGATATAAGCGTTCCCAACTGCTATAATCTTACTCTTGAAAAGGCTGAAAGAACGCTTCAAATGAGCAAGCTTACTAATTATAAAACTGCCGAGGTTTCAAGCGAAACAGTTGAGGCAGGCTCGGTTGTTTATACCGATCCAAAGGCAGGCTCGGTTGTTTCGGAAAATCAGGAGATAATTATTTATGTTTCAAACGGCCCGTCAACAACAAGGCTTAATTCCTATCAGGTTCCCGATGTTAAGGGTCTTTCGCAAAGCGACGCAAAGGCATTTCTTGAAAGAGCAGGCTTTACAAATGTTGTTTTTGAAACAGAGGATAATGCCGTTAGAAAGGGTGTTGTTTTAAGTCAATCTCCCCGTGCAGGCTCAACTGCAAGAGAGAATGATAAAATCGTTTTAACCGTTTCAACAGGCGTAACAACAACAGAGCCTGCGTCAACCTATACGGTAACTCTTAATGTTATTCTTCCAAGCTATAAGGACGCAGACGGAAATATCCCGTCAGACACACTCGTTATAACCGTTAACGGAAAGCAGTATAAATCTCAAACCGTTAAATTAAACGGCTCAACAGTTAAAATCGCAATTCCTGCCGATAACGGAACGGAAATCAGCGGTAACGCATCTATAACCGAAATTTCCGCAACGCATAATTTCAAGATTAATGTTAACGGCGATAAGGAGTTAACTATTGATTTTTCCGATAACGGGGGAGAATAAGCTTTTATGATTAAAGGAAAAATTATTAAAGGTATAGGCGGTTTCTACTATGTGGAAACCGCTGAAGCTGTTTTTGAGTGCAAGGCAAGGGGAAATTTTCGCAATAAAAATATTTCTCCGCTTGTTGGAGATGATGTTGAAATTTCGGTTAATTCAAATGCCGAAAACAGAATTGAAGATATACTGCCGAGAAAAAACTCTCTTGTTAGACCTCCGCTTGCAAATCTTGATCAGCTTTTTATTGTTTCATCAACGGTTGAGCCTGCATTAAATCCGCTCATTATTGATAAGATGACTGCGCTTGCCGAATATAAATCAATTGAGCCCGTTATAGTTTTTACTAAAACAGATTTAAGTAGCTCATACACTGAATATGAGGAAGTTTATAAAAAAGCAGGTTTTACTGTTATTTGCTGTAATAATACTACGGGAGAGGGCGCAGATAAGGTTAGGGAAATGCTTAAAGGCAAAATATCTGCTTTTACGGGTAACACGGGCGTTGGAAAATCCTCACTCTTAAATGCCGTTGATACCTCGCTTTCTCTTAAAACGGGGGAAACAAGCAAAAAGCTTGGCAGAGGAAAGCATACAACACGCCATTGTGAGCTTTTTAAGGTTAACGGCGGATATGTTGCAGACACTCCCGGCTTTTCCTCTCTTGATTTTGAAAGATGCGAAATTATTCTTAAAGACGATTTATTTGATTGCTTCAGAGAATTTTCCGAGTATTTCGGTCAATGCCGCTTTTCCTCCTGTACTCATACAGGCGAAAAGGGATGCGCAATCTGCAAGGCGGTTGAGGACGGAAAAATATCCGAAAGCCGTCATGCCAGCTATGTTCAAATGTATAACGACGCAAAAAATATAAAGGAATGGGAATTAAACCGTTGAAATGCACGATAGTTTCGGGTGCGCCCGTTAAGGATTATGAATTTTTAAAAAATAATATTGATTTAAAAAGCTTTATTATTGCGGCAGACAGCGGATATGTTACCTGCCGTAATGCAGGAATACCCGTTAATCTTATTATTGGAGATTTCGATTCCTCGCCCAAGCCGAAGGCTGATTGTGAAATTATCGCACTTCCGGCTGAAAAGGACGATACAGACACCTTTTCCTGCATTAAGGAGGCAATTAAAAGAGGCTTTGACGAAATAGCAATTTTCTGTGCCGCAGGCAGTAGGCTTGACCATACATATTCAAATATTATCTGCCTTGATTATTGCAACAGAAGCAATATTAATGCTTATATTGTTAATGAAAATAATAAAGCTTTTATATCCTCAAAGAATATTACTCTAAAAAAAGATAATTATAAATTCTTTTCTGTTTTTGCTTTTTCGGACTGCGTTGAAGGCTTAACAATTAAGGGTGCAAAATATGAAATTGAAAATAAAACGGTTTATTCATATCAATCCTTTGGGCAAAGCAATGAATTTTTAAACGACGATGTTAAAATTTCCTTTAAAAAAGGAACAATTCTTTTATTTTTGAGTAACGATTAGCGGTAATCATCATAGTATATAACAGGTTGCAACTTAAATCGAGGTGTTATTGCTATGAAAAAAATGTGCCGCAGAGATTTTTTGTGGATTGCTTTCGGAGTTGGATGTGTTATTTCAATATGTCTTCCGACAACATGGGTTATAAGAGTGCTCGCGGTTGCAGTAATAATTCTCGGAATAATCTGCTGTACTAAGTAATTGGAGGAATTGCCGTGAAAGTTATTGTTTTAAATCCGCCCAAATTTGTAGCCCCCTTTATTAGAATGATTTTTAA
>SAMEA3663039__coassemble_199_pt1 | contig 20186 bp, 20 predicted proteins | sample SAMEA3663039__metabat2_low_PE_029 | metagenome-assembled genome bin SAMEA3663039 (sample SAMEA3663039) | pig gut metagenome | biome: pig gut; feature: pig-associated habitat; material: faeces | place: France | collected 2012
TTTATTTATATATTATTTATTGATTATAAAAAAATCTTATGATATAATTAATAAAATTATTATGGAGTAGTGTGGTTTATGATAATTTTAGGCATAGATCCCGGCTATGCAATAGTCGGATGGGGCATTCTTGAATATAAAGCAAATAAATTCCGTGTTATTGATTACGGCGCAATAACAACCGAGGCGCACACTCCGTTTGACCTTCGCCTTGCCGAAATCTATTCGGGTATGAATGAAATTTTTGAAAAGCATCATCCCGAGGTTATGAGTATGGAAAAGCTTTTCTATAACAATAACGCAAAAACGGTTATTGATGTTGCGCAGGCAAGGGGTGTTATAACTTTAAGCGCAAGGCTTCATAATGTTCCCGTTTTTGAATATACTCCTCTCCAAGTTAAGCAGTCCGTTACGGGCTACGGCAGAGCAGTTAAAAAGCAGGTTCAGGAAATGACAAGGGTTATTCTTAATCTTGAAAAAATCCCGAAGCCCGATGACACGGCAGACGCTCTTGCAATGGCGATATGCCACGGTCATTGCAGTTCAAGCATACTTGGGCTTGTTAAGTAATAAAACGTATTTTAAAAATATATTTATATTGAGGTAACAATAATGATTTATAATATAAAAGGAGAGCTCACTTATACCGACCCGCAGTTTGTTGTTGTTGAAAATTCGGGTATCGGCTTCAAGTGCTTCACCTCGCTGACAACCGTTAAAAATCTCGGAAAAATCGGAAGCACGGTTAATCTTTATACATATCTTTCCGTTAAGGAGGACGCTCTTGATTTATTCGGCTTTTCAACGCTTGAAGAGCTCAATTCCTTTAAATTGCTGATAACCGTTTCGGGAGTAGGTCCCAAGGCGGCAGTTTCGGTTTTGTCGGAGCTTTCTCCCGAAAAGCTTGCGCTTGCCATTGCTTCGTCCGATGTTAAGTCAATAACAAAGGCAAACGGAGTAGGCAGAAAAACTGCGGAAAGAATAGTCCTTGAGCTTAAAGATAAAACGGGAAGTCTTTCTCAAACCGATTTTTCGTCTGTGGCTTCGGCGGCGTCTGTTGCAGAGGATTCTGCCGCAGGAGAGGCTGTTGCGGCGCTTGTTGCTCTCGGCTTCAGCCAAAGCGACGCGGCAGTAACTGTCGGTCAAATGGATCAGTCGCTTTCAGCCGATGAAATGATAAGGCTCGGTTTAAGGCAGCTTTCAAGCAATTTATAATAAATAAGCCAAAAACGGCTTTTGTCGGAGTTTGATTATGAATGAAATGGATTATGAAAACAGAATAGTTTCAACCGAGTTTACTCAGGCAGACAGTGATATTGAAAACAGCCTGCGCCCAAAGCAGTTAAGCGACTATATCGGTCAGGATAAGGTTAAGGAAAACCTTTCCGTTTATATTCAGGCGGCAAAGGCGCGCGGAGAAGCGCTTGACCATGTTTTGCTTTACGGCCCGCCCGGACTCGGAAAAACAACGCTTGCAGGCATAATTGCAAACGAAATGGGCGTAAATATAAGAATAACAAGCGGTCCTGCAATAGAAAAGCAGGGCGACCTTGCGGCTCTTTTAACTAATCTTCAAGAGGGCGATGTGCTTTTCATTGATGAAATACACCGCTTAAACAGAAGCGTTGAAGAGGTGCTTTATCCTGCAATGGAGGATAGGGCTCTTGATATTATCATCGGTAAGGGACCGTCTGCAAGGTCAATAAGGCTTGATTTGCCGAATTTCACTCTCGTCGGCGCAACAACAAGAGCCGGTCAGCTTTCCGCTCCGTTAAGAGACCGCTTCGGCGTTATCTTCCGTCTTGAGCTTTATACTCCCGAGCAGCTTTCGGAAATTGTAAGAAGAAGCGCAGGTATCCTCGGAATAGAGATAGACGAAAGGGGAGCACGCCAGATTGCCTCCCGTTCAAGAGGAACTCCCCGTATTGCAAACAGGCTCTTAAAAAGAAGCAGAGATTTTGCAGAGGTTAAGTATAACGGCGTTATAACAGATGAAGCCGCAGGAGACGCACTTTCAAGAATGGAGGTTGACGAGCTCGGGCTTGACGCGGTAGACAGAAGACTTTTAACCGCAATGATAAAGAATTATAACGGAGGCCCCGTTGGGCTTGAAACAATTGCCGCCGCAATAGGAGAAGAGGCGGTAACCATTGAAGATGTTTATGAGCCGTATTTAATGCAAATCGGCTTTTTAAGCAGAACTCCGAGAGGCAGATGCGTTTCTCCCGCAGGATATAAGCATCTCGGCTTTGAGCAGGACGGTCAACAGACTCTGCTTTAATAATTATAAAGGATTGATTTTATGGGTAAGCTTTTCGGCACAGATGGCGTAAGAGGAATTGCAAATAAGGATTTAACTAATGAGCTTGCTATGAGAATAGGTATGGCGGCTGCTGAAATTTTGATTGAAAATTCAGCGGAAAAGCCAACCGTTATGATAGGCAAGGACACTCGTGCTTCGGGCGATATGATAGAAGCGGCACTAACGGCAGGCTTCTGCTCAGTGGGTGTAAATGTTTTATCTGTCGGTGTTGTTCCGACTCCCGCAGTTGCATATCTTGTTGGTAAATACAACTGTGCGGCAGGAGTAATGATTTCCGCTTCGCATAATCCGTGCGAATATAACGGCATTAAAATTTTTCAGTCAAACGGCTATAAGCTCCCCGATGAGCTTGAGGATGAGATTGAAAAAAGAGTTCTTTCGTGCGAGGCACCCGCAGAGGTTAAAATCGGCGGAGAGGTGGGCACAAGAACCTATTGCAAAACCGCCGTTGCCGATTATATAGACCATATAGTTTCCGTAACGGATGTTAGGTTTGACGGTCTTAATATCGCAATAGACACCGCAAACGGCTCTGCAAGCGTGTGTGCAAAGGAAATTTTCACTCGCCTCGGTGCTAAATGCCATCTTTTGTCCGATACTCCTAACGGAGTTAATATAAATTTAAACTGCGGCTCAACGCATCCGCAGGAGCTTATGGAATTTGTTAAGGCAAATAAGCTCGACCTCGGCGTTGCGTTTGACGGCGACGCAGACAGAATGTTAGCAGTTGACGAAAACGGCAATTTAATAGACGGCGATAAAATTATCGCAATCTGCGCAATGCAGATGAAGCAGGAGGGCATACTTGCGCAGGACACCGCGGTTGTTACCGTAATGAGCAATATGGGCTTTTTCAAGTTCTGCGAGGAAAATTCAATTAATTGCTCAAAAACCGCAGTCGGCGACAGATATGTTCTTGAAAGAATGCTCAAAAAGGGCTACAATATCGGCGGCGAGCAGAGCGGTCATGTTATTTTCCTTGATTATGCAACAACCGGCGACGGCGAATTAACCGCCGTTAAGCTTATTGAAACGGTTGTTAAAAGCGGTGCAACGCTCAGCAGTCTTGCAGGAATAATGAATGTTTATCCGCAGGTGCTTATTAATGTTGAGGTAACTGCCGAGGGCAAGCAGAAATATAATAATGATGAATATATTATTTCCGCCGTTCAGGAGGCTGAAATGGAGCTGAACGGAAACGGAAGAGTTCTTGTTCGCGTTTCGGGAACGGAGCCGCTCGTTAGGGTTATGCTTGAAGGAAAGGATATTGATATTATAACAAGGCTCGGAAATCAAATTGCCGATGTTGTAAGAGAAAGATTAAGCTAAATGAGATACACAACCGATTGGAAGGACTATGAATTAATAGACTGCTCGGGCGGAGAAAAGCTTGAAAGATGGGGAAAGCAGGTGCTTGTTCGACCCGATCCGCAGGTTATTTGGAAAAGCAAAAAGGCAAATCAGCTTTGGTTTTCTCCCGATGCACGCTATCAGCGTTCAAGCAGCGGCGGAGGAGAATGGCAGGCTTTTTCGCATCTTCCTGCCTCGTGGCAGATAAAATATAAGGATTTAACCTTTAATGTTAAAACAATGGGCTTTAAGCATACGGGGCTTTTTCCCGAGCAGGCAGTCAATTGGGATTTAACGCGTGAGGTTATAAGAAACAGCGGCAGAAGCAATGTTCGCGTTTTAAATCTTTTTGCTTACACGGGCGGTGCAACCGTTGCCTGTCTTAAAGAGGGCGCAAGTGTTGTTCATGTTGACGCCTCAAAGGGAATGACAATGTGGGCAAAGGAAAATGCGCAGGCGTCGGGCGTTGAGGATAAGCCTGTTAGGTGGATTGTTGACGATTGCATAAAATTCGTTCAGCGTGAAATCAGGCGAGGCAATAAGTATGATATTATCATTCTTGACCCACCCTCTTACGGCAGAGGGCCCAAGGGCGAAATATGGCGGCTTGAGGATTCGCTTTATGATTTTGTTGAGCTTATCAGCAATGTCCTGTCGGACGAGCCGTTAATGGTGCTTCTTAATTCATACACAACGGGGCTTTCCGCCTCCGTTATGAAATATATTTTAGACGATATTATTGTTAAAGAAAAAGGCGGCAGCGTAACTGCTGATGAAATCGGGCTTCCCGTAACTGCTTCAAAGGGAATATTGCCCTGCGGTGCGTCTGCTATTTGGATGAATAAATGAGTTTAATTGAATTTCACAATGTTGACTTTTCTTACGGCGTTGAGGACGGAGAAGAGCGTGTTGATGTTGTTAAAAATCTAAATCTTAATATAGAAAAGGGAAGCTTCGTTGCCGTTCTCGGTCATAACGGCTCGGGAAAATCAACAATCGCAAAGCTGACCAACGGAATACTTTTTCCGCAGTCGGGAAGCGTTGTTGTTGACGGTAAAGAGGTTAAAGATGATGAAAGCATTTACGATATAAGAAAAAAGGTCGGAATGGTTTTTCAAAATCCCGATAATCAGATTGTTGCTTCAATTGTTGAAGAGGATGTTGCCTTCGGAGTTGAAAATCTCGGCATCCCGCCCGCAGAGTGCCGTCAAAGAGTTGATGAAGCACTCAAAACGGTTGGAATGTATGAGCTTCGCGAAAAGGCTCCTCATAAGCTTTCGGGCGGTCAAAAGCAAAGGGTTGCCGTTGCAGGCATAATTGCAATGAAGCCCGAATGTATCGTGCTTGATGAGCCGACTGCGATGCTTGACCCAAGCGGTCGCAGGGAGGTTCTTGAAACGATTAAGAAGCTGAATCGCGAAGAGGGCATAACGATAGTTCTTATAACTCATTATATGGACGAAGCCGTTCAGGCAGACAGGGTTATAGTTGTTGATTCGGGCGAAATTAAAATAGACGATACACCCGAAAGTGTTTTTGCCCATGTTGATGAAATTAAGGCGCTCGGGCTTGATGTTCCGCAGGCAACGGAGCTTGTTCACAGGTGCAATCTTTCGCCTGAAAAAACTATTTTAAACACAGATGAATGTGTTGATTATATTAAAACTTTATTGGAGGGTTGAATTTGGCTGTTTTGGTTTGCGAAAAATTAAATTATCTTTACAGCGTGGGAACACCGTTTGAAACAAGCGCAGTTAAGGATATAAATTTTTCTGCCGAAAGCGGAGAAATTATCGGCATAATAGGGCACACCGGCAGCGGAAAGTCAACTCTTATTCAGCATTTTAACGGTCTTCTTGAACCTCATTCGGGAAGCGTTTATTTAAACGGAAACGATATTTGGAGCAAGGAAAACAGAAAGAATATCAGGCAGGTGCGCTTTTCCGTCGGTCTTTGCTTTCAGTATCCCGAATATCAGATTTTTGAGGAAACGGTATTTAAAGAAATCGCCTTCGGCCCGAAGCAGATGGGGCTTTCGGAGGAGGAAATCAAAAAGCGCGTTTATGAAAGTATGGAATTTGTCGGAATTTCAAGAGCGCTTGAAGCAAAATCTCCGTTTGACCTTTCGGGCGGCCAGAAAAGGCGCGTTGCAATCGCTTCAATAATTGCAATGGAGCCGCAGGTGCTTATTCTTGATGAGCCCTGCGCAGGCCTTGACCCAAAGGGCAGAGAAGTTATTTTAAATATGATAAAGGAATATCAAAATAAAACGGGAAACACGATTTTGTTCGTTTCTCATTCAATGGAGGATGTTGCAAAGCTTTGCAGTAAGGTGCTCGTTCTCAATAAGGGCGAGGTTGCAATGTGTGATACGGTTCCAAAGGTTTATTCACGCGCGCAGGAGCTTCGCGATATGGGGCTAAATGTTCCGCAGATAACAGATATTTTCCTTAAATTAAAGCAAAGCGGAATTAACTGCTCAACCGAAATATTTACTGTTGAACAGGGCGTTTCGGAGCTTAAAAGGCTCCTTGCGGAAAGGGGTGCAGTATGATTAACGATATAACAATCGGTCAGTATTTCCCCGGAAATTCCGTTGTTCACAAAATGGATGCAAGAATGAAAATTGTTTTAACAATGCTTATTATTGTTGCCCTTTTTGTGTGCAAAAACTTTATTTCGCTTCTTGCGGTAACGCTTGCGGTTATCGCGATAATTGCCGTCAGCAGAATATCCTTTAAAACAATATTTAAAAGCGTAAAGCCTCTCGGCATAGTAATTATTATCACCTCGCTTTTTAATCTTTTTTACGGCAAGGGCGAGCCTCTCATAACGCTTTTCGGCAGATTCAGCATAACAAAGGCGGGAATTTGCACGGCAATATTTATGTCTGTAAGAATTATTTTACTTGTTGTTGCTGGCTCTATGCTGACCTACACAACAACACCAACTGAATTAACAGACGCTATTGAAAGACTGTTTAAGCCGTTAAAGGCTTTTAAAATAGATGTTCATTCAATCGCAATGACAATGACAATTGCGTTAAGATTTATCCCAACTCTTATTGAGGAAATTGATAAAATTATGAACGCTCAAAAATCAAGAGGAGCAGATATGGAATCGGGCAGTGTTATCCGCAGAGTGAAAGCCCTTATTCCAATTTTAATTCCGCTTTTTATATCGTCGTTCAGAAGAGCAAATGAGCTTGCTTATGCTATGGACTGCCGATGCTACCGAGGCGGAGAGGGCAGAACAAAAATGAAGCAGGTTAAGCTTTCGGCAAGAGATTATGCTGCTGCCTGCGTTGTTGTTCTTCTGTTTGCTCTTATCATCCTTTTAAACACTCTGCAAGCGGCGGTTATATGAATAATTTATTGATAACAATCAGCTATGACGGCTCCTCGTATCACGGCTGGCAGGTGCAGAAAAATGCCGTTACCGTTCAGGAGGTTGTTCAAAGGGCTGTTGAAAGGGTTTTCTGCGAAAGCGTTGATATTAAGGGATGCAGCAGAACAGATAGCGGCGTTCACGCAAATAAATATTGCCTTTCGTTCAAAACCTCAAAGGATATAGATAACGAAAAGGTTGTTCTTGCGCTGAATACATATTTGCCAAAGGATATTGCGGTGCTGAGCTGCAAAAGAGTCGGCGAAGATTTTCACGCGCGGTATAATGTTAAGTCAAAGCAGTATATATATAAATTGTATAACGGCAAAATAAGAAATCCGTTTTATGAAAAATATGCCTTCCATTACCGTTATTCGATTGATGCGGATTATTTAAACAGGGAAGCGCAGGCTTTCGTCGGCACCTTTGATTATTCCGCATTTTGCAGTGCTCACAGCTCGGTGGAGGATACAGTCAGAACAGTTAAGGCTTTCAGCGTTGAAAGAGACGGAGATTTTGTTTATTTCAAGGTTGAGGCAGACGGATTTCTTTACAATATGGTGCGAATAATGGTGGGAACTCTTCTTTTCGTCAGCGAGGGGAAAATAAAAAGCGGAGAGCTTGCCGATATTATTAAAAGCAAAAACAGAAAAAGAGCAGGCAAAACAGCGCCTGCACAGGGACTTTATCTTAATGAAATTTATTATTGAGGAGCAATATGTCAACTAATCAGCGTGAAAACGAAAGAATGGAGCGCAAGCTTGCAAAAAAGCGCAAAAGGCAAAAAATTGCATGGATAGCTATTATCCTTGTTATTATCGCGCTCCTTGTTATGAAGCTTTGCGAAATTGATTTTTCGTCAATAGGAGATAAAAGCGAATCCTCTGTTTCCGTAACGGGAGAGGGTGCGTTTCCGTTTAAGCTTCAATCGGGAGAGGATTTAGGCTTCGGAGTATTCTCGGATAATATTTATGCTTTGAATGGCAGTGCGTTTACCGTTATCGGCGAGGCAGACGGCAGGGAATTGCTTTCTGTTGAGCACGGCTATGCAAATCCGATTGTTGAAACGGCAGGCAGCTATTGTGTGCTTTACGATCAGGGCTCAGGCGCTTATATGCTTTGCAGTAAGAAAAATCAAATATACGAGAATAAGTCGGATAATTCAATTTTGTGTGCAGATGTTTCGGACTCAGGCTGTGTACTTCTCTGCACAACCTCCGATACAGCCCGTTGCGTTATTAAGCTTTATAATAAATCACTTGATGAAAAGTTTTCCTATGATATTGCAGACGGCTTTGTAACCTCCGTTGCGGTTGACGGACGGGGAAGCAGAATAGCCTTTGCCGTTGTCAGCTCGGAAAATGCAAGGTTTAAAACAACGGTTTATACTATGAACACAGATGATGAAGCTCCGAGAGCGCAGTTTGTTTATAGTTCGTCTGTTCTTGATTTGGAGTTTAAATCAACTGATTTGTATATTGTTGGAACAGATTTTGCCAGCACCGTTTCGTCTCTAAAAAACGAAACAAAGGTGTTTGAGGAGGGAAGCGTTTCAACCGTTTCTTATTGCTTCAATTCATCGGGAAATCTTGTTTATGCCTACACCGATTATGAGGGTGCCGGAGAGACCTCGGTGGCTTATGTTAAGCCGTCGGGAAATGTAACGGAGATAACAGTAGTAAGCGGTAGGGTTAAGGATATAACCGCCTCCTCTTCAAGAGTATCTGTTTTAACAGACAGCAGTGTATTCTCATATAAAATTTCCTCGGGCGAGCAGTTACAGTCCTTTGAGGTTGATGATTCCTACACCTCAATTCAGCAAATGTCATCAAAGATATTTGCAAAGCGCGGAACAAATATTGAACTGATTCAGGAGTAGATGCTTTGAATATACTTGATTTGATTTTAATTTTTATCATTGCGGCAACCGTTGCGGCAGGCTATTCAAGAGGCTTTGTTCTTTCTCTTGTTTCGCTTGTGCGCTATGCGGTCGGTATGCCTGTTGCTTTTTTCGTTGCAGACAGGTATAATATGATAATATATTCCCGCTTCGTTCGTGATGAGGCGGTTTCCCGTGTTTCGCAGGCGCTTCAATCCTCTGCGGATATAGACGGCTTTGCTGCCTCTGTTCGCGAGGCGGTTGACAGCCTGCCGTTCGGTATGTCGGGAATAGTTGATTTGTCCTTTTTGGATAATGTCAGCTCTGCAAATATAACCGAAAGCGTTGCAAGCAACATTGTTGAGCCCGTTGCCTGCGTTATAATAAAAATTGTTTTAGTTATTTTAACATTATTGGCTTTCAGCCTTTTGGCTTGGCTTATCTCAAAGCTGATAAAAAGGCTTGATAAAATTAAGAATATCCCGTTTAAGAAAACAAATAAGTTTTTAGGCGCAGTATTCGGTGTTATAAAATCCGTTTTGGTAATTGCCGTTTTGTGTGCCGTTCTCGTTTTTGTTAAGGATTATATTTTCGCTTCGTCGCAGAATGAATTTGTTAATCAGGTTAATTCAAGCGCGATAGTTGAATTTGTAAATAAAATCAATCCCCTTGCGGATTTGTTGTAGGAGGAAAGTATGAGCGAATTTAAAAATAATATGAAGGATTTATTTAAAGGCTGTTTAACAATTCCGAATCTTCTTTCGGTTATAAGGATTCTTCTTATCCCCGTTTTTGCGGTTTTGTTCTTAAAGGATTATGTTATTGCCGCCGTGGTTGTAATTATTGTGGCAGAGCTTACCGATTTGCTTGACGGAAAAATCGCAAGAAAATTCAATCAGGTTTCCGCCTTGGGAAAGCTTCTTGACCCTATCGCAGATAAGCTTTCGCAGATGGCAATAGTTATCGTTCTTATCGTTAAATACTGGGATAATGCAATTAAATATTTGTTTATGTTTTTCATATTAAAGGAAATATTAATGATTATCGGCGGAGCAATTCTTCTTTCAAAGGGTCTTCGTCCCGTTGCCGCTGAAATGTGGGGAAAGGTTGCAACAACCGTTTTCTGCATCGTTATGATATTCATTCTTGCCTTCGGCAAGGGTGGTGCACTTTGCGGAGTAACGGGCTTTACTCTTCCCGATGCGGTAACTTGGGCGCTTGTAACAATTTCCGCTATATGCACTCTTGCTTCGCTTCTCGGCTATGCTCCGGGCTTTATCAGACAGATTAAAGAGAAAAAAGCTCAAAGCGAAAAAGAATAACTACATAGTTTAAGGAGAAAATACTTTTTAATGAAACAACAGTTATGCAGCAGATGCGGTAAAAGACCGGCAGTGCTTTTTATTCAAAAAATGGAAAATGATAAGGTTGTGCCTGAGGGACTTTGCATAAAATGTGCAAAGGAGCTTAATATCGGCTCAATTAATCAAATGATTGAGCAGCTCGGCATTTCCGATGAGGAGCTCGAGCAGGCGTCGGAGCAGATGAGTCAGTTTATGGAAAATATGGACGATTTTGATTTCGGCTCGCTCGGAGAAATGTTTAATCCCGAAAATATGGACGGTGCTCAAACTCTTCCGTTTGAAAATCTTTTTAATAATAATTCTCAAAGCGCAGAAGGCTCAAAGGAAGGTGCAAAGGGCTCAAAAAAGAAGGGCAAAAGAGGCAGACAGGAGGACACAAGAAAGTTCCTTAACAGCTATTGCAACAATTTAACCGCCCGAGCCAAAAGAGGCGAGATAGACGCTATTATAGGCAGAGAAAAGGAAATTTCCCGAACAATTCAAATTCTTTGCAGAAGAACAAAGAATAACCCCTGCTTAATAGGTGAGCCCGGCGTTGGAAAAACCGCTATCGCAGAGGGACTTGCAATAAGAATTGCAAAGGGCGAGGTGCCTGCGCGCCTTGCAGGTAAGGAGATTTATCTGCTTGATTTAACGGCTCTTGTTGCGGGAACGCAGTTCAGAGGTCAGTTTGAGGGCAGAATTAAAGGCCTTGTAGACGAGGTGAAAAGCGAGGGTAATATAATTCTCTTTATTGATGAGGTTCATAACCTTGTCGGCACGGGCGACAGTGAGGGCACTATGAACGCCGCTAACATTTTAAAGCCCGCTCTTTCAAGAGGAGAAATTCAGGTTATCGGCGCAACAACCTTTAATGAATACAGAAAATATATCGAAAAGGACGCCGCTCTCGAAAGGCGTTTTCAGCCCGTAACAATTGAAGAGCCTTCAATTGACGAGGCATACAGAATGCTGCTTGGCATTAAATCCTATTATGAAAACTATCATAAGGTGCAGATTTCCGATAGCCTTGTTTACCGTGCGGTAACTATGTCGGAGCGTTTTGTAACCGATAGATATCTTCCCGATAAAGCAATTGATTTGCTTGATGAGGCGTGCACCTGCGCAAATCTGCGTAATCCTGCGATATCCGATTATCAAATGAAGCTTGATGAAAAGAATTCGCTTCTCAATCAGATAGACGCCGCTTCACAGCCGGATGAAAATAACGAGATTGATTATGAGCTTGTTTCAAATCTTAAAGCAGGCGTCTTAAAGCTTGACGAGGTGCTCCCCGAGCTTGCCGAAAAAGCAAAGGATAATCAGGTGCTTGAAGCTGATCTTGCAAAGGTTGTTTCGCTTTGGACGGGTATTCCGGCTTCAAAAATCGAAGCAGGGGATATTCAAAAGCTTGCTTCTCTTGAGGATGAGCTCAAAAAGCATATTGTCGGTCAAGATGAGGCAATTGCAAAGGTCGGCGCGGCGGTTCGCAGAGGCAGAATACAGATTAGCCCGCTTAAAAGACCGCAGTCGTTCATATTCGTAGGTCCAACAGGCGTCGGCAAAACAGAGCTTGTTAAACAGCTTGCAATGTATCTTTTCGATTCTCCCGATAGCCTCATAAGGCTTGATATGAGCGAGTTTATGGAGAAATTCAGCGTTTCAAGAATTATCGGCTCTCCTCCCGGATATGTCGGCTATGACGATGCAGGCCAGTTAACAGAAAAGGTCAGAAGAAAGCCGTACAGTGTTGTTCTTTTTGATGAAATAGAAAAGGCGCACAAGGATGTTCTTAATATTCTTCTTCAAATTCTTGACGAGGGCAGAATAACAGACGCACAGGGCAGAACAGTTAATTTTGAAAACACCATTATAGTTATGACCTCTAACGCAGGCTCAACCGATACCGCATCACTCGGCTTCGGTAAATCCGATAATGAAATCAATGCAGATGTAACAATGAAAGCGCTTGAACGCTTCCTGCGTCCTGAATTTTTAGGCAGGGTTGATGAAATAATAACCTTCAACAGCCTAACCTTTGCCGATTTTGAAAAAATCGCTTCAATTATGCTTGATGAGCTTAAAGAAAGCTTAAAGGATAAGGGAATTGAGCTCTGCTGTGATGCTTCCGTTGCCGTTTATATAGCAAAGAAATCCTACGGCTCAAAGAAAAATGCAAGAGGTATCCGCGATTGCGTAAGGCGTGAGGTTGAGGATATTCTTGCTAATGAAATTGTTTTCAATCAAAATATTGAAATAAAAAGGTTTAGTTTAACCGCTAAGGAAAAAATTGAGGTAAAAATAAACTAAATTTTAAAAAAAGACTTGACAGTTCGGCGCTCATTGATTATAATAATGAGCGTCGCCTATGCGGGTGTAGTTCAATGGTAGAATGTCAGCCTTCCAAGCTGAACACGAGGGTTCGATTCCCTTCACCCGCTCCAATGCGTTTGTAGCTCAGCTGGATAGAGCAACCGCCTTCTAAGCGGTGGGTCGGAGGTTCGAGTCCCCCCAAGCGCGCCATTTTGCGCTCGGGGATTTTTTCAGAAAATAACTGAGCGCAATTTCATACGGTGGAATTAGTTCAGTTGGTTAGAGCGCCAGTTTGTGGCACTGGAGGTCGTGGGTTCGAATCCCACATTCCACCCCACTTTAATTTGCCTCTGTATTGGGGTGTCGCCAAGCGGTAAGGCAAGGGACTTTGACTCCCTCACGCGTAGGTTCGAATCCTGCCTCCCCAGCCAAGCACCCTTATACAGTTTTTTATTAAAACCCGTATAAGGGAAATTCGGTTCATTAGCTCAGATGGCAGAGCACTTGACTTTTAATCAAGGTGTCCGGGGTTCGATTCCCCGATGAGCCACCAAAAGAAAAGCCGTTTTTACGGCTTTTCTTTTTTTTGTCTTTTTACATATTTACTTTTCAGCATTTTTATTCTATATTAATTGTGAGGGGATAACTATGAAAGAAAAGATTGTTAAGCTTATCGCGCGGTCAATGCTTTTTGCAATAGCCGCATTTTTGATAATTTGTGTTGCTTTCACATTCTTTCCGAGAAAGGAAAACACAAATTATTCAAATCAAATCATAAAAGGTAGCTCCGAAACACGCTCTCTTGTTGTGTATTTTACGAAATGCGATGTAACCGAAAACGGCAGGGAGGCAGATGCCTCATCAAAGGCAAGCATAGATATTTATAATTCCGAAAAGGTTGGCAAAACGGAAAAAGCCGCTTTGATGATACAAAAGCAAACAGGCGCAGACCTTTATCCGATTGTAACCAAGGAGTATTACAGTAAAGGCTTTTATATAACGGCAGGTCAGGCTTTAAGAGAGCTTGAATCCGATAAGCTCCCCGAGCTTGTCAATCTCCCCGAAAGTCTTGATGATTATGATATTATCTATGTTGGCTATCCTGTTTGGTGGTATGAGCTCCCCGTTCCCGTTGCCTCCTTTTTGAGCAATTATGATTTGTCCGGTAAAACGATTGTTCCTTTCTGCACAAGTATGGGAAGCGGTGTTCAGGACGGATATGAAATGCTTGAAGAGTATTGCCCCGAAAGTGAAATTAAAAACGGCTTAACATATTACGGTCAAGGCGATGAGGAAATCCAAAAATGGCTTGAAGAGGAGAATTTAAAATAATGAAACCTGATAAATCTTTGAAATATTCGGTTGATTTTCTCCTTTGTGCAATTTTTGTGTTTCTTATGCTTCAAGGCATAACGGGCAGGGCGCTTCACGAAATTGCAGGTGTGTTTTCCGTTATCTTGCTCGCCGTTCATCTTTTGCTGAATATTAAGGGTGTAGTTTCGGCTTTTAAGCCGTCTTGCGCAGTTAAAAATCCAAGGCGCACCGCCTTTATGCTGATTTTGCTTTTGCTTGCGGCTTTCTCGCTTGTAAGCGGAATTTTGCTTTCTCCCTTGCTTTCTCCCGTAAAACAGCTTGCAGGCACCGAAGCACTTAAAACAATTCACAGCGTTTCATCAGTTTTGTTTTTTGCCTGCGTTTTTGCTCACACAGGAAGAAATTTACCGTCGAAATCAGTAAAAAAAGAGAAGAATAATGAATAGCTTTATAGAGTTTAACGGCAATACCATTGAATATAATTTAACCCGAAAAAATGTTAAAAACATTAATATGAGAGTTAAGCCGAACCGCACGGTTTTTGTTTCGGCAGGCTACGGTGTGCCTGTTTCTCAAATAGAAAAGGCACTTTACGAAAATGCCGATAAAATTTTAAAAGCATTTGATAGGCTTGAAAAAATCAGCAATGGCGCATTGACGCTTGAAAACGGCTCAACTGTTTTGCTTCTCGGCAGGGAATATATGCTTGAAATTGAGAGGGCGAAAGTAAATTCATACTCTGTCAGCGGAAAAACACTTTTTCTTCGGCTTAAAAATCCCGATGATACCGAGTTAATAAAACGCGTTTTTCTTACCTTGCTGAATGATATATCAAAGCGCGTGTTTCCCGAAATTTTAAAAGAGGAATATCCGAAATTTCAAAAATATTGCCCGAATGTGCCCGAGCTCAAAATAAGAAATATGAAATCGCAGTGGGGCAATTGCCGAGCACAGAGAAATGTTATAACGCTAAATTGCCGTCTTGCACAGTATGATAAAGAGGTTATCAGGTTTGTTGTTCTTCACGAATACTGCCATTTTATAGTTCAAAACCATTCTGCTTCCTTTTATAAGGAGCTTGCGGCGGTTATGCCCGAGTGGAAAAAGTATGACGCAATTTTGAAAAAACAGTTAAATCGCTTTTAAATTATTGACATAAATTGCCGTGAGATTTATAATTAAAGCAGGATTAATTCCGAATATTTTTAAGTGAGGTAAATATTTATGGCAAATCGTTTTATTTTAAATGAAACAAGCTATCACGGCGCTGGCGCAATTCAGGAAATTGCCGCAGAGGTTAAGGGCAGAGGCTTCAAAAAGTGCTTCGTTTGCTCCGATCCCGATTTAATCAAATTCGGTGTAACCAAGAAGGTAACCGATGTTCTTGATAACGCTTCAATCGCTTATGAGATTTATAGCGAAATCAAACCAAACCCAACTGTTGAAAATGTTCAAACAGGCGTTGAGGCCTTCAAGGCTTCGGGTGCGGATTGCATTATCGCTATCGGCGGCGGCTCATCTATGGATACTGCAAAGGCTATCGGCATTATTATTGAAAATCCCGATTTTGCAGATGTTGTTTCTCTTGAAGGCGTTGCTCCAACAACTAATAAATGCGTACCGATTATCGCAGTTCCCACCACAGCAGGCACTGCCGCAGAGGTAACAATCAATTATGTTATTACCGATGTTTCCAAAAACAGAAAAATGGTTTGCGTAGATCCAAAGGATATTCCGATTGTTGCAATTGTTGACCCCGATATGATGTCATCAATGCCAAAGGGCTTAACCGCCGCAACAGGTATGGACGCTCTTACTCACGCAATTGAGGGTTATATCACAAAAGGTGCGTGGGAGCTTTCCGATATGTTCCACATCAAAGCTATTGAAATTATTGCAAGAAGCCTTCGCGGTGCAGTAAATAACACTCCCGAGGGCAGAGAGGGAATGGCTCTCGGTCAGTATGTTGCAGGTATGGGCTTCTCAAATGTAGGTCTCGGTATCGTTCATTCAATGGCTCATCCGCTCGGTGCTCTTTATGACACTCCTCACGGTGTTGCAAACGCAATCATTCTTCCAACCGTTATGGAATATAACGCTCCCGCAACAGGCGAGAAATATAGAGATATTGCAAAGGCAATGGGTGTTAACGGTGTTGACACAATGAGTCTTGAAGAGGCAAGAACCGCCGCTATTGACGCTGTTAAGCAGCTTAGCGAGGATGTTGGTATTCCTGCCGACCTCAAAGAAATCGTTAAGCCCGAGGATGTTGATTTTCTTGCACAGAGTGCTTATGACGACGCTTGCCGTCCCGGAAACCCGAGAGACACCTCTGTTGAAGAAATCAAAGAGCTTTACTTATCACTTATGTAAAATATTTAATCCGGCAGATTATATCTGTCGGATTTTTTTGTAATATGCGCTTTAACCGTTTTGTAACCGTTTTGTAAGTCGCTTTTTGTTGAAATAAGCCGTTTGTTATGATAATGTATTATGGAATAAATATGAAAGGAAGTTGAAGCCATGGAAAGAAAAGTAGTCATTATGGATCATCCGCTTATTCAGCACAAGCTTTCTATTCTCCGTGATGTTAACACAAGCACCAAGGAGTTCAGAGATCTTGTTAATGAAATTGCAATGCTGATGATTTATGATGCAACAAGGGATTTACCTCTTGAAGATGTTGATGTTCAAACCCCCTGCGGAATTGCTCATTGCAAGGAAATTGCGGGCAGAAAGCTTGCATTTGTTCCGATTCTTCGTGCAGGTCTCGGTATGGTTGAGGGCGCACTCGTTCTTATTCCCTCTGCAAGAGTTGGTCATATCGGACTTTACAGAGATGAAACAACGCTTGAACCCGTTGAGTATTACTGCAAGCTCCCGAAGGACATTGAGGAAAGAGATGTTTTTGTTGTTGACCCAATGCTTGCAACGGGAGGCTCTGCAATAGACGCTATCGGTCAAATTAAAAAGAGAAATCCCCGTTCCGTTAAATTCCTTTGTCTTATTGCCGCTCCCGAAGGACTTGAAGCTCTTAAAAAGGCTCATCCCGATGTTGATATTTATGCGGCAGGTCTTGACGACCATCTTAATGAAAACGGATATATTGTTCCCGGTCTCGGCGACGCGGGCGACAGAATATTCGGCACAAAATAATTAGGAGGATAAATTAATGGCAAAAAACAAAAAAGAAAATAAAAAGTCAGCAGTCGGCGTAGACGGCATCTATGATGCAAGAACGCTCGGCGCACCCAGAATGCTCTTGCTCGGATTTCAGCACATGTTTGCTATGTTTGGCGCAACTGTTCTTGTTCCGCTTATTACGGGACTTGATATGTCAACAACTCTTCTTATGGCAGGTCTCGGAACACTTTTATTCCATGTGTTTACAAAATTTAAGGTTCCGGCATTCTTAGGCTCTTCGTTTGCTTTCCTCGGCGGATATGCAACAATTGCTCCAATGCTTGAAGACGGAACTCCTAACAAGGAAATGCTTCCGTACGCTTGCTTAGGTGTTGCCTGCGCAGGACTTGTTTACCTTGTGCTTGCCGCCATAATTAAGCTTATCGGCATCAAAAAGGTTATGAAATTCTTCCCGCCTGTTGTAACAGGTCCTATCATTATTGCAATCGGTCTCGGCCTTGCACCTACTGCTGTTAGCAACTGCTCGCAAAACTGGTGGCTTGCTCTTATTGCATTAGGTCTTGTAGTTGTATTCAACATTTTCGGTAAAGGCATGGTTAAGATTATTCCTATTCTTTTAGGTATAATCTGTTCATACGCCGTTGCAGGTATTGTCGGTAATGCTATCGGAGTTGAAAGCTTTGCTATTGATTTTACCGCTGTTAAAGAAGCAGCATGGATTGGTTTCCCGATTGAGTGGAGCTCAACTGTATTCGGCGGCGTTCATGATTCATCAAAGGCTATCACTGCTATTATTGCAATTATGCCTATCGCACTTGCAACAATGATGGAGCATATCGGCGATATGTCTGCTATCAGCGCAACAACAGGCAAAAATTTCCTTGCAAATCCCGGTCTTCACCGCTCACTTATGGGAGACGGTCTTGCTACAACGCTTTCATCACTTTTCGGCGGTCCTGCAAACACAACCTACGGCGAAAACACAGGCGTACTTGCTCTTTCAAAGGTTTATGACCCAAGAGTAGTAAGAATTGCTGCTTACTTTGCAATCCTGTTTTCATTCTCACCGAAATTTGCGGCGCTTATCAACTCAATGCCAACCGCTATCGTTGGCGGAATTTCCTTTGTGCTTTACGGTATGATTTCCGCTATCGGTGTAAGAAATATGGTTGAAAATAAGGTAGATTTCTCAAAGCCGAGAAATACTATTATTGCCGCTGTAATTCTCGTATGCGCACTTGGTCTCGGCAGCGGTGTATCATTCAGTATCGGTCAAATCAATATCACTCTTTCGGCTCTTGCTATTGCCGCTCTTGCAGGTATTATTCTTAATGCAATTCTTCCCGGAAAAGATTATGTTTTCAAAATTGAAAGCAATGAAAAGGAAGAGGTTAAAGCAGACGAAGCACCTGCAAAAGCCGAATAATTCCGAAATTATATTAAGCCTGCTTTGGTAAAACATAGCAGGCTTTTAATTATTTCTTTGACAATAACGCAGTAATATGTTAAAATGAAACATATTTTTTATTCGGAAAAGGGGAATTGTATGTCACCAGCTAATATTTGTATTTTAATTGCAATCGTGATTTATCTCATTATGATGATAATTGTAGGCATCGTTTGCTCAAAGAAAAACGAGAATGTAGACGATTTCTATCTCGGAGGCAGAAAGCTCGGTCCGTTCGTAACGGCTATGAGCGCAGAGGCTTCCGATATGAGCGGCTGGCTTCTTATGGGGCTTCCCGGCCTCGTTTATCTCTGCGGCATTGCAGAGGCAACATGGACTGCGATAGGCCTTGCAGTAGGCACTTATCTTAACTGGCTTATTGTTGCGAAAAGATTAAGAAACTATTCAAGCAAAATAAACGCAATAACAATTCCCGATTTCTTCTCAAAAAGATATAAGGATAACACGCATATTCTTATGTGCGCCGCGGCGATTTTGATTATTATTTTCTTTATTCCTTATACCGCTTCGGGCTTTTCAACCTGCGGAAAGCTTTTCTCGTCGCTTTTTGAAATTGATTATCATGTTGCAATTGTTGTTTCGGCAATCATAATTGTTTTATATACCACCCTCGGAGGCTTTCTTGCCGCGTCAACAACAGATTTTATTCAATCAATTATTATGAGTATCGCTCTCGTTGTTGTTCTTGCCTTCGGCATAAGTGTTGCAGGCGGCTGGAATGCTGTTGTTGATAATGCAAAATCAATAACCGATTATCTTTCCTTAACCGCAACAACAGACGGTGCAGGAAACAGCGTTTCCTTTGGCGGTATGAGCATTGTTTCAACGCTTGCGTGGGGACTCGGTTATTTCGGTATGCCTCATATTCTTCTGCGCTTTATGGCAGTTGAGAACCCGAAAAAGATTAAGATTTCAAGACGCGTTGCAAGCGTTTGGGTTGTTATCGCAATGAGCGTTGCAATCATTATCGGTATGGTTGGTCTCGGTATGAGCAAGGCAGAGCCGTCAATGATTCTTCAAGACAGTGAAACGGTTATCGTTGCCATTGCAGGTCTGCTTTCAAAATACGGCGTGTTCTTTGCTCTTCTTGCAGGCGTTATCCTTGCAGGTATTCTTGCTTCAACAATGTCAACGGCAGACAGTCAGCTTTTAGCCGCTGCATCAGCTATAAGCCAGGATATTATGGTTGGCACTTTTAAGCTTAAAGTTACCGAAAAAACAAAAATGATAGCCGCAAGATTAACCTGCATTGCAATTGCCGTTTTAGGCGTTGTTTTCGCTTGGGATCCCGATTCCTCCGTTTTCAGAATAGTAAGCTTTGCGTGGGCAGGCTTCGGCGCTTCGTTCGGACCGCTTATGCTGTTCTCACTCTTCTGGAAGCGCACTAATAAGTGGGGAGCCGTTGCAGGTATGGTTTCCGGCGGTGTAACCGTTATTGCTTGGCATTATGCACAGGGCGGAATATTCAGCCTTTATGAGCTTCTTCCCGCGTTTATCGTTTCTTCCGTTTTCATCGTTGTTGTTTCGCTTCTTACAGGCAAGCCATCAAAGGAAATCGAAGAAGAATTTGAAAGTGCAAAAATATATGACTAGGGTAACGGTAATAATCAGAACCACGGTTTATCGTGGCAGATATTGCCCTTACTCTTCGTTAAAATACTCGTT
>SAMEA3663039__coassemble_200_pt1 | contig 20180 bp, 19 predicted proteins | sample SAMEA3663039__metabat2_low_PE_029 | metagenome-assembled genome bin SAMEA3663039 (sample SAMEA3663039) | pig gut metagenome | biome: pig gut; feature: pig-associated habitat; material: faeces | place: France | collected 2012
AAATATCGCTTTAATACTACATTTTTGACGGGTTCGGATTATTACCGTTACCCTAAGGTGAGTGATTGTATGAACTGGGAATTTAACCTGCCCGTAAAAATTGCCTTCGGCTCGGGCAAAAGGCATAATATTTTTGAATATATAAACGAAATAGGCGGCACAAGAGGCGTTCTTGTTTGCTCAAAAAGCTTTGCAAAAAACGGCATTGCAGATGAATTTGTTAAGGCTTCAAACGGAACGATAAAGGCGGTTTTCAGCGATATTCGCCCAAACCCCACAACGCAGAATGTTGATGACTGCACTGCGGCTTTAAGAGAAATAAACGCGGATTTTGCAGTTGCGCTCGGCGGCGGCTCGCCTATGGATTGCTGTAAGGCGGCGTGCGCCATTGCCAAGGGAAGCGATAAAATCTCCTCTTATCACACAGGCGGAAAGCCGATAAGCGCAGAGGAGGCAATACCTATGATTGCCTTCACAACAACAAGCGGAACGGCAAGCGAGGTTACTAATATTTCTGTTTTAACAGATATGGAAAAGGGCATTAAGCAGCCGATGAACGACCCCGCAATGTATCCCAAAATTGCGGTTATAGACCCCGAGCTGACTTTGAGCGTTCCGAAGCAGATAACGGCTTCAACAGGCCTTGATGTTCTCAGCCACGCAATTGAAAGCTATTGGAGCACTCTTAATCAGCCTATCTGCACCGCCTGCTCGGTTTATGCGGCGCGCCTCGTTTTTGAATGGCTCGAAAAGGCATATAACGAGCCGTCTAATCTAACCGCGCGTGAAAAAATGGCAGAGGCAAGCATAGTTGCCGGCGTTGCCTTTTCACATCCCAGAACAACGGGAAGCCACGCCTGCTCCTTCCCGCTGACTAATATTTACGGCGTGCCGCACGGCGAGGCGTGTGCCTTCACTCTTGATTATTTCATAAAATTCAACGCCGATAATGCAGACGCAGACGGCAGAATAACCGCTCTTGCAAGGGATTGCGGCTTTAACAACGCTTATGAAATGGCAGATGAAATAACGGCAATGAAGAAAAGAATGGGAATGAAATGCCGCCTTTCCGAAATCGGCTGCACAACAGATGAGCAGATAGCTCAATTAACCGAAAAAAGTATGAGTATGCTTATGGAAAGAAATCCCCTAGCATTAACAAAAGAAAATATTCTTGAAATGTATAACGCATTGCGATAATATAAGGGTAGAAAGTTATTTAATTAAAAAGGAAAAGAGCGTGAAATATATGGTTTACGGAGTTATTCTTGCCGGCGGAGTCGGCTCGCGTATGGGCGGAGACAAGCCAAAGCAATATCTTAATCTTAAAGGAAAGCCGATTATTGTTTACACAATAGAGAAGTTTTACACCTGCCCCGAATTTGAAAAAATCATAGTTCTTTGCCCTGCACAATGGGTTGAGCACACTAAAAATCTTATCAAAAAGCATATTGCGCCGGCAGAGGACAGGGTTGAGGTTATTGAGGGCGGCTCAACGCGAAACGAAACTATAATGAATGCAATTTCATATATTGAAAAGCAGGGAAGGCTTGACGAAAGCACCGTTATAGTTACTCACGATTCCGTGCGCCCGTTTGTTACTCACAGAATTATAAAGGAAAATATCGAGGCCTGTGAAAAATACGGCGCGTGCGACACGGTTATTCCTGCAACGGATACTATTGTTGAGGCACAAAACGGCAAAACTATAAGCAGTATTCCAAACAGAAGTATAATGTATCAGGGTCAAACTCCTCAGTCCTTTAAGGCGTTGAAGCTAAAAGAGATTTATAATTCCTTAACGGCAGAGGAAAAGGATATTTTAACAGATGCGGCAAAAATCCTTGTTTTAAAGGGAGAAAGCGTTGCACTTGTTGACGGAGAAACATTTAATATAAAAATAACATATCCTTATGATATGCGAGTTGCGAAATCTTTGTTGGAGGACGAGGAAGATGATTAACACGGTTTTTCGCCTTTCTGCTCCCCGAAGATTTGAAATTGCGTTTGAGGATATTGATATTTTCGGCAAAAACGCAGTTGTCAGGCCAACGCATCTTTCAATCTGCAATGCAGATATGAGATATTATTTAGGCACAAGAGACGCAAAGGTGCTTGCCGAAAAGCTTCCTATGGCACTTATTCACGAGGGCGCGGGCGAGGTTGTTTTTGACCCGTCGGGCAGGTTTAAGGCGGGCGCAAGGGTTGTTATGATTCCAAACAAGCCTGTTGAAACAGATGAATTTACGGCGGAAAATTATCTGCGCTCATCAAAATTCTGCGGTTCAACAATGGACGGCTTTTTGCAGGAATATGTTGAAATAGAGCCCGAGCGACTTGTTGAGCTTCCCGAAAATATTAATATGAATGTTGCGGCGTTTACGGAAATTGTTTCCGTTTCTATGCATGCAATTTCAAGGTTTGATGAAATTGCCCATAGGCGCAGAGATATAATCGGTGTTTGGGGCGACGGAAATTTGGGATATATAACCTCGCTTTTGCTCAAAAAGCGTTTTCCCGAATCAAAAATTTATTGCTTCGGCACCTCTGCCGATAAGCTTTCGGATTTCACCTTTGCAGATGAAACCTTTATCGTCAGCGCCGTTCCCGAGGATTTGCAGATAGACCACGCGTTTGAATGTGTCGGCGGCAATGCAAGCCCGATTGCGATAGAGCAGATTATCGGCTTAATAAAGCCGGAGGGAACAATTTCCGCTCTCGGCGTTTCGGAATATCCTGTTCCGATAAACACAAGAATGATACTTGAAAAGGGCTTGCGCCTTTTCGGCTCATCAAGAAGCGGACGGGCTGATTTCATCAAAACTGTTGAAATGTATAATTCAAATCCCGAAATAATTGATTATCTCGGCAATCTTATCAATTCGGTTAATCCCGTTCGCAGTATTGCCGATTTGAAAAATGCCTTTGAAAAGGATACGCATAAGATTTTCGGCAAAACAGTTATGCAGTGGGAAATATAAATCAAAACGCTTTGGATTGATTTCCAAAGCGTTTTTTTGTATGCCAAAGCATAAAAAAAGCGGGCGAACGCAGTTCGCCCCTACGAAAACAACACGCAATTCACACCGTAGGGGAGACGGTGTTTTCCCGTTTATTTCTGCGGGAATAAATTTCTGCCCTATTGCGAAGCATCTGTTACATATATCCATTCAATTCTGTCGCCGTCATTGAGCTCGCAATTGCTTGCCGCCTTCATTATAAGCTCGCCGTTAACGCGATATGTCCAGCCGCTTGAAGCTCCGCAATCTAATGCTTTCAGTCCGCCGATGCCCTCAATATATGTTTTTCTCTTGTATTCAATCGCAAGCCCGTTATCAGCGCAAACACTTTCAAGCGCGTCAAAAACAGTTGCGCCCTGCTCGGCGGTGTATTTTGCACCCGAAACGAAATAATCGGGCACCTCTGCGCCGTATTCGGCGGCGTGCTTGCAGTTAATTGTAACGGTAACGCAGACCTTTTTAATTTCAGGCTCGGTGCTTTTCTCCGCTTGTGTAGTCTGCGCCTTTTCGGTGGTTGCGTTTTTTGTTGTTTTTTCTGCCTTCGTCTGCGCATTTGAGGTGCTTTCGCTTTGCGCCTCCTGCGTTTCGCTTTCCGATTGCGTTTCGTTTTCCGATTGCGCTTCAATTGATGAGGCGGTCTGCAAAGCAGATGAAGCCGGCGTTTTCTCTTGCGCATTTCTTTTTTGTTCTGCTCCGATTATTACTCCCGAAGCCGTGCAAACGCACAAAACCGCAACCAAAACGGCAATAATTATTTTCTTTTTGTTCTCTTTAAAATTAATTTTTTTCATAAATATATAATAACATTATTATTTGTGTTTGACAATGCTTATCTTTGGGAATATAATCTTGATGTGCCGAGAAAAACAGCTGAATTTTTCACGGGGAATGCGGTTAAAGGCAAATATCATTGCCCTATTCCGCAGCAGCTCACTCTACTGTATGCGACACAAACCTGCGAATACCACTCAGAGATCAGCCGAGCAAGCCGAAATCGGCTCTCAAAGGGGAAGGCGCAGGCGAGGCAAGCGCGAGCCAGGATATCCGTTTGAGGCACAAATAAAATATAACGGTGAGGTTATTGTTATGAAGAAAGCTTTATCAGCGCTCCTTGCGGTAATACTTGTTTTGTCTGCATCGCAAACAGTATTCGGAGCAACAAAAAATGATGCAAAAAAGGTTATTGAGTCCTCTGTTTCCTTTGCCTTTGAAGATGTGTACGGCGAAACGGGATACACAGTCAGCGACTCAAAGAATTTTTACATTTATAATATTTCCGGCGCAGATGCTTCTGCTTATAAGGCAGATTATATCGCTTCGGTAAAGAAGGCTCTTGATGAGGGAGCACTTTCCGGCATTAAGGATTTGGGATTGGTTATTTGCAACCTGCAAATGCTCGGAGAAAATCCTGCTGATTTTTACGGATTTAACATTGTTGAAATGCTCAAGGCGGCAGATGTTACCGATTGCTCGGGAACGCCTTATTCCTATTATTATGCGGTTCAGGCGTGTGTTCTTGCGGGCTTGGACGAAACCGAAAAGGCGCTTTGCGAGGAAATGCTCGGCTACTACACCTTGGGAAGCGGAACGGATTTTTGGGGTGGCTACGGCACCTCGGCCGACGACCTTGCAATGTTTATTTTAACGCTTATGCCGTTAAAGGCGGAATATCAGCAGTATATAAGCGATGCGTTTTCACTGCTTGAAGCGTATAAAACAAACGAGGGATATTCAAATTACGGAGCAAATACAGATTCAACGGCTCTTGCGCTTGCCGCTTATTCGGCAGACGGCAACAAAGCAAAGGCGGATGAAATATACGATATTTTAATCAATAATTTCTTTGATGAGGAAACGGGCGGCTTCATCTCGGATTACGATGAATATTATGCAACGGCAGACGCGGTTTTCGGAATTTCCGTTTATCTTCCGCTTGCAGATGAGGACGAGGGAGAAAAGCCTTCACAAGCCGTTTCGGAGAATAAAGATGCCAAGCCCGAAAAGAAGGAGGAGAAAAAGAAAACCTCTCCAAACACAGGTGCTTCGTATTCAGCGGCTGTCCCTGCGGTGCTTGCGCTCGGCGCGGCGGCGTTAATTCTTAAAAAACGCTCTAAATAAAATGTTTTAAACAATAAAAATGCTTCGAGGTATCAGTGCCCCGAAGCATTTATTTTTGTTGATTAAGTTAACATTATATCGCAGGGCGAATTGCCCGTCCCAATTAACAGGGGAAACACCATTTTCGGCAGGAGTAAACCCCTGCCCTACGGGGTATATAAAACCTCAACGATATTTTTTGTAGGGGTCGGTTTCCACGCCGACCCGTTTTGTGCGGAACGCCGAGGACGGCGTTCCCTACGAGTTTAATTAAACCTTAATGATATTTTGTAGGGAGTGGCGGTCTCACCTGTCGATTCGGTCGGTGCTTCTGCTGACGCAGAGGTGTCCACCGGACACCCGCACCCTCGACACTCCGATTATGCGGGAGAACGCAGTTCTCCCCTACGGTGTGGCATTAAGGTTATTTAATAATAAAATGTGTATTTGTAGAGGACGGCGTTCCCTACGAGAAAGCAAAACGATTTATTCACTTTCGCTGTAATACGGCTCCATTGAAACCTGCTCCTTTGCGTTTACGGGCTGATACTTATCCTGATAGTAGTTTTCGGCATGGCAGTCAAATTCTCCGCTCGGAGAAACCGTAATAACCGTGCAACCTCTTTGCGAGCCGTATTTCATAATTCCCGAATATGCAAGATAATCAACCGTGTAGCTGTAAGTCAGGCGGATTCCCTCATATTCAAGAGAAATATTGTTTAAATGGTCGTGGCCGAAAAACATTCCCTGCGTTGAGTCAAGCTCCTTTGCTTTGTCAAAAAAGCCGTAATTTTTCTCACTCGGATAAACAACTATGTCAATTTCTCCGGCGTTTCCGTAATAATATTTAACGCTTTGTGTGTCTGCAAAGCCGTTATCTCTGTATTCATAATATGCGGTTTGCATTTCCTGAAGCGGCATGTGGAAAAAAGCAAGAGATTTCGGAACAACGCCGTTGTTTTCCTGCGTCAGCTCGTTAATTTCGTTTTCATACCATTCAATCTGATTTTCGTGAATACAGTCGTATTTCCAGCTAAGGACCGGCAAAATTTGAGGGCAAAACAATCGAGTTTTATTTGTTATTTATAATAAATTTTGCCTCTCCAACGGATTTCTCTTCATTGCCTAAAATAAGAGCAAATATTCGCCTGCTGATATACCAACCTTTTTCATTTAACCACCGTTTTTGTATTTTATAAAAATATAACATAAATTTTACATAAATTCAACATAAAAACCTCTAAAAGCTATTGACAAGTGAATTATATGTGCGTATAATGAACAAGTGAACATAAGTTCATATAAACATAAATTAAGGAGGCGATTTTATGCTTGATGAAGAATTAATGTATGACCTTGCCGATTTATTCAAGATTTTTTCGGATTCAACAAGGGTTAAAATTCTTTGCTCTCTGTTTGAAAATGAGTTGAGCGTAACGGAGATAACCGAGGCAACGGGAGTTTCGCAAACGGCGGTTTCCCATCAGCTTCGCATTTTAAAGCAAAATCATCTTGTTAAGTATAAAAGAGACGGAAAGCAGATGATATATTCTCTTTCCGACGAGCATGTTAAAACAATAATTAACTGCGGAATAGAACACATCGAGGAGTGAAAAATATGTCAGAACATAAATATAAACACGAGCACGCAGAGGAATGCTCCTGCGGCTGTGAGCACGAGCATTCACATTCGGATGATTGCGGCTGCGGCTGCGGACACAATCACGAGGAAGAGATAAGCAAAAAGGATTTTGGCTTTAAGGTCGGCTTTGGCGGAGCACTGCTTATTATCGGATATATCCTTTCGGAATTTACTGCGGTAAGCAGCTTTATTCCGCTTATTTGCTTTGCGGCTTCCTATATTATAATAGGTTTTAATATTATTAAGGAAGCAATTGAGGGAATAGCCCACGGAAATATTTTTAACGAAAACTTTTTGATGGCAATTGCCTCGATAGGCGCATTTGTTATCGGGGAATACACAGAGGGATGCGCAGTTGTTTTACTCTATACAATAGGCGAATATCTGCAAAGCGTTGCGCTCGGAAAAAGCAGAAAATCAATCAGGGATATGCTTCAATCCGCTCCCCAGCAGGTTTGCGTTATAAGAGATGAAAAGCAAATTCTTGTTGAGCCGTCAGAGGTTGAGGTGGGCGAAATATTTGTTGTTAAGCCCGGCGAAAAGGTTGAGATAGACGGCGTTATTGAAAGCGGAAGCGCAGAGGTTGATATGTCTGCCTTAACGGGCGAAAGCATTCCTGCATCTCTTTCGGCGGGCGACGAAATCCTTTCCGGCTCAATAAATATTGACGGAATGTTGAAAATCAAAGCGATAAAAGCATACAGTGAATCAACCGTTTCAAGAATTATGGAAATGATTGAGGACGCAAACGGCAAAAAGAGCAAAACGGAAAAATTCATAAGCCGCTTTGCAAAAATATACACGCCGATAGTTTGCCTTATCGCGCTTTTGATAATAGTTGTTCCTCCGCTTTTCTTCGGCGGAGATTGGAGCGAATGGGCTTACAGAGGACTTTCCGCGCTTGTTGTTTCCTGCCCATGCGCAATAGTTATTTCTATTCCGCTCGGCTTCTTCGGCGGTCTGGGCGCGTGCTCAAAGCAGGGAATATTGATTAAGGGAAGCAATTATCTTGAAATGCTTGCAAAATTTAATATCGGCGTTTTTGATAAAACGGGAACAATAACAAGCGGAAAATTTGAATTTGTAAGCTGTGAATGTGTTCATTGTCATTGCGCGGATAAGGCGGAGCACCGCGAGCTTATCAGCCTTATTGCCGCCTGCGAAAAATATTCAAGCCATCCCATTGCAAAATCAATCAATCTTGCCTTCGGTCAGTATGCGGAAAATCTTAATGTTGAGGATGCGAAAAACTATGCGGGAATGGGTGTTTCCGCAGTTATAGACGGCAAAAAATATTATGCGGGAAATGAAAAGCTTATGCGCAAGGTTGGTGTTGAATTTGAGGAAACAAAGCTTGTCGGCACCGCAATTTATCTTTGCAGTGAAACGGAATTTTTAGGCGATATTGTTTTTGCAGATGTTATTAAAGAGGACAGCAAAAATGCAATATCCGCTCTTTGCAGAGACGGAGTTAAGAAAACCGTTATGCTCACGGGAGATAAGGAGCCTATCGCCGCAGACATTGCTCAAAAGGCGGGAATTGATGAGCATTTTTCAAGGCTTCTTCCCGATGAAAAGGTTGAAAGGGTTAGTGCTCTTAAAGAGAGCGAAAGGGATATCGTTTTATATACGGGCGACGGTATTAACGACGCACCTGTGCTTGCAAAGGCAGATGTTGGCGTTGCAATGGGCGGTATCGGCTCAGATGCGGCAATCGAGGCGGCTGATGTTGTTGTTATGAGCGACAGTCTCTCAAAGATTTACACAGGCAGAAAAATCGCAAAGAAAACAATGCGCATTGTTAATGAAAATATTGTTTTCAGCATCAGCGTTAAGCTTCTTATCATCATTGGCTGCGCAGTCGGTATTTTTGATGAAAACGCAATGTGGCTTGCCGTTTTCGGAGATGTGGGAGTTTGCCTTATTGCAATTGCAAATTCGCTTCGTGCGCTTTATCATAAGTCTGAAAAAATTAAAAAGAAAAAATAAATATGTTCAAACGGTTGACAAGTGAGTAACACAGTCATATAATGTTATCACAAAATATTTTCAGGGCGGGGCGAAATTCCCCACCGGCAGTAAGAGGGTTGAGTTCCTCAAAGTCTGCGACCCGCAAAGGCTCTTTGCGGCTGAATCGGTGAAATTCCGATACCGACGGTTAAAGTCCGGATGAGAGAAAATGTTAAATAATGTCAGAACATTTGCGCCCTCGAATAAGCATATCGCTTTTTCGGGGGCTTCTCTTTTGCCCAAAAAGGAGAACAAAATGAAAACAAACTCAAAAATCAACACAAAAAAATTAACCACAACCGCCTTGTTGACGGCTCTTGCAGTTGTTTTGCAGTTTATCGAAATTTCAATTCCGATAATGCCAAGCTTCATAAAGCTTGATTTTTCCGATTTGCCGGAGCTTATAGGCGCATTCACCTGCGGCCCGCTTGCAGGAGTGCTTATTGCATTTTTGAAAAATTTAATTCATCTTGCGTTCGGCTCCTCGGGAGGAATCGGCGAGCTTTCAAACTTTATTCTCGGTGCGGTGCTTGCGCTCACGGCAGGGCTGATTTATAAAAAATTCCCTAATATTAAGGGCGTTATCGGCGGAGGAATTATCGCCTGCGTTGTTATGGGTCTTGTTTCGCTTCCAACAAACTATTTCATTATTTATCCTCTTTATTATAATGTTATGGGCTTTCCGAAGGAGGCAATTTTGGAAATGTATCAGCTTATCCGTCCGTCAACAAAAAGCATTGCCGAGGCACTCCTTATTTTCAATGTTCCGTTCACGGTTGTTAAGGGCTTAATCTGCCTTGTTGTTTCCGCCGCGGTATATAAGCCGCTCCATAAGCTTCTTAATAAAAACGGCTGATACCGCAATATACACAAAAATTTATTCTTTATTTTTAAAAAATATTGTTTATTGATGATTGATATTTAATTATCAATGCTGTATAATATTTTTAAATGAGCAGATTTCTGTTCAAATAAAAATTTAGGAGATAAAAAAATGCCACTTGTAACAACAAAGGAAATGTTTGAAAAGGCTTATGAAGGCGGCTATGCTATCGGAGCCTTCAATGTAAACAATATGGAAATCGTTCAGGGCATTACCCGCGCGGCTAAGAAGCTTAACGCTCCCGTTATTCTTCAATGCTCGGCAGGTGCACGCAAATATGCTTCTCACGATTATCTTGTAGCAATGGTTAAGGCTGCCGCAGAGGAAACAGGCCTTCCGATTGCTCTTCATCTTGACCACGGCCCCGATTTTGAAACCTGCAAATCCTGCATAGACGGCGGCTTCACATCTGTTATGATTGACGGCTCATCTCTTCCTTATGAAGAAAATGTTGCTCTCACAAAAAAGGTTGTTGAATATGCACATGCTCACGGCTGTGTTGTTGAAGGCGAGCTCGGCACACTTGCAGGTGTTGAGGATGATGTTCAGGTAGATGCAGAAAATGCTTCCTACACTCGTCCGGAGGAGGTTTATGATTTCGTAACAAGAACAGGCGTTGATTCGCTTGCTATCGCTATCGGAACCTCACACGGCGCTTATAAGTTCAAGCCCGGTCAGAAGCCGCAGCTTCGTTTTGACATTCTTGAAGAGGTTAGCGAAAAGCTTCCCGGCTTCCCGATTGTTCTTCATGGTGCATCATCGGTTAATCAGGAGCATATCAAAATGATTAACGAATACGGCGGAGAAATGCCGGATGCTATCGGTATTCCTGAGGAAATGCTTCGCAAGGCAGCATCAATGGCAGTTTGCAAAATCAACGTTGATTCGGATATCAGAATTGCCATGACCGCCGCTCTCAGAAAGCACCTCACCGAAAACCCAACTCACTTTGACCCCCGTCAGTATCTTACTCCCGCAAGAGACCTTATCGAAGAGGTTGTTGCTCATAAGATTGATGTTGTTTTCGGCGCAAAGGATAAGGCATAATCCATAATTTAAAAATTAACAAAAATTCCCATTTTGCTTTTTACGGCAAAATGGGATATTTTTTTATATCTAACTAAAAATATAACGGTTTAACATTTTTTAATCATTTTAACTCCTTTTCTTTTGCAAACAATAATATTGCACAAGAAATTTGTGCAAACAAAAATTTTTAAGGAGAATAAATATGAAAAAGAAAACCGAAAATATCATTAAAGGTCTCGGCGTTGCAATGGCAGTCGGCTCCGTTATCGCAAGCGCAACCGCAACAATGGGCACAAGCAGCTCAAAAACTAAAAAGAATATGAAAAAAGCAGTAGGCAAGGTAAGTGATTTTGTAGACACCGTTTCAACAATGATGTAACCCCAGGCTTGATAAATGGGCTGAACCGCTAAAGCTTTTCGTTTTTTGCTCGGAGGCGGTACCCTTGTACAGCACCCGCTCGCAAGAAAACGAAATTCAGCCTCATTTATCTGCGCCTGCATAATGGGCTGAACCACTAACGCTTTTCGTTTTTTGCTTCGCTGTTTTTGTCGTGTTGTTATTATTAACGCAAAGCAACAAAAAATCCGCAAAGGCAATTGCTTTTGCGGATTAAATCAACACTTTTTTATTTTAAACAAAAACGGAAATTACATATCCAACATATCCGGCAAGCATAACAACGCCCTGCCATCTGTTGAATTTCTTTGTTATAATTGTTGGGAAAACGGCAACCGCAATTGCGCAAAGGCAAACAATCATATCAATCGTAACAGATGAAACGGAAACCGCCAAGGCGCCCGTGCCCTTGCCCATTGAAATAAAGGAGCATATCGGCAGAATAAGCGTTAAATCTATAATGTTTGCGCCCAAAATGTTGCCGACGGAAAGTGCGCCAACCTTTTTTCTTAATGCCGTTATTGTTGTTACAAGCTCGGGCAGAGAGGTGCCTATTGCAATTGCAATAACGCTGATAACTCTTTGCGGAATACCGAGGCTTTGCGCAATTAGCGTTCCGTAATTAACAAGCAAATCCGCTCCGACAACAATACCTGCCGCACCAAGCACGAAGAAAATAATATTTTTAAACCAGTCTTTTTTTGTTGCGGTTTCCTTTGAGGGAACAATATCGTCCTCCTCCTGCAAGCCGATATTTTCGGGGCTCGGCTCAATCTGCGTTTCGCTTTTTTTCATTGAGGCAAAGTTCTCAATAAAGAAGATAACGAATATCGCGATAAGAACAATTAAGCCTATTAACGAAAGGCGGTAATATAAATTTGTTTCGCCCTCAAAGGTGAGTGTTTCCTGCTTCGTGAAAATACAACCCAAAACAAGTGCCGCAGAAGCGAAAAACATCATAATTGCCTTTGGTGCAAATTCCTTTCGCTTGATTGCAAACGGCATACAAACGATGAAAACGCCCATAATCATAGCCGTGTTCGCCGTAACAGAGCCTATGGCGTTACCTGCCGCCATATCAACATTTCCCTTTGCCGTTGCCTGAATACTAACTATCATTTCCGGAAGCGTTGTTGCGATTGAAACAATTGTTGCACCTATAACGAATTTCGGAACGCCGAGCACCTCGGCAATCCAGCTTGCACTGTCAACAAACCAGTCTCCGCCTTTAATGATAAGCACAAGTCCGATTGCAAACAACACATACATTAAAACCGTTTGCATATTTTTACCACCTTAATTTAGTATAGTTAATATAAATAATAAATCACACATTGCCGTTTGTCAATATGCAGTAATGCAACCGCAAATCTCGCAACGCCGAGGACGGCGTTCCCTACGGGGTATAAAAACCCAAATGATATTTTGTAGGGAGTGGCGACCCCGACACTCCAAAATCAATTAATTTCAGGTCAACATTACAATGAAAAATTTTAATTATCGTTTTCTTTAAGCCTTGCTTCAAGACGGTAAATCGGAAGGCCCTGCGAAGCGAAACGGCTTTCATATTCCGTAACGATATTTCCCTCAAACGAGCTGTTGTGCAAATCAAGATTCACATTTGAAAGCTTAAAGCCGTTTGACGAAAGGCTTTCAATGGAAAATTCAAAAAAGTGCATATTATCTGTTTTTTGGCAAATAACTGCATTTGCTGTCATAAGCTCTTTATAAATTTTCAAGAACACCTCGTGAGTAAGTCGGTGCTTTGCATATTTAGCCTTTGGAAAAGGGCAGCTGAAATTAAGATAAATTGCCTCAATGCTATGCTTTGGTATATACGAGGGAAGATATTGTGCGTTGCATTTCATAAATTTTATGTTTTTAATTTCTCTGCGCATTGCCTCCTCGCAGGCGGCAACAATAACATTTGCTTCCTTTTCGATTGCAATAATGTTTTTTTCGGGATTTTGCTCTGCAAAAGCACAGGCAAAGGCACCCTTTCCGCATCCTATTTCAAGCACAACGGGATTATCGTTTTTAAATATTTGCACATAATCAATCAGCCTTTTTTCCTTTTCTGCGTTTTGAAAATTCAAATCCTCGTTTTCGCAGTCAATAAGATAATCGGCGCAGTCTGCAATTCTTGCTTCAAGGTTTTTCTTTCGTCTCATTCTCATTTGTTATTGTTCCTCCGCCAACAACCGTGTCTCCGTCATAAAAAACAAGTGCCTGCCCCTTTGCAATTGCTCTTTGCGGCTCGTCAAAAATAAGCCTAACCTCATTTTTGCCTGTTTGAATAACCGTTGCAGGCTGCTCCTTCATATTGTATCTTGTTCTTGCCTTAACTCGCATAGGCTCCTCTATTTTATCAACCGAAATCAAATTTATGTCTGTTGCCACAACCTCTTTTGAATAAAGAGAATTATTGTCGGAAAGCACAACCTCGTTTTTCTCAATATCCTTTGCGCAAACATACAGAGGCGCCTTATAGGCAATTCCAAGCCCTTTGCGTTGGCCGATAGTGTAGCGGATAATACCGTTGTGAGTGCCTATGATTTCTCCGTTTTTTAAAACAAAATTTCCCTGCGGATATTTTTTGCCCGTGTGCTTCTCAATAAAGGCGGCATAATCTCCGTCGGGCACAAAGCAAATATCCTGGCTGTCCTTTTTACGGGAGTTTATAAAGCCGTTTTGCTCTGCAATTTCTCTTATTTGAGTTTTGTTATATTTTCCGAGCGGAAAAACCGTGTGAGCCAACTGCTCCTGCGTTAAGGAATATAAAACATAGCTTTGGTCCTTGCTTGCGTCCGCACCCTTTTTTAAAAGCCAACGGTTTTTTTCATCATCGTATTCAACGGTGGCATAGTGCCCCGTAACAACACAGTCGCACCCAAGCTCTCTTGCTCTGCCGTAAAGCCTTTCAAATTTAAGGTATCTGTTGCAATCTATGCAGGGGTTAGGAGTTCCGCCGTTTTCGTATGTTTCAATAAATCTTTTTATAACCTTGCTTTCAAAATCATCCTTAAAACTGAAAACATAATAGGGGATACCAAGCCCAAAGGCTACGCTTCTTGCGTCCTCTATATCGTCAAGCGAGCAGCAGGTTTTTTCTCTGCTGATGCCAATATCCTCGTTATCGTAAAGCTTCATTGTTACACCTATGCAGGAGTAGCCCTGATTTTTCATTAAAAAGGCGGCGACGCTGCTGTCCACGCCGCCGCTCATAGCAATAAGTGCCTTTTTATTCATAAATTAACCGCCGTACTCAATCATTTTGTCTATGCAGCTCTTTGCTTTAAGCCTTGTATCCTCGTCAAGAGTAATTTTTTCTCCGAACTCTCCCTTGCAGCAAAGATAAATCTCCGGCAGGGTTATTGCCTTCATATTGTGGCAAACAAGGTCCTTTGAAACAGGATAAAATCTTTTATCGGGGCAGTCATATTGCAAATGCTCCGCAATGCTGTTTTCCGTTGCGATAATAAATTCCTTTTTATCGCTTTTTTTGGCAAAATCCATAATTCCCGATGTTGAGCCAACATAATCAGCGTGTGCCGTAACCACGGGTGTGCATTCGGGATGAACAAGCAAAAGCGCATCGGGATGCTCTTTTTTTGCTTCAATAACATTTGCCTCACGCACTCTGCAATGCGTTGGGCAGCCGCCGTGAACAAGCTTAATATTTTTATCGGGGCATTGCTTTGAAACATAGGTTCCGAGGTTGATGTCCGGAATAAAAATAATGTTTTTTTCAGGCATTGCATTAATAATTTTAACCGCAGAGGAGGAGGTTACGCAAACATCGCAAACTGTTTTAAGGTCTGTTGTTGTGTTAATGTAAGCCACAACGGCGTAGCCCTCATTTGCTTTTTTCAATTGCTCAATAAGCTCCTTATCCATCTGCTCTGCCATAGGGCAGCCTGCATTTGGATTTGCAAGGATAACCTCTTTTTCCGGCGAAAGAATTTTAACGGTTTCCGCCATAAAGCGCACTCCCGCCATAATAACCGTTTTTTGCGAAACACCTGCCGCCTTAACGGAAAGCGCATAGGAGTCGCCCACAAAATCGGCAATTTCGCAGATTTCTCTTGCAACATAGGAATGAGCAAGTATGCAAATATCCTTTTCTTTTTTATGCTTTAAGATTTCCTGTTGGAGTTCGTAAACATTCATATTTTATCCCTTTTGGCAATGCTCGCAGTCGCCGCAGTTTTTAAATTTCTCGGGGTCATAGGCGATATTGTTTTTATCGTAATAATCCTTAACAGCCGCCTTAACTGCCTCCTCTGCAAGAACGGAGCAGTGAATTTTATGTGCCGGAAGTCCGTCAAGTGCTTCAACAACCGCTCTGTTTGAAAGCTCAAGAGCCTCTTCAACGGTGTGGCCCTTAATCATTTCGGTTGCCATTGAGGATGTTGCAATTGCAGAGCCGCAGCCAAAGGTTATGAAGCTAACATCTGTTATGATGTTGTCCTTAACCTTAATATACATCCTCATAATATCTCCGCAAACTGCATTGCCAACCTCGCCAATGCCGTCTGCATCTTCCATTTTGCCCACATTTCTTGGGTTTTGAAAATGGTCCATAACCTTTTCGCTATATAACATGATTAATTTCTCCCTTCGTAAGCTCATCCCAAACGGGCGACATTCCTCTGAGGTATTCAACAACCTCGGGAACGCATTTTATAATGTAATCAATTTCTTCTTCTGTGTTTTCCTCGCAGATTGAAAGGCGAAGCGAGCCGTGTGCAACCTCGTGAGGCAAGCCTATTGCAAGCAAAACATGGCTTGGATCAAGAGAGCCGGAGGTGCATGCAGAGCCGCTTGAAGCCTCAATTCCCTTCATATCAAGCAGCAGAAGCAGGCTTTCGCCCTCAATACCCTCAAAGCACATATTAACATTGCCGGGAAGTCTGTTTACGGTGTCTCCGTTTACAACGCTGTGCTCAATCGTTGAAAGTCCTGCAATAAGCTTATCGCGAAGCGCACTAACATATTTAGCATTTTTATCTATGTTTTTGCAGGCATCGTCAAGTGCCTTTGCCATACCCACTATTGCAGGCAGGTTTTCCGTTCCTGCTCTTTTTCCTCTTTCCTGTGCGCCGCCCTCAATAAGATTTTGAAGCAAAATTCCTTTTCTGCAATAAAGAGCGCCAACGCCCTTCGGGCCGTGGAATTTATGAGCGGATATTGAAAGCATATCAATATTCATTTCTTTAACATCTATTTTAAGATGGCCTGCCGCCTGAACGGCATCTGTGTGGAATAAAACGCCCTTTTCCTTGCAGACTGCACCGATTTCGGCAATCGGTTGAACCGTTCCGATTTCGTTGTTTGCAAACATAATTGTAACGAGGCAGGTGTCCTCTCTGATAGCGTTTTTAACCTCCTCGGCTGTAACAATTCCGTTTTTGTGCACATCAAGAAGAGTGATTTCATAGCCCTGCTTTTCAAGCTTTTTCAGCGTGTGTAAAACTGCGTGGTGTTCAAAGGCAGTTGAAATAATGTGCTTTTTGCCCTTTCTTGCGCCAAGGATAGCCGCGGTGTTTATCGCTTGGTTATCCGCTTCGCTTCCGCCGGAGGTGAAATAGATTTCTCTTGCCTCTGCGCCAAGGTTTTTTGCAACGCTCTCTCTTGCTTCAAGAAGCTTTTCCGCCGCCTCCTGACCGATTGTGTGCAGGCTCGAAGGGTTTCCGTAATATGTTTCAAAAATCGGCATCATTGCGTCAAGTGCCGATTTGCTGATTTTTGTTGTTGCCGCATTATCTGCATAAACAAGCATTTAAACATTGTCCTTTCAGAATCAGATGTTGGGCTTTGTGAGGGTAATTAGTTTTGCCTAACATAATGCAAATCCCACCAAAGCACTATGATTATATAACTATGGTTTCGGTTTGTCAATATTTTATTATATTATTATATATAAATTTACAATATATGCAAATTTTTTTCAAGAGTTAATTTTTTACGCCGAAGGGGCGTTCAATAAAAAGCAGGCGAACACGATGCTCGCCTGCTTTTTGAAAATGCGTATATTGATTTATGAGAAAAGAGGAGTTGAAAGGTATCTGTCGCCCGTGTCGGGAAGAATAACGGCAATACGCTTGCCCTTAAATTCATCTCTTTTTGCAAGCTCTGTTGCAGCCCAAACAGCTGCGCCGCTTGAAATACCGACGAGTATGCCCTCTGTTTTTGCAATTTTATTGCCTGTTTCAAATGCAGCCTCATTCGGAACCTTTATGATTTCGTCATAAATTTCCGTGTCAAGCGTTTTCGGAACAAAGCCTGCTCCGATTCCCTGAATTTTATGAGGTCCGCCGTGTCCCTCGGAAAGAACGGGCGAGGTTTCCGGCTCAACCGCAATAATTTTTACATTTGGGTTTTGCTCTTTAAGATATTTGCCAACGCCGGAAAGGGTTCCGCCGGTGCCGACTCCTGCGATAAACGCATCTATTTTTCCCTCTGTGTCCTCCCAAAGCTCGGGACCGGTTGTTTCGTAGTGTGTTTTCGGGTTTGCCGGGTTAACAAACTGGCCGAGAATAACTGCGCCGTCTGTTGAATCGCGAAGCTCCTCTGCCTTTGCAATGGCTCCGCTCATTCCCTTTGCGCCCTCTGTTAAAACAACCTCTGCGCCGTAAGCCTTAACGAGATTGCGTCTTTCAACACTCATTGTTTCGGGCATTGTTAAAATAACCTTATAGCCCTTTGCAGTGCCAACGCTTGCAAGGCCGATACCTGTGTTACCCGAGGTGGGCTCAATGATTGTTGCGCCCTCCTTCAAGGTTCCGTCTGCCTCTGCGGCGGCTATCATTGCGGCGGCAATTCTGTCTTTAACAGAGCCTGCCGGATTGAAATATTCAAGCTTTGCAAAAATTTCGGCGTCTGCGCCAACTGATTTTGAATAATTGTTTAATTTTAAAACCGGTGTTTTGCCGATAAGCTCGGTAACATTATTATAAACAGCCATAGTGATTTCCTTTCTTAACAAAAATTATTTATTGAATTGCCTTGAACGCTTGGTCAAGGTCTGCAATTATATCGTCAATGTGCTCTGTGCCTATTGAAAGGCGAATTGTGTTATCGTGGATACCCTGCTCTTCAAATTCCTCAGGCGAAAGCTGGGAATGAGTTGTTGTTTTCGGGTGGATAACAAGCGATTTAACATCTGCAACATTTGCAAGCAGAGAGAAAATCTGCAAGCTGTCTATAAATTTCTTTGCCTCTGCCTCTCCGCCTTTTATGTCAAAGGTGAATATTGAGCCTGCGCCGTTGGGGAAATATCTGTCGTAAAGCGGCTTATATTTCGGATTGAGCGATGGGTGGTTGATTTTTTCAACAAGCGGATGATTGTTCAAATAATCAATAACTGCCTTTGCGTTTTCAACATGCCTTTCAACTCGAAGCGAAAGCGTTTCAAGACCTTGAAGAAGCAAAAATGCGTTAAAGGGAGAAATTGTTGCGCCCGTGTCTCTCAAAAGAATTGCTCTGATATATGTTACAAATGCCGCCTTGCCTGCCGCACCGACAAAGCTAATGCCGTGGTAGCTTGCGTTTGGCTCTGTAAACTGCGGGAATTTATCTGTTTTGCTCCAATCGAAATTACCGCTGTCAATAATAAGACCGCCAAGCGTAGTACCGTGTCCTCCTATAAATTTTGTTGCCGAGTGAACAACAATATCAACGCCGTAATCAAATGCTTTTAACAGATAAGGTGTTGTAAAGGTTGCGTCTGCAACAAGCGGAATGCTGTTTTTATGTGCAAGAGCTGCAAGTGCTTCAATATCAATTATGTTTGAATTCGGATTTCCGAGCGTTTCAAAGAAAATAGCCTTTGTGTTTGGCTTTATTGCCTTTTCAAATTCATCAATACTGTCAGGGTCAACAAAGGTTGTTTCAATTCCGAATTCCGATAAGGTGTGTGCAAGGTAGTTGTATGTTCCGCCGTAAATCGTTTTTGCGGCAACAATGTGGCCGCCCGCCTTGGCAAGAGCCTGAAATGTGTAAGAAAGTGCCGCTGCGCCGGATGCGGTTGCAAGCGCTCCAACACCGCCTTCAAGGGCATTAATGCGTTCCTCAAGAACGCATTGGGTCGAATTTGTAAGTCTTCCGTAAATATTTCCTGCATCTGCAAGACCGAAGCGTGCCTGTGCGTGGTCGCTGTTTCTGAAAACATAGGATGTTGTTTGATAAATCGGAACTGCTCTTGCGTCGGTTGCAGGGTCGGGGCTTTCCTGACCGGCGTGAAGCTGAAGTGTTTCAAAATGATAATTGCGGTTTGACATAATAATCTCCTTTAATACAAATATGTTTTAGTTAATTTTTTAATGATTTTTTATAATTTCATTTTTTGATGATTTCAACATCGACACATTCGCATAAAAGAGGAATGAATTATTCGGCTTGTTTTGTTTTTTTCTGTCATAACATCAACCCTTTTCTACCAATGTCTTAATTCCTATCGGAAAAGTAGGAATTAACCTTGACATAATAATAGCACTCGGCAAACGAATTGTCAAGTGCTATTTTCAAAAAATTTCAAATAACAAAATTATTGAGTGCAGACCGCTCTTCTTCGGCAAGATCGGCTATTGTTATGTTATCCACAACATTGCTTATTGCATTGTTTAATTTCTCCCAAAGATGAACGGTGGGGCAGGTGCCGTATCTTTCGCATTGATTTTGCTCGTCCTCCGTGCAGGTGGTTATTGCAAGGCTTCCCTCGGTTAGCCTTAATATCATTCCAACCGTGTATTCCTCGGGCTTTTTAGTTAGTTTATATCCGCCGTTTGAGCCTCTTTCGCTTTTAACATATCCCGCTCTGTTGAGCAGGGAAATAATTTGTTCAAGATATTTGGTGCTTATATTCTGGCGGGCGGAGATTGCTTTGATTGAAACATTTTCGCCCGTGTTGTTAAGCGCCAAATCAATCATAAGCCGAAGCGCATAGCGGCCTTTTGTTGATATTTTCATATTTTTTGCCTCTTGATATTCAGTAAATCTAATATACTACAAAGTCAGTAGGATTTCAAGAGCGAAATTATTCAAGGTTGCCCGTTAAAAGCATAACGGCACTTAATGCGGCAACGGGCGCAGTTTGGGTGC
>SAMEA3663039__coassemble_204_pt1 | contig 19942 bp, 14 predicted proteins | sample SAMEA3663039__metabat2_low_PE_029 | metagenome-assembled genome bin SAMEA3663039 (sample SAMEA3663039) | pig gut metagenome | biome: pig gut; feature: pig-associated habitat; material: faeces | place: France | collected 2012
ACTGAATCTAACTATTGGCATCGTATATCTCGTTTAGCAATTTATATATTTCAGCTAACTCTTTGTTTGTGTCAGATAAATCAAACACTCTAATCACACCACTGTTTGCTTTGGCGGTTAACTGATTTAGATTTGTACCGATGCGTTTCAATTCACGAACAACAGGCTTTAAATCAATAGGTGCCTTTATCTTTGCTCTATTCGTGCATTTGATAATGAATTCATTTGTTGGTAATCCCGACTTAGCTACTTTATCCAAAATATTCAGTTTTTCGTTTTCAGTCAGCCTAATGACTAACTGCTTATCTCGTTTTCTAATGTGTTTATTACCTCCATTAAATTATTTCCTATGTTACAGCGACAGATACTTGTACTGTCGCTGAGAGGAGAAACATACGGAGTGATTGTTATATATTTTCAATATATTTAATCACGGAATATGTTTCGACGAAGGGGTGGCGGGTCTCCCGCTAATAAAGGTGTTCGGCGGAACGCCGAACGCTCTGCTTGCCTCAGCTAAAGCTGAGCAAAAATCGGCATATTCTTATGGCAAAATCAAGGCGAAAACTACACCTATTATATTTGCCAAAGGCTCGCCACAATCGGTTCACAAATTGCCTACAATCGAGTTTTATCTTGTAGCCGATTAACTTTGCCGTATTCGTATTAAATTTTTTTGAAAGGGTTTTTAATTGTTTGTTGCTACTTTTGACCGGTGGGGTAGCCTAAATATTTAGCACTGTGTATAGGTTTGATTCCTGACCGTTGTCTGTAAACCTTTGTGCTATATCAATCCAGCCACCGTTCTCCAAATCACTCAGTGCCCGCCTTACTGTTGTTACTGAAAGATTGCAATGCTTTGCTATTGTTTTCAGTGACGGATAGCATTGCCTTGTTTTCATATCCGAGCACCTTGATAGGTAGCAGTAAACAACGAATGCTCTCTTTTCAATTCCACTGCCGAATATATCATTCGGAACTCGAAAGTAATTACCTTCTTTTCTATTCAATTTTTCACCTCCTTGCACAGATACCATTTTTTGTACTATTGATTTGTTGTTATTGCTTGTATCACCTCCTTGTGATATTATGGTAGCAGAATTGAACAGCACCCCTCAACTTTTTGCGTGATGAATTGAAGTTGCCGTTTTTTTGCAAAGATCAATTCATCACAAGGAGATAGCAAGATGTCATTTGAATTAAGAATGGATAAAAAGAAAAGAGCATTCACATTATCGAATGGACAATATAAATACTCTAATACTGTTAATGATGAGGTTATTAAAATTGTAACGCTTAATACATTACCGATCCAAAGAAGATTATACTTTTGCAAGGACGGTTTTGAAAAATACATAGTTGAAATGAATGAAAATGTAGCAGATATAATTGATTATTTGAATTGCGAGTTAGAGGTTGTTGGTGAAATAGTTAAAGCAGAATTTGTCGAGGGTAATGAACTAAATCTTTATGATGATTTATATAATTTGTTCTTTGCAATAATTAACGATGGTGCAAAGCTAATGGGACTTGCGCAACAGCAATGTGATTGCAAGGACAGATATAATTTACCAAAATTAGAAGAGCTGCCACGCTTTAATGCAAATGTTGAAATTGATTACAGCAACTGTCAAACCAATTATCATTATGTTATCAGCACCGTTGCAGAATATATCAACATACTTTTTCACGCTTTCGTTAGCAATAACCCTGTTGTGTCTGTATGCCAAAACTGCACCAAGCTATTTGTGCCTAAAACTAAAAAGATAACCCTGTACTGTGACAGGACTACAAATAATTCAACCTGTAAGCGCATTGGAGCAAAGCAAAAGCATAATGACAAAATCGAAGAGGATCCCGTGCTTAAGAAATATCATATGGAAAAACATAGAATTGAAATGTATTGCCTTCGTGGTAAGCAGGACAAGTATGATTTCTTTGATGAGCTTTTTGATTGGTTAAACAAATATGAGCCGAAGCTCCAAGCGTACAAGCAAGGAGAATATGATGGAGATAAGCTCATAGAAGAAATTGAAGAGGATACACCTAACTACCAAGCTTATAGTAAAGGTGAGGATTTTGCTGATTGGTATTAATATGTATATGATATAAAAATAGGTTCGTCCATTATTTTGGGCGAACCTTTTAAATTATTCACTACGATATGAATAGATCATTAAACTAAAACTTTAATCTAAATTCAAATCTTCTAACTCGGTAATAATTTCCTTTTGGCGTTCGTAGAATAATAAATCCTTATTATGATTAAAATATTCCTTACATCCATAACGGCTAATGAATTTGGCTGTGTGATAGTTAATTGTGAGTTCAGTTACAAGAATAAGCATTTCCTGTCCATCGCCAAATACTTCTTCGCAGAATGCAAATACATTAGATAGCTTTTTACCTGCTGCATCGGCCTTCTTTTTAAGATCCTTTACAGTTGCGTCAAAGCTCGCCTTTACCTTCTTAAATGCGCTATTAGCATCTGACTCGCCTTGAATATCAATACTAAGCTTGCGAAGCATATCAATAAGCATAAGCTTTTGGCGTTGCTTGTCTGCATTCATTGTGCCAGACTTCTTGCCATTTACAAGCTCTGTTTCACACATTTTAACAGCCTGCTCCATTGCATCTGCTGGGGTTGTGTTTGGCTTAATGCTTTGCATTTTATAATTCTTAAGTGCCTGCATATAATCTGTTATAAGCTCCTCTGTGAGCATAACATCTCTTAATTCGCCAGCTATTGCATCAAGAATCAAGCCAAGAAGTGATAGTCGCTCATCAAATTTTGCATTAATAGCTCTATCCTTGATTTCTTGATTTGCCCTTCCATCAAGAATTGTGTCAACCTGATAATCAGAACGATACTTGTTGAACAAGTCATAATACACAGCAAAATCCTTTGCAACTTGCTTATTTTGGAGATACTGGCAAACAAGATTTTCATCTACCTTAATATTGTTCTTTTCATAAAGCTTAATCATTTGGCTGAGATCATCCCAACCACGAGCTGTAACAAAGCTTTTGCCATCAATGGTTGATTCTACCTTGTAGAAATTAGCCTTTTTAATTTCAAGATATGTAAGCACAGCTGGGTGCATAGCAACCTTGTGGGCATATTCCTTCCAAACATTAAAATCTGGCTCAACATCAACTCTCTTAAGTCTGTCACAAGTTACGATATCGAACTCACGAACAGAATTGTTATACTCTGGTGGGTTACCTGCTGTAACAACAAGCCAGCCGTCAGGAACCTTGTGCTTGCCAAAAATCTTGTACTGCAAGAATTGAAGCATAATTGGTGATAGGGTTTCAGAAACACAGTTAATTTCGTCAAGGAATAGGATACCTTCCTTAACGCCAGTTTCCTCCATCATATCATAAACAGATGCGACAATTTCGCTCATAGTGTACTCGGACACATCGCATTCCTTACCACTATAATTCTTGTGAACAATAAATGGCAAACCAAGTGCGCTCTGACGAGTGTGGTGAGTCATAGAATATGAAATTAGACCAACGCCAAGCTCGCTTGCTACCTGCTCCATAATTGCTGTTTTACCAACACCAGGAGGGCCCATCAGAAAGATAGGTCTTTGCTTTTCAATTGGCATTATATAATTGCCAAATTCATCCTTTGAAAAATACGCTGTCATAGCGTTTTGGATTTGTTCCTTTGCTTGTTTAATGTTCATATTTTCTCCTTATTCCGCTACAAACGGAATGTTGTTTTCCTTTGCGTACTGTTCTGCATAACTGCCTGCAGGAGCGTGAATGGTCAACTTCTTACATTTTTCAAAACTGTCATTTTCGATTTTTTTGATACCTGCGGGAAGAATGATGTCACTAAGGTTACTGCAACCATCGAATGCTTGCGTACCGATTTCGGTAACGCTCTCCGGAAGTGACACCTGTTTCAGACTTTTACAGTTGTAGAAAGCGCATGGACCAATTTTTAGCACGCCTTGGGGCAGCTGTACTATTTGCAGTGCGGTACAACTGTAGAACACACCGTATTCAAGGATTGTTAGGCTCTGTGGTAAAACCACTTTCTCCAATCCAGTGCAGCCCATAAACGTACCGTATTCAAGGGTTGTTAAGTTCTGTGGTAAAACCACTTCCTTCAATCCAGTGCAGCCCATAAACGCATCTGATTTAAGGGTTGTTAAGCTCTGTGGTAAAACCACTTCCTCCAATCCAGTGCAGCCCGAAAACGCACCATCTCCGATTTCCTGAATGCCCTCCCCCAGTACCACACGCTTAAGGTTAGGTAATTTCCAAGCGATATAACCACTGTAGATACCGCCAAACAGATGTCTAGGAATACTGCCAACAGAGCCACAGACTTCTACTGATCGCAAATTCTGCCGTACTTCAGCTTGCTCCCGGGTGACACGCGGTGCCGTGGGATTGAATACATCTGAACTCAGAGCGGTAACAGGGATTTTACCGATTGTATCAGGAATAACCACATCCAGTGCCTCTCCCTTATAGCTTGTTATCATCAGCGTTCCATCTTCCTGCTTTTTGAAGCCCCATATCTTCTTCATTTCCGCAACAGACGTGGGGTTTGTATTTAGCGTCAAGGGGTCCGATTCTCTTTTCCCGGATGAAGTTTTTTCCAGTTTGTCCATAATGCTGCCGATCAATGCCGCATTGACGCACCCCTTGTTTTGTACATACCTCAGTAGGGTCACCATATCCTTGGGCTTGCTGATCCATTCCTGCTCCAGTGCATACTGCATACCGGATGCGTTGTTCTGATCTGCCAGTGCGTACAGCATATCCCATTTCTTGACCTTGTCCGTCAGATTGGTGTGCTTGAGTGCCAACTCAAACACTTCCTCGGCACAATAGCCTGTAAAAAACTGTTTTTTGTTCGTATAGTCTTCATACAGATCCGCAGGCATCAGATGCATTTGCTTTTCACCCAGCATAGGTAGAATATCCGTCAAGATTCTCTTAAAATCATCCGATTTTGCCCGGCGGAGAGGCCATGTAAAATCATCATCCCGCCAGCAGCGATCCAGGGCGTCCATATGGGCATAATTTATATCACAGCGAATGTTCTCAGCCCGTATCTCTGTCAAGGCTACAATTCCCAACTCCGTACAGGCCTGCCGAATTGCGCTGTCCCCATAGATAATGGAGAAAAACAGCACTTCGCCCTCATGAAAACCGATTTGCTCCGCATTGGCATGGAGCAAGCGGAGTACCTGTACACGCTCTTCATCGTTTAGAATCTGTATCCCATCAGGCTTCGGATCAATCTTCTGATCCTTCAGCAAGTACAGAGAATAGTCCCGTCTGTAACTGCAATTGTTGCTGACAATCACTTTTGTCGCATACTTTTTTACAAACGCCGCAGAATACTCATAATCAAAAATAGCGCCGCCATCTATCAGGCATTTCACCATTTCCGAACCCCGGAATCGAGCTGCGTATCCCAGCGCCCGAGCCGTAAATTCAAAAGGGCCATATTCTGCTATTATCTTTGCTGTGTTTTCAACCGTTCCGGTAAGAACCTCGTTTTCAAGCAGTTCTACCTTTTTCTGTTCGCTCAGCTTTGCCATTTTTCTTTCCTCCTATATTTCGTCTTTTTGTAATACCAGCTCGATCGCCCAAGGTGGGACTTCGGGGATTTCGTAGTCGTCTTTCACGAACACAAATGCTGTATCGTAATCCGGTTTATGTGCTGGAAGACTGCCATAGCCATCTGTGAAATAAATTAAGCCCTTTAGATTTATAAATTCTTTGTTATGCTTCAGCTCGTTTACATATTCAAATACTGGTCTAAAGTTTGTACCACCAAGGCCTTTGATTTCCATTGTTTGAATATAATGGTCAAATTCCTCTTGGGTTGTTATTTTAACATCCTCTTGAATTTCTGCATCGCATTGAATAATGTGCAGGTTGATTTTTGTAAAGAATGATTCTTCTTGCTTCAAGATGTTATAGGTTTTGTTTAAGAATTTTTGCACAAGCTCGCCAGAGGTTGAACCAGAAGTATCAATGGCAATAACAAACTCCTTAATTCGCTTAACATCCTTGTATTCAAGCGGTTCGATAAGTGGCATTTTGCCATATAGCCTCATTCCATATGTATAGAAGATATAATCAAATTCATCATCATTTATCTTCATTGCCTCGCCATACACAGCAAATTTCTTTAGAAACTCTGAATAATCGTATTTCTCACGAGTTACTGCTTGCAGGCTTTGGATCATACTGCCAGCCTTATCGCCATGTTGCTTTGAAAAGGTTTCAAGATCGGTTTGCATTCGCTTTGCAATATCTTCCCATTCTTGTTGCAGTTCCTTTGAAAAGGCAGATGATGATTCTTGCAAATCGTCACTATTACCGTTGCTGCAACCATTTTGAGATTGGTTAGAATCTTGCCCTTCTTCGCCATTATCTCCACCGTCATCACCACTAATCATTAAAGCAATCTCTTCTGGTGGCAAATACCAAATAAAATGATCGTCCACATCAAAGGCTTTGCGAATTTTTGCAATTTCATCCTTTGGAACTTGATATTCTAAATAATAATGATAAATCTTTTCGGCTGATAGGACGTTTAGATTTTGCTTTAACTCGTGGATATGAGTTAACTGCTTTTGCTCTCTGCTAACCTCCAAGCACGAAAGACCTAACTCGTTAATTGCGTTTTCAGCAGCAATATCACAAGCTAAGTCCCAATATTCCTTATCAACCAAGGTGTCCACAAATGCGTGATGAAACACACAGTGGAACACCATATGAAGATAATCTCGTGTCACTTGATTTTTGTCAGCCTTATATCTCTGAAGCACCCATATTGGATTATAGAAAATGTGCTTTCCATCAACAGCCAAGCTGTCAAGCAAGTTAACCATTTCAAACTGGCTAAGCGCCATATCAAGAAAGCGCAAATTAACCAACAAGGTATTACGAGAAAGCTTCAACACATCAAGTGCTAAAGAATTAAGCTTATTAAGTTTTTCAATATTTTCATTACTCATAATTATCTCTTCATAAGCTTTAATAATCCGTCGAGGTCCTCAAATGAGCATATTTTATATGCTTGCTCACAACATTCGAACAGTACTGCAAAATACTCTTCTTCTGTTAACGCTTCGGCCTTGGATTTTTCTATATATGCACCGGCATTTGCCACAACTTCGATTAAGGCTTGGTTTTTTTCTTTATCTGTTAGTTGAGCAACAAACTCTTTAATTTTTTCTTTAACATCATCTGTTAGTTCAAATGGTGTAAATTGCTCATCAGATTGTACTTCGACAAAATTGAAGCCTTGCTCTTTGGCAAGCTTTTCAGCAGTGCTACCCTTTGGAGCATGAATAGTTAAAGGCGTGTTCACGTCATTCATACAAGAAAAAGAAAATCTATCCAAACCGACCGCACTTTTTGGTAAGTAAACATCTTTTACTGTTGAGAATTGAAATGCAAACGGTTCGATTTGTTTAAATCCCGATTCGAAGGTAATGCTATCCAAATTGCAGCAACCAAAGCACATATATCCGATGGATTTTACACTACCTGGAATAATAATGCTTTTTATTTGCGAATGGGAAAAAGCTGCTCCAAGAACTTTAAGTTCTTTTGGCAATTCAATGCCTTCAATGCTTGTACCAGAAAAAGCACCGACACAAATTTTGCTAATACTTTTTGGTAGTATAATTGATTTGATATTTTTTCTTGCTTCTTTTTGTTCTGGAGTAAGCCTTGATGCTCTAGGACTAAATGCATATTCTCCGATTATTGTAACCTTATCTTTGCCAATAAATTCAGGAACTACAACATCAGTGTCGGTACCCTTATAAGAGGTAATCATAATCGTCCCATCATCAAGCTTTTTATGGCTCCAAATTCTTTTCAACGCTGAAACGGAATTAGGGTCTTCTGTTGCCCTTTTGAGTTCTCTATCTAATGCTTTGCTGTGTTCTTTTGCTACATCGAAATGATCCTTTTCATATTCCAAAAGAATTGCAGAAACGCTTGTTCTTTTATTTTTTGTCGCGAAATCAATAAATCTTGTAAGTGTTTTAAAATTCGGAATAAATTTTTCACATATAAAACAATTAAGTATTTCTTTGTCAGTTTTTGAGTTTGCAATTAAGCTTTCAATGAATTTTGCCTTTGAAACCTTTGACCAATCGCCTTTTTCTGCTAAAAGCTTTACACAAGAAACATTCTTTTTGTAATTAATAGCATCCAACAAATCTGTAAAAACCATAAAGCTTAAATGCTGTTTTTCAAAATCAGCAATAGCTTTTTCAAAGAAAACCAATTGTTTTTCTTGTGGCAATTTAGAAAGCATATTAAGAAATCTTGTTGTTTCGGACACTCGAGTTGCAACCTTAATGTCAGGAGTAAGCCAAGGTGCAGTTATAATAGCACCGACGCTTTCAAGATAATTTGCGATTTCTAATTCACCCATAAGGAGAGAATAGTAGTACATCATATTCTTTGTTTCATCGCTATAATAACCATTTTCATTTAAACATTTTATGTTATCAATTATAGTAGTTTCTTCTGCTTTTGAAATTAATCTCAAATCCTTTTTCGTAGGATATACCTTTGAAATTTTGCCAAATAAATATTGATTATCCAAATCATCAACAATTGCCATTAGGGCAAAATCAGCTCTATACATAGTTCCACTTGGTGTGTATGTACAAGCATATCTGCTTGCATGCTTGTCATCATAATCAAATGAACATTTCGCGTCAATTAATGTTTGAACCATTTCAGTATCACAATGCCTACATGCAATACCTAATGCACGAGCAGAAAAATCAAATGGTGCAAATTGGTTAGCTAGCACCTTAACATTCTCAATATCGTTTTGAACAATAAATTTTTCCAAAAAGAGTGATGCATCATATGGCTTCAATTTCAAATTACTAATCGTATTTGTATTGCTTTCGCAACCAGTTGAAATATTGTTTTTTTCTAATTCCAATAAAGCTTTTTCATTATTTTTTGAATTCAATAATACATCCAATACAAACTTAGTTTCATTGGAATTAGTTTTATGAAAAATCACCACAAACGAAGCTGCATTATTGCAATACGATTTTGTTGGATTATTTCTTATAATATCGGTTATTGATTTTGCTATATTGCCAACGCCAACTCTAAGTATTGCTTTTTTAAACGTATCTGCTGTCTTTTTACTATTTTTTGAAAGAAACAGCTCTGCAAATTCATCAACAGAAAGCATCTTTTCATTAAAACAATTAACAACAGTCTCGGCATCCATTTTTTTAAGCAATTCTATATTGTCGCTGATACCACTAATTGTTCTGCTATCAAAAGCTCTAGAGCCTATTATACAATTGGTATTTTGTATTGTTACTTTTTTTAGTTTATTACAACCACGAAATGCATGATCGCCTATACTGGTTACGCTATCTGGAATCGTTACATTTTTTAATCTTTTGCAACCTTCAAATGCACAATAGCCAATGCTGGTTACGCTATTCGGAATCGTTACATTTGTTAAGCCTGTGCAACCACTAAATGCATCTTCGCCTATGCTAGTTACACTGTCTGGAATAACTGTATTCTTGCATCCTGCAATCAAACTATTTGTTGATGTTTTAATAATTGCATTACAATTATGCCTGCTATCATAATTTGGATTACCTTCATTAACTTTGATACTTGTTAAGCCTGTGCAACCACGAAATGCCCAACTGTCAATGCTGGTTACGCTATCCGGAATTGTTACACTTGTTAAGCCTTTGCAACCACTAAATGCAGTATAGCATATGCTTTTTACGCTATCTGGTATTGTTACACTTGTTAAGCCTGTGCATCCTTCAAATGCATCATTTCCTATACTAGTTACGCTATCCGGAATTGTTACACTTGTTAAGCCTGTGCAATTATAAAATGCAAAATTGCCTATACTTGTTACGCTATCTGGTATTGTTATGCTTGTTAAGCCTTTGCAACCATAAAATGCACAATAGCCAATGCTGGTTACACTATCCGGAATTGTTACACTTGTTAAGCCTGTGCAACCATAAAATGCATCTTCGCCTATGCTGGTTACACTATCTGGAATTGTTACACTTGTTAAGCCTGTGCAATTATAAAATGCATAATTGCCTATGCTTTTTACGCTATTCGGTATTGTTACACTTGTTAAGCCTATGCAACCATAAAATGCATCTTCGCCTATGCTAGTTACGCCTTCTGGGATAACTACATTTGTTTCGTTGCCTGTGTATTTTTTTAGCACACCGTTTCTAATTACAAAATCTTTAATATCGCTCATTTTACTTCTCCTTACTATTTCTACTTCTACGTTCAACAGCTCGTTTATAGTTAGTTGATTTTCTGCACAAAGCATTTGATAATTGTTTGCCTTGTATTGCTAAATCGTGCAATTCATCCGTTGTAAGCTTTTGCTTCATTAATGCGTGAATCATTCGATTGCGTTCTTCTTTAAATGCGAGAATTTCTTGAATTATGCCATCGGAAAAATATTTGTTAGGCAAGGATTTCTTTTGTTCTGCAATTTTTTCAATTTTCTTTAATTTCCTGTCGATAGATACAAACCTATCACTATTAATTTGATTATTTTCGTATCTAAGTATAGATTCAGCTCTATCCTCGATAATAGCAAATTCTATAAACAACGCCTCAAGATAAAACTCATTATTAATTGCACGATTCAATCTTTTGGACTGTTCTTTATAGTTTTCGTATTTTTGTAAGTTCTTTTCTGCCATAACTGTACCACTACTTTAATAGTTAATCATCGTCATCTTCAAAATCATTATCCGAATCGCCATTAATGTTTTCACCGAACACAACATTCGCTGTTACCAAATCATCAAACAATGTTTCTTTTCCATCATTATTCCAATCAAATCCAAACATAACAATTCTCCTTTAATTACACTTTATTTGATGACTATATTATATCATATATGCTATATAAAATAAATAAGATTATTAAATCACAATCGTACAGTCCTATTATTAGGACAATAAAAAAGCAAGGACATACGCCCTTGCTTTTAATATTATAATCCTAATTGTCTGAAAATAATGTTCAGATCTTCTTCAGGGGTGTAAACAGGCTCTAGCTCATGATTATCAATAGCATCAAGCATTGTTTGCTCTTTCTCTTTTAATCGGTTATAGACATTATTATCCATTGAGAATTCTTCGCCATCAAAATTATCAAATACACTTTGCAAGAAATAGTATTGAGTATATTGATCGCTTGGTAAGCCCAAACGATGAATTCTATCCTTTGATTGAAGAAGGTGAACTAAATTATAGCTATACTCATAATAGATAGCATCATGACATACAGAGTGAAGAGATACTGATTCAGCAAGTGTATGTGGATTAGTTATAAGAACATCAAATTCACCATTTTTAAAGTTGTCAATTAGAGTAAGGCGTTCTTCTAATGGCACTTCTCCGTAAATACACTTTGCGTTAATACCGTTCACTTTTAAAAGTTCTTCAATGCTTCTAATTGAATCCTTAAACACACACCAAATAATAACCTTTTTATTTTCTTGAACTAACGATTTAGTTTGCTCAATACATCTTTGTTTTTTTGATGTAATTTTAATGCTTTCGACTAACTCTTTAACTTCATCCTCAGCATCAATAAATCCAATTTTATCAATGTCATCATTGATATCAAGCATGCTTCTAAATTCACTTAAATCAACAGATCTAAGCAACATTCTTGGATTGGATTCAATTTGGAGAATTCTAATAAACAACGCTAATTTATTGTTTGCATATTTTTTACAAATAACATCGAACAGCTCTTGTTCTTCTTTTGTTGCACTAATCTTAACTATATCATCTTCGTTAGCATCAGGAACCTGTAATTCTCTTTTAGTAGTCCTACAGAAAAATGGCTGTATTTTATCGTTAATAAGTTCTATTTCGTCATAAGATGGATCTCTTAAGTAGTTAGTGTCAAAATTAAAAAATTCCTTATATTCATCATTATATAAGATATGAAGGAGATTGTATAAATCAATGTAGGCATTTGGAATAGGTGTACCTGTCATAGCAATAATATGCTTTGCATTACTTGATATTTTCAAAGCTGCATTTGCATATTGACCGTCAATTCTTTTAACCTTGTGCAACTCATCGAATACTAACAATGTCTTGTCGGAAACTATTTTGCTAATTTCTGCTTCAAATGTATGTAATGACTCATAATTAAAAAGATACAAATTAGTTCCTGCACTTTCAAATGCTAAACCGTATTTTCTTTCTTTTGCACTATGATATGAAGGATCTTGAATATTAAAGCAATGCAATTCCTCTTTACCATCGAAACAAATTTTAAACTCATCAATCCATGAACCAAATGCGTTTTTTGGTCCAATCATAACAATTTTATCAACTAACCCTTTTGATTTTAGATAACAATAAACTCCAAGGGCAGAAGATGTTTTACCGGAACCTGGAACAGAGAAATTACCAGATTTTGTCATAGCAGCCATAAAGAACGAATCCTGCATTTGTTTATCACGCAGGGTTCTACTCATACCAGCATCAACGATTTCTTTATATTTCAAGTATCTATCAGCCAAGTTTTCAGCATCAGTTTTTAATTCAATACCAAGCTTAGCTCTTTTTTGAATATGAAGATTTCTTTCTTCAATAAACTTATTAAGCCTTTGTGTTGATGAATAGTTTATGCCTAAAGAAGGTAGCTTAGCTTCAAGTTGTTCATTGATTTTAATGAAATCAACATAAACCAAACTATCTCGAAAATAAAACATACCTTTTTCTTCATCTATTTCCGAAATTTTCGATTTTAATCTTATCTTATAAAAAGTACTCTTAGTCAATTTTTCAATTACATCTTTTGACACAATAAGGACTAATTTTTCCTCATCATAATCTAAAAAAGCTGTATTATCATTCATATTAATTCTCCGTTATTCAGCTAATATATCCTTTAATTCTGCAAGCAAATCTTCTATATCACTTATTTGCTCTAAAATATCATTTTGTTGCTGAGATGATAGTTTTTTCAAAATATACTGATCTATTGTTTCAATAGAATCCTTTGCCTTTTGAAGAATTTGAACAGGCTTATCACGAGTAGCAGAAGCATTTGCTTTATTGCTAACCAAATCCATTGTCTTTCGTAGTTCACTTTTCGCTTCTTCGTTTTTTCTAACTTGATTAATAGTTTCTTTGTTAACCTCGCCAACCTCTGGCAAGCTGTCCAAAACATCTTCAACCACATCAAGCTCTTTTTCGATGAATTCTTCTAAGAAATTTGAAGCAGCAACCTTCTTGAGTTGACGAATGAAACGGGTCATATCGCCTTCAGGCTGTAGCAAGAAGTTAGTAAATACAGCATATTTAACTTCTTCCCTTTGGTCTTCGTCCTTGATTTTTTTAAGAATTGTTTGAAGCTCTTGCAATGGACCGGCAACATTTAAATCTCTCGCAATATAGAATTGACCTGGAGCATTAATTGCTTCAAGAAATTCTACTAATAGCATTGACTGTTGAACCATTTTTTGAACTTCAGCTTCTGACAATCCCGTGCTCATTGAATACTCTTTAACTGTAAGCAACTCATTTGCAACAATATCATTGTGAATACCAACTAATCTATCAATTGGATCATAATCAACTCTTGCTTCTTCACCAATCTGAATATGTAGCTCAAGCATTTTAATTTGCTTCGCATTATTATCAATATCTTGATCAAGAATTACAGTTTCAAAGTAATTAAACTTAGGATCATCCTTTGACAAATTACGAAGACAGGTGTATCTTCTGTTTCCATCAATAATTCTGCCATCAGTAAGAACAACACCGTTTTTCTGTTGACCAATTAATTTTATGTTCTTTTGGGTTTGATTCAGCTTGTCTTGATTACTCTCATAAATGAATTGATGGATAATGTCATTATAAGCAGCCTTGTTTGATTTATCAATAACATCAACTCCGTTGTCGCTCTTATATTGACTAATCCAAGTTGCTATTCTATCGTTCTGGTCATTATAGTAAAGATAATCAAGGCGTACTTGATATACAGGGTAAACCTTTGTAATACCATCAATTGTTAATTTTGTTGTCATCTCTGTTTTAATAACAACACCTTGTTCAATTCCTTCTTTTAGCAAATTCATATTATATCTCCTCATAAAACTCATCATAATCTGTATATATTTTTTCCATAGTATCGGAATAATACAAATTTGATTCTCTTGCCCATTCTGCCAACTTATATTTTTCGACTACAATTCCATATTCATACTTTAAGTAATCTATCATGTCATAAATGTCCATGCTTCCGTTTTTCAGAATTATAGTTTCAAGCATATTTCTAATATCAATATTATCATTTTCGTTAAAAATATATGTTGAACCAATACCGGCGTAAAACGACTTAACCTGAGATGAATACCTTAATACAGATTCATAAAAATAGTCATCAAATCCTAGTTCAAATAACTCATGACTAAAACCATGTTTTTTCAAAATATGAATTGTAAAATATCCACCATTTGCGAATTCTTTTGCTTTACTTGTAAAATCTAATAAAGCATTTCTGTCAACATTCAATTCTTCAAGTTTTTGAATATTAATATATTTTTTTGGTGAGAATTCTATGATGTTCTGTTTATCCTTGTTTTCCCATAACAAATTATAAAACACTTGATTGGAAAGCAACGATGATTCATTTGTCAAATCAATAATATCTTGACATAGCACTGTATTTTTTATTAGCTGTTCAAAAGAACCAAATCTATTGTTAAATACCAAATCAACAGAAATTTTATATCCAAGCTTTTTAAGATTATAATTGTTTATTTTATCCAAATCAGCATTTGGTAATCTTCTGATAAATTCATTTTTAACATAAGATAACAGCATTATATCTTTATCAAGAATATCAATAAGCACTATTCTTTCATCATTTGAAAGTTCATCATAATCAATACTATACATTCCCTTATCTAAGTACTCTGAAATGCATCCGAAATATATTGAGTCTGCTTTTTTCATGCCATATTTATATTCAAATAAAAGGGCTAAATCTGTTGCCTTAATAGGTGCATTTTCAATCAATAGATTTAACACCTGCATATTTCTATCAAAATTTCCAAATCCAATATTTGGCATTCTGTTAAAAGTCACATCATTGCGTCCTAATAGTTCACGATGCTTTGAAAGAAGATTATGGAGTTCATATTCATCCCTTAAATCATATTCTTCCATAACCTCAGGATAATGCCTAAAGAAATACCATGTGGATAATTCAACATCTTGATAGCTATTGAACTCAATCTTTGAAATCAAATTTTTAAAATCGACTTCATCAATGGTGTAATATCTTAATCTTTTTCCATATTTGTTTAGCACATCATTTTGATTTGCTAATTTAGTTTCAAAATACCTGCTTGGATATTTATACTCATCGCCTTCAAGATTATATTCTTTTAAAAAAGCATCATAGTACTCAGCTACTTCTTGATCTGTCGCACCATCAGCACATTTATATGTAAGAATATGTCTTAATATAGCGTTTCTACTTTTTTCAACCTTGGCACCATTTACATCAAGATAATTTCTATATCTATATGCTTCTATATTTTTCTTAATTGAAACGGGAACATCTTCACTAAGAATACCTAAATAATCTTCTGTTCCTGCCTTTTTTACTCTCATAGAAAAATACTCATATGAATATGTTGACAATCCTAAAGCGGAAACAACTTGTTCTTTGCTTAGCGAGTACTTTTCGAAAAGCCAAACAAACTTATCCTCTTTTACTTTTGGCATTTTTTTGAGAGCTTTGGCAATAATTTGCCTTATTCTTTCTCTAGTTACCCCGTCTTCTTTTCCTATTTCTTCTAAAGTCTTACCATAAGCTTTTAGATATAATAATCTATTTTCTCTATCAGATTTATCTAAAAAATCCAAATACTCTTTGAAGGTAGGGTAAACAATTTCATATTTGCCATCAATGTATTCAATTCTGTTTTTATCAATTAATGTTTGAATTGTATCTAGTGTATAATTTACAAAACCATTAGTGAAAATATTTGAAAAATCTCTAAGTGAAGCTCTGTCTAATGATTTGATTTTATTGAACGTATGAACACAGAATAATGAAACAAAATAATCATCCTTCATTATAGTTTCAATTAACTCAATTTCAAATCCTTCAGGATTAGCATTGTAATCATTTAAGTTCTCATTATCAACCAGAATTCTTGCAATGTTAATCTTTATCTTGCCAAGTTCGCTTGCGAATTCATCTGTGGAGAATTTTGACAATAAATATTCTACACAATTATTCACAGATGGTTTATCATCATCTGTTTCCTGGTCAATAGTTTTAGTGTATTGACCTATTTTTTCAACTATTTCATCAATACTCTTTTTACCAAGATTCTTGAAAGATACTAACTCCTTATATTTCAATTTGCATATATCGGATAATTTAAAGCAACTGTTTTGCTTAAGTGCGTTTATTGAACGAACACTGAATCCCATGTCATCAACAGAAACATCATCAACCGTCATATATTCTTGATAGTATGAGATGCTGTTAGGTGTCAATGTCTTAGTATTGTGAGCATGAGCAACTAAATAATCATCATCACAAAGGGGAAGATTAATAACTTGATTTGAATTAGCGGAGGAGATGGATAAAACATCCAATTCGCCACTATTAATTCTGCTGATAACATCCAATATTTCATCAACAGACTTTTTGCCCATATTTCGTATATTGTATAAATCTTTCTCTGACAGTTTCATCATTTCGTCAATAGTTAAAATGCCAGCTCTTTTAAGCGCATTATTTGAACGAACTGATAATCCCAAAATTTCTATTCCAATGCTATTCATATTCATTCCCCAAAAAATATATAGATATGGATGTATTATAACATTATATATTATTAAATACAATTATTTCATTATATTAAAGTATCCTGTTTTTCGTACAGAAGAAAAAGCAAAGGCGTGAAGCCCTTGCTTTTCAAAATTATAATCATTTGTCAATAATAAATGCCTTAACAAGTCCTATAAAAGTACCTATTGAAAAGCCAAAGAAAGCAAGAACACTTGACAATGTTCCCCCAGATTTAACTACTATCGCTACCACAATTCCAGCTATCAATGAAATTACAGCAAAAACAATAAGTTTAATATTTTCTTTTTTTGCAGCCTCTTCCTTACGAATTCTCTCTTCTTCTAATCTCCTTTGCTCTTCAAGGGCTTCCTTCCTTCTTTTCTCTTCCTGTTCTTTTCTTTCTCTTTCCTTACGAAGAGCTTCTTGTCTTTTTCTTTCCTCTTCTTTTTGCTTTTTTATTTCTCTAGCTTTTGCTAATTGTTCAGCTCTTTTCTTTTCAGCTTCAATACGTGCCTTTTCCTTAGCAGCCTTCTCTTGCTCTGCTTTTTTTGTAGCTTCCGACTCTTTCGCTAAGCGTTTTTTTCTCTCTTCGGGAGTTTCATTTATTTGCAAAATTCCTAATTTGATTTTTGAAATCATTTCTTTTTCGGATGAATTTAATTTTTTATTGGAATCCTCGCCATCATAATCTTCATCTTCAGCAATTGTTTCAAATACCATTACTTTATGTTCAAGCTCAGGGTCATACACTTTTTCAAGTGATTTTTTATACCACTCGACAGCTTTCTTCATATTACCCATACAACCCCAACCGAATTGATAGCACTTACCAAGTGCAGCCATCGCTTGACCTTCTCCGTTTTCGGCAGCAATTTTTGTTAATTCAAATGCAAATCGTAAATTCTGCTTTACAACTATACCTTGAGAATAGTAAGAACCAAGATTAAAAATAGCTAATGGATCACCAGCATATGCTCCTTTTTTATAGTATTCAAGAGCCGTTTTCTCATCTGTATGAACGCCTCTTCCGTTTGAATAGGCTAAGCCCAAAATACATAATGCCATTCCATCATTTTGATCTGCACCTTTTTTTGCCCAATATAATGCTTCGGTATAATAATCTTCAATTCCCGCTTGATCAAGCATAGAAGCATGGCTCATAAAATATTTTGCTAATCTTCCTTGAGCCTTTGAGTCACCTTGCTCTGCTAAATTCAAATCTTTGGAAGCTTGTCTTAATACAGGTGCTAAGTTTGCAGCATCCTCATCCTCTTCAGCTGCCTTTTCCAGCCATTCAGCGGCCTTGTTTAAATCTCGTTCAACACCATAGCCTTTTGCATAATAAAGAGCAGTATTAAACATACCAGTCACATTTCCTGCTTCGGCAGATTTGTTACTCCACTCAAATGCTTTTTCCGGTTGTGGATCAATTCCTTCTTCATCATCGCCATTAAGGTAGATATTTTGCAAATCATTCATAGCATCCGTATCACCCCTCATTGGCTGACGCAACAATATCCTCAAATGATTGTGCATCGTCAAATCCAAACAAATCACCAAAAATAGAATTGCCAAACACTCCACCAACACCATGGGGATCATCTTCGTCAATATTGACAACTCTCATTGCTTTTCTACATTTTGGACAAACTAAAAGTTGAGTAGCGCCCAATTCAACTTCAAATTCAAATTCGTTTCCACAGTCGTCACATGTTATACTTGCTTTCATAATATGATCCTCCTCAATTTACACTTCATAATCATAAAGATTAAAACCGTTTTCTACTGCTTTTTGGACAACCTCGTTGTCGCTCATCGAATCTACTGCTACAACATCTGCCATAGCCATAGGGCTACATCCAACAGCTGAGCCGTAGTAATCTCTAAGGTCATCTCTCAAGTTGTCCACATCAATTGTAATATCCATACTATTATGTAATAACATACATTTCTCCTTTAGTTTGAAATTTTGACTTCCGTCTAATCAAATTATATATTTACACATTTATTCTGTCAATAATTTTGTTTCAATTGCATATTACAGTACAATCTTTTGGACAAAGGAAAAGCAAGGCTTGACACCTTGCTTTAATTATTATTGGTTATTCAAGATTATTTCTAATCTATTCAAGAATTCCAATGTCATAATGCAATCATCTGCTGCACGGTGGGATTCTGCACGAGTTATACCAACCATATGTGCAAGATTTTCAAGTGAATATGATTTTGCATCAATATGCTTTTTAGCAATTCGCATTGAATCGTAGTAACCTTTGAACAAGTCATTTGATTCCTGTGGGTCAATTCCATATCGTTCAAGTGTTTGTGCTGTTAAGCGCTTATCAAAGCTTAAATTATGACCAAGAAGCCTTTTGTTACCTATAGCATCTTTAATCTTTTGCCATTCATCCTTAAACAATGGAGAATCTACAAGAGATTCATTTGTTAAGCCATTTACCATTGCTGCACTTGGGTTAACCATAACCATAGGATTAAATGTTGATTCGTAAAGAACCTCGCCATATATATCAACAACAGCAAATTCTATTATTTCATCATCACGAGAAATACCGGTTGTTTCCGTATCAATGATAACAAAATCTTTTATTTTTAGATTTGGATATTCTTCAAGAATTACTCCATCAAAATCAACATTACTTTTTTGAGCAATATCAATAATGTTTAGCTTTTTCTCTTCTTTTGGTTCATCAACAACTTCTTTGATGTCAGTTATACCAAGTTTTGTGAGAATTTCTCTTTGAACATTAGAAGGATATGTAATCATTTTAAATCCTCTTTTGTTCTTGCCAACATCAATTCCCTTGCTAACGCCAAGATCGCTTGGAGAGAATGTTTTTTCTCCCTCACGACGAATGATGTATCCAAGCTCTGCTAAAACTCTATTAGCTGTATCATTACTAAAACCATTATTCTTTGCAAATGCCGTTATTGAACAGAATGGAATAATAACAGTACCTTCAGTTGGTAATGGCTTTGGTGTATAAGCAGTAGATAAAACCCCATATTGCTTAACAGTTTCAATATTAT
>SAMEA3663039__coassemble_211_pt1 | contig 19628 bp, 18 predicted proteins | sample SAMEA3663039__metabat2_low_PE_029 | metagenome-assembled genome bin SAMEA3663039 (sample SAMEA3663039) | pig gut metagenome | biome: pig gut; feature: pig-associated habitat; material: faeces | place: France | collected 2012
AAAAATAAAAGGTCAATATCGCAGTTAAAAATAAAAAAACATAAGGTATACTAAAAGAAATATTGTTATTTGGGGTATTTTATGTTAAGGTTATTCTATGGAAAACAAAAACAGAAAATTGCCCCGTCTTAAAAATTATAATTATTCGGAAAGCGGAACATATTTTGTTACAATTTGCATCAAAGATATGAGATGCGTTCTTTCAGAAATTGTAGGGAGCGGCGACCTCGACGCTCCTAAGATATTGCTTTGCCCTTTCGGGAAAATCGTTGAAGATAATATTATTAAAATGAACGGCATATACGATAATATTAACGCTGATAAATATGTTATTATGCCAAATCATATCCATATATTAGTTTCAATCATCAACGATAATCCAAACGGAGCGTCGAGGTCGCCGCTCCCTACAAATTCAACTCTTTCGCGGTATGTTGGCACCTTAAAGAAATTCAGCAACAAGCAAATCGGAAGCAGTATATGGCAATCGGGGTTTTATGACCATATTATTCGCGATGAAGAGGATTATGTAACACACATTCAATATATTGATGAGAATCCGCAAAAATGGCTTTTAGGCAAAGACGAATACTATTCATCATAATAATGGTTCTCCCTTAACACACAAAAAACGGCTCGATTAAAATCAAGCCGTTTTCTTATTTTACAAACCAATAATTGACATCAACATATTTACTGTTAACTCCGGGGCAGGAGCCGTGCTTATTATACTGCCATATATCGTACGCACCGAGAAATGTTACCGCCTTATTATAATCGGCAACCCAAATATACGCGTTATCATTTAATTTTGAAGAAGCAATATCGAAATTGAGCATAGACGATGAGGAATACACCCCCGCATATTTTCCGCCTTCGTTTATTCTGCTGCAAAAGGCATTTATAATTTCGCTTGCCTGCGTTTTTGTTATTCCGCTTTCAAAAAGCCGCCCTGTCAGCTCGCCGTTTTCACCGTGAGCATATTCAAAATCAATAAAAACGGGAAGCTCAATATTATAGCCCTTTATGAGCTCTAAAACAAAATCCGCTTCTTCCCTTGCTTCTCCCTCGGTTATTGCCTGCGAATAAAAATAAACGCCGATTTTCATTCCTGCTTTAAGCGCATTTTCAAGATTTTCTTCAACGCGCGAATCGGCAACAAGCTTGCCGTTTCCGTATCCTCGGTAGCCTGCTCTGATGATGGCAAAATCAACATTTTCGCTGACTGTCTGCCAGTCTATTTCCCCGTTATGAGAGGAAACATCTATTCCGCAAGCATATTTTTCATCCGTTTCAAAAAGCGCAGGCTTATCCTTAACCGCTCTGCCGTGGGAGGCAAGAATACCTGCCGAGGCAACGGCAATAACAAGCAAAACGGCAAAAACCGCCACGCGTATTTTTTTGCTTTTAAGATTTATTTTCATAATTTCAGGCTTTCCTTATGCTGATTTCTCCGCTTCTGAGCGTAAGAATTTCTCCGTTCTCCTTTTGAACGGTTAAGCCGCCTGCCTCGTCTATTTCAAGCGCAGTTGCAGAAACCGCCTTTGAATTTTCGATATAAGTTATTTTTTTGCCTAAAATGAGGCTTCTGCTTCTGTAATAATCAATAAAGCTTTTATAATCGCCGAGCGTTATTTTCATCAGCTCATTTGCAATTTCTGCAATCAAATCCGCCCTGCGCACATTAACGCCGAGGCTTCCCGCATTTTCAACATCGCTTGGAAAATTAACAGTTGAAATATTCATACCTATGCCGATTATAACGCTTGAAACCATTCCCGTTTCAAAATCGGAAACCGCCTCCGTTAGTATTCCGCAGATTTTTCTGCCGTTAAGATAAACATCGTTTACCCATTTAATTTTCGGCTTTAAATCGGTTAAGCCTTCAATTGCTCGGCAAACGGCAACCGAAGCGGCGGTTGTTGCCGTAACCGCATTTTGAAGCTTAATATCGGGATGAATAACAAGGGTCATATAAATTCCCGTTTGTGCAGGCGAATAAAAGGATTTGCCCTGCCTGCCTCTGCCGTTTGTTTGCTCATCCGCAACAAGAAGCATATCGGCGCAATCGCCCTCGTTGATAAGGCGCTTTGCCTGAGTGTTTGTTGAATCAATGCTGTCGTAATAATAAACATCAATGCCGCAGGAAAGTCGGCTTTTAATTATGTCTGCCGATAAAATATCGTTTTCACTTGAAAAGCGGTAGCCTCTGTTTGTAACGGCTTCAATAACATAACCGTCCTTGCGAAGCGCTTTAACTGCCTTCCACACAGCCGCTCTGCTTTTTGAAAACTGCCGTGCAAGAGCCTCTCCGCTGACAAAGCCGCCGTTTTCTTTAAGCTCTGCCAATATGTCCTTCTTTAAACTCATATCAGTAGTCCTCGCTATAAAAATACGGGCCGTGAAAGCAGCCCGTAATTTTTTATTTATTCATATAAAACACCGCAAGGGTTTTCGGACCGCAATGAGAAGAAATTGTGCAGCCTGCGTCTGCACAGATAATCTCTTTAAAGCAACCCTTTCCCTCAATAACGCCCTTTGCATACGCAAGCGTTTCGGCGAAAATCCCTCCCGAATTGGCAATAACAATTCTTGAAGTGTCTATCTTTGAAATATCGGCAAGATTATCGTTTACATACTGCTTATAAACAACCTCTGCCTTGCCTCTGTATTTTTTTGCAACATCCATTTTGCCCGTTGCAGGGTCAACCGCAATGGTGGGTTTAAGCCCCAAAACATTTGCGCCGAATTTTGCAACAGAGCTGCATCTGCCGCCCTTATAAAGATATTCAAGATTATCAAGAATAAAATTTGAATGCACCTTCGGAACAAGGGCGTTAATCCTGTTTGCTATTTTTTTTGCTTCAAAGCCCTTATCGCGCAAATCGCACGCTTTAAGCACAAGAAGCCCCATAGCCGTGCAGAGATTTTTTGAATCAACGCAATAAACATTATTAAATTCCGATGCCGCAATAAGCGCATTTTGATGGCTTGAAGATATGGCGGAGGAAAGGCTGATATGAACAACGGCGTTTCCCTCGTCTGTTTCTCTTTTGAAAACCTCATAATACTGCGCAGGAGTAACTGCGGCGGTTTTGGGAAGCATTCCTGTTTTTTCAACAAATTCATAAATATCCGACGGATGAACCTCTAACGAATCAAGATATGATTTTTCGCCCAGAAGAACGGTAAGCGGAGTTATCACAATTTCGCGTTGCTCGATTATTTCCTGCGGTAAATCACATGTTGAATCTGCCGTTATAACAACCTTCATTATTATCACCTCCGTCAGTCATTTTGAATAGTGGGATTATATCATAAAAATATTTAAAAATTCAACCGGCTTTAATAAATGCGGTCAATATTTAAGAAAAAGTTAAGATTTTCAATTGTTTCCGAGCATTATTTTAAATTTATTCATTTCAACATTGCTGTACGGTGCGTCAAACTGAATTGACAAAACCTGATTTGCACCCTCGGTTGTTATTTCAGCCGACCCTGTAATATTATAATCCTTGTGCATTGATCTTATTATAACCCGGCAGTTTTTCGGCTTGGTTATCTCATTTGAAAAGCTGTATCCCGATTTGAGATAAATTGCCAGCCCCTCTTGATTTACGGTAATTTTGCTGATTCCTGCCGCTTCGTTATCAAGATTTGAAACGCTCTTTAAATCATCTGCCTTGCCCGTAACATAGTTGAACGAGCATTCAAGCGCAATGTTTGATATAACCTTGCTTTCCCTAAATGAGCTCTTGGGAACAAATTCCATGCTCCACTCCTCTATATTATCTCTTACGGGAGCAATTGCCTGCGCTGAATTTTCAGCCTTAAAAACAACGCTTTTATCCGCAATAACAAAGCCGCTGTCCTTATATGTTAATCCGGATTGAATTGTGCCTGCCTTTTGAACCTCATTTGTTTCGTTATATGTGATATAAACCGAAATATCAACGGTTACATTATGTGTTTTGGGATCGATATTTACAACGCACGGGCCGTAATACCAGCTTTTCATCGTGCAATACTCCCCGTTCGGAGCGAACGGCACAAGTATATACGAGGTGGGAGTTTTGTTTACAACAAGCTCCGTTTCCTTATCATAAGAAACTGTTTTGCCTGCATACGCCATAACAAACTGAATTCTTTTTTGAGGCTTTGAAAGCTGATTTGCATAGCATTTTATTTTTTTGTTAAACTCCGATGACCAGCCTGCGTCATTAGTATAATTAACAACATAGGAATGCTTGCCCTCATAATCTGTGCTGACGGACAAAACATAAAACCCGTAAAGTGCCTCGCCCGTTGCTTCGTCCTCGCCCTCAAAGGCGCGAATAACAATATCATCCTTACCGTCGCCGATAAAATCGTAATAATATATTTCGGGCGTTCTTCTGCCGAACTCCTTGTGCCAATCGGAAAATTCCGTTTCCTGACCGTCATGAACAAGAATAACATAATCGCCGTCTCTGTAAAGCTGAATGGAATTTTCCTTTAATTCGGCAAGAAGCGTTCTGCTGCCTGATTTTTGCGGACCTGTTTCCCTAACCTCAACCTGTGCATTTTTAATATCCTCTTCAAGACGAGGAAGGTATATTTTTTGATGATAATAAATGCCGAAGCCGCTTAACGCCGCGAAAACAATTATTAACACAATAACAACCGGTAAATTAATTCTGCGCTCTCCCATAATTATTCCCCGTATTTTTCTTTATATTTAAATTCAACTCTTTTTCCCTTTTCGATATGATAGCAGCTTCCCTCGGCAAGCGAAAAAATATACTTATCGTGCTTATAGGAATCCGAATAAACATCAACTATTTTATAATCCTTAAACTCTTCGTTAAGGCGGCGCACCTTTTCCTCGCCTCTGCAATTTTCGCCGATTATTGCGCCTGTTTTTTCATTATGGTGTGTGCAGATAAGATAATCAAAGCCTGCTCTTTTTGCAATTTCCTTTAAAAGAAAATCGGGAGAGGCACTGATAACAATACCCTTTCTTTTGCGCTCAAAAAACCATGGATAAACCTGTTTTTCGTGCATATTCCAAAAGCCCTTTACCGCCCTTTCAAGCGGAATCAAGGGAACAAATGAAAAGCAGGCTCTTTTAAATTTCGTAAAGCTGATAATGCCCAAAAGAGTTAATAAGCCGCCTGCAATAATAATCGGGGCGGTTATTATTATCCACGGATAATGAATTAAACAGTAAGCAATAAAAAGCGAGCCGCTGTCAAACGGAACAAGGGTTTTATCAAAATCGTAAATATCGTATTCCATCAAACCTTCTCCGCATCAAAATCAAATTCGATTTTCTTATCGCTTGAAAAGCGGGTTAGCTTAACGCCTGCCGATTCAAGCATTCTTCTGCTTGCCTTGTTTGCGTCTGTTTCGGCATACTTATCGCTTATGTAAATAACCTCTGTTATGCCTGCCTGAATTATAGCCTTTGCACATTCATTGCAGGGGAAAAGAGCAACATAAATTCTTGCTCCCTTAACACCTATGCCGTTTGAATTTAAAATTGCATTAAGCTCTGCGTGGCAAACAAAGGGATACTTTGTGTCGTTTTGATTATCTGCGCTTCTTTCCCACGGAAAATCCTCATCGGAGCAGCCGCGCGGGAAGCCGTTGTAGCCAACGCTGACTATTCTGTTATCCGCATTAACAATGCAGGCACCAACCTGCGTGCTGGGGTCCTTGCTTCTCATTGCGGAAAGCAGGGCAACGCCCATAAAATATTCATCCCATGAAATATAATCTTCTCTTTTCGCCATATTCATTCTCCTTTGAAATGGTTTTAAGGGTTATTTTAACGCGTCAATAAATTCATCAAGCTCGGGACATTCAACATCTTCAATTCTGCCCTCATCAACAAGCCTTGCCGTTTCGGGATTTATCGGAAGCTTTGCAAGAACGGGAAGCCCAAGCTCTGCCGCCGTTTCATCTATCTGCGATTTGCCGAAAATCTCGTGCCTTGCCTTGCAATCGGGGCAAACAAAATAGCTCATATTTTCAACAAGACCTAAAACATCAATATCCATCAGCCTTGCCATATTAACCGCCTTATTTACAATCATTTTAACAAGATCCTGCGGAGTTGAAACAATAACAATTCCGTCAATCGGCAGGCTTTGGAAAACGGTTAATGCAACGTCGCCCGTTCCGGGAGGCATATCAACAAAAAGATAATCAAGCTCGCCCCAGCGAACATCGCTCCAAAACTGCTCAACAACGCCGCTGATAACGGGACCGCGCCAAACAACAGGCGAATTAACATCTTCAAGAAGCAAATTAATGCTCATAATTTTAACTCCGCCGGCTGAAACATTCGGAAGCAAACACTCGCTGTCCTGCATAGCGCGGGAGGTTATGCCGAAGGATTTCGGCACGGACGGGCCTGTTATATCCGCATCAAGCACACCAACTTTAAGCCCTGCCCTTGCGCATTTTGAAGCAAGCAGGCAGGAAACAAGGCTTTTGCCTACTCCCCCCTTGCCGCTGACAACGCCTATAACCTTTTTAATTTTTGAATATTTGTTCATCGGCTTTTGAAAATCCTGCTTTTCCTTTCTGTCGGAGCAGCTTTGGGAGCACTGAGAACAATCATGTGAACACTCGCTCATATTTTTTCCTTTCGGTTGAAGAAAATTTCAACTTGTATAATTATAATATAATAACTTATCAATTATAGCATATTATATAATTATTATCAATAGTTTCTGATAACAGTTACAACCTTGCCGAGAAGCGCAAGCTCATCAACAATAATGGGTTCAAAATCATCATTTTCGGGTTGCAGGCGAAAATGACCCTTTTCCTTATAAAATCTTTTAACTGTTGCCTCGTCGCCGACAAGCGCAACAACTATATCTCCGTTTTCGGCAACGGGAGTTTTTTCAACAATGATAATATCCCCGTCAATAATATGCGCATTTATCATTGAGCTTCCGCGAACATGAAGCGCAAAATAATCTCCGCCTTTACCAAGCGCAACGGGAATATATTCCTCGATTTGCTCCTGGGCAAGAATGGGAACGCCTGCCGTTACCGTTCCGAGAAGCGGAACGGGCGTTGCCTTTGACGAGCCTCCCGCAAGGCGAATTGTGCGCTTTAAATTAGGATCGCGCTCAATATATCCTGCCTTTTCAAGCGCATTAAGATTATACTGAACGGTTGAGGTTGAACGCAGACCGACCGCCTCGCCTATTTCGCGAACAGACGGCGCAACGCCTCTTTGAGAAATAACCTCGCGTATAAAGTTTAAAACTGCCTGCTGGGTTTCATTAATGCGGTCCATAAGATTACCACCTATAATATTATAATTTTAATATATCATACCATTATTCAGTTTAATTGTCAAACAAATGTGCTAATATTAAATCATTTTAAAAAAAGTGTTGACAAACTTCGGTTTATAATATATAATTTTCCTTGCTTGAAATACAGCGGCTGATATGGCTTTATAGCTCAGTTGGCTAGAGCATGCGGTTCATACCCGCAGTGTCACTGGTTCGAATCCAGTTAAAGCCACCAACGGCCCGGTGGTCAAGAGGTTAAGACACCGCCCTTTCACGGCGGTAACACGAGTTCAATTCTCGTCCGGGTCACCATAACGGCAATTTTCCGAGGAAGATTGCCGTTAATTTTTTTATTAGGGTAACGGTAATATGAAAATCCTTGTTATTTTTACGGGCGGAACAATTTCCTGCACAAATAAAAACGGCTTTCTTTCGCCGAGCGCAGACGCGGCACAATCCGTTATTGAAGAATACAAACGGCTTTACTCGGACGATACCGAGTTTGAGGAGCTCAGCCCGTTTACCGTTTTGAGCGAAAATCTTTGCGCAAAAACGCTGAATATGCTTATAAGCACCGCCTATGAAAAAATAAAGCAGGGCTATGATAAAATTATCATCTGCCACGGAACAGACACCCTGCGATTTTCCGCCGCCGCGCTTGCCTTTGCTCTTTCGGGCGAGGGGGCAAAAGTAGTTTTTGTTTCCTCAAATTATCCGCTTAACGATAAAAGGTCTAACGGCGCACAAAACTTTTTTGCGGCTGTTGAATTTCTTAAAAATTATAACGAAAGCGGCGTTTTTGTTTCATATAAAAATAAAGGGGATAACGCAAAAATTCTGCTTGCTTCAAGGCTTATTGCAGGCGCAGAGGGAGACGACGGAATTTATGAGGCAAACGGAGATTTTGCCGCACAGATGATAAACGGAAAAATAGAGATAAACACGGATTATAATATCCCGAAATGCAGAAAAAGCGAAATTATAAAATTCTGCGAGCCCTCGCAAATTGCGGTGCTTGAAAGCGCACCGTCCGCTTCGCCCTGCATTGATTTAAGCCGTGTTAAAGCGGTTATTTTCAAGCCGTATCATTCGGGCACGCTCTGCACCGAGAGCGCCGCGCTTGCCGATTTCTGCAAGGAGGCGCAAAAAAAGGGCGTTTCCCTTTTTGTTGCAGGCGCAAGAGATACGGATATTTACGAAAGCGCACGGGAATTTGACAGGCTCGGAATTGTGCCCGTTCCCAACTGCACGCTTGCCTCGCTTTATATAAAGGCTTGGCTTGCCGTCAGCGCAGGCAAGGATATTTCCTCCTTTGTTCAAAAGGAAATTTACGGAGAATTTCAAAAATAAAAGCAGGAGAGCAATGCTCTCCCGCCGGCGTTGTTCGGGCCGTTTATCAACAGCTTTATCTGATTGCGTCCTTCATTGATTTAACATATTTATAAACCTCTTCGGGTGCATTTTTTCCGTACTGCGCGATAATTTTAACTATCGCCGAGCCGACTATAACTCCGTCTGCAATGGCGGAATATTTTTTTGCCTGCTCGGGAGTGCTTATTCCAAAGCCTATTGCAACGGGAATATCCGTTGCCGATTTAATAGCTTTCGTTATTGACTCCAAATCCGTTTTAATCTCGGAGCGCACACCCGTTACACCGAGCGACGAAACCTCATAAACAAAGCCCTGCGCTTCTTTGGCTATCATCTGTATTCTCTGCTCGCTCGTTGGTGCGATAAGAGAAATAACATCAATATCATATTTTTGAGCAACTGATTGAAGCTCTGCCTTTTCCTCAAACGGCAAATCGGGAATGATAACACCCGATATGCCACTTTTTTTTGCGTTATCAAGGAATTTATCATAGCCGTATTTGAACAGAACATTAAGATATGTCATAAAAACAAGGGGTATATCCACCTCGGCAGAAACCTCGCTTGCAAGAGAGAAAACCTTATCGGTTGTTGTTCCGCCCGAAAGAGAACGCAAATTTGCCTCTTGGATAACGGAGCCCTCTGCAATCGGGTCTGAAAAGGGAATACCGATTTCTATTAAATCACAGCCCGCCTGCGCCATTTTTATCATTATTTCCCTGCTTGTTTCCAAATCGGGATCGCCTGCGGTTACAAAGCCGATAAAGGCTTTTCCGTTTTTGAATGCATCTGAAATCTTATTCATAAACTTCCTTCCCCCTGTATCTTGCTATGGCGGCAACATCCTTATCTCCCCTGCCGGAAAGGCAGCAGATAATAATATCCTCCTTGCTCATTTTCGGAGCAATTTCCATAACATGAGCAACGGCGTGTGCGCTTTCTATTGCGCAGATAATGCCCTCTGTTTTTGCAATATATTCAAAGGCATTAACCGCTTCATCATCCGTTATCGGAACATACTGCGCTCTGCCCGTATCCTTTAAATTAGCGTGCTCGGGACCTACTCCGGGATAATCAAGACCTGCGGAAATACTGTAAACAGGAGCAATCTGACCGTATTCATCCTGGCAGAAATACGATTTCATACCGTGGAAAACACCAAGCGTTCCCGTTGCCATTGTTGCGGCGGTTCTGTCTGTATCAACGCCCTTGCCTGCCGCCTCACAGCCGATTAATTTAACATCCTTATCATTTATAAAATTATAAAACATTCCCATAGCGTTTGAGCCGCCGCCGACGCACGCAACAACGGCAGACGGAAGCCTGCCCTCTTTTTCGAGAATTTGCTCTCTTGCTTCCTTGCTTATTACGCTTTGAAAATCTCGAACAATCGTCGGAAACGGATGAGGTCCCATAACAGAGCCGAGAACATAAAGAGTGTCGTCAACACGGGAAACCCATTCGCGCATTGCCTCGTTTACCGCGTCTTTAAGCGTTTGGGTGCCTGTTGTTACGGGGTGCACCTTTGCGCCAAGAAGCTCCATACGGTAGCAGTTCAGTGCCTGACGCTCCGTGTCTATCTTACCCATAAAAATTTCACATTCAAGCCCCATAAGTGCCGCCGCGGTTGCGGTTGCAACGCCGTGCTGGCCTGCGCCTGTTTCGGCGATAACTCTTGTTTTGCCCATCTTTTTCGCAAGCAGACACTGACCGAGAACATTATTGATTTTATGAGCACCCGTGTGATTTAAATCCTCTCTTTTAAGATAGATTTTTGCTCCGCCCAAATCCTCAGTCATATTCTTTGCATAATAAAGAAGCGACGGTCTGCCTGCATATTCCTTATAAAGCGTATCAAGCTCCGCAACAAATTCGGGGTCGTTTTTATAATGCTCATACGCATTTTCAAGATTAATTATTTCGTTCATCAGCGTTTCGGGAATGTACTGACCGCCGTGAATACCGAATCTTCCTTTACTCATTTCTTACCCTTTCGATAAATGCTTTTATTTTTTCATAATCCTTAAAGCCGTTTGCTTCAACGGCACTTGAAGCGTCAACGGCATAAGGCTTTGTTTTTTCTATTGCCGCGCGCACATTTTCGGCAGATATTCCGCCTGCAAGGAAAAACGGCTTTTCCGTTTTTGGAATTTTGCTCCAATCAAATGTTTTTCCCGTGCCTGTGCCCGAATCAAAAAGCAGATAATCCGCTTTATATTCCTTAATTTCCTCTGCCGACTGCTTTTCGCAGTTTATATATTTTATAACGGGAGCGTTGATTTTTTCGCAAAGCGAAGCGCTTTCGTTTCCGTGAAGCTGAACATAATCAATTATGCCGAGTGAAACTATTTCATTTATCGTTTCTGCACCTTCATCAACAAAAACGCCTACCGCCTTTATATCGGGGCTCAGCCTTTCTTTGAGTGCCCTTGCCTGCTCAACGCTTATGCTTCTGCGATAGCCTGCCGAAAGAATGAAGCCTGCAAAATCGGGCTTGAGCTCATTAACAAAATCCACATCCTCCTGCCTGCGCAGACCGCAGATTTTGATTTTTGTTTCGGTGCAATAGCCGTATTTGAGCATATCAAGGGCGCATTTTTTATCCTCTGCCCTCATAAGCGTTTCGCCGATTAAAACGGCGTCTGTTTCATTCGCTTCAAGCCCTTCAATATCGGAATGGCTTGTTATACCGCTTTCGGAAACAAACAAAACATTATTCGGAATCATACTGCGATAGCGTGCGGAATTATTAACATCAACGCTGAAATCCTTTAAATTTCTGTTGTTTACTCCGATAATGCGCGCGCCTGCTTCAACGGCAGAGCAAACCTCCTGCTCATTATGAGCCTCAACAAGAGCACTCATTCCGAGAGAATCGCAAATATCAATATACCTTTTTATCGTTTGCGTGTCAAGCAATGCGCAGATAAGAAGCACCGCCGAGGCACCTAAAAGCTTCGCCTCATAAATTTGATATTCGCAAACCGTGAAATCCTTTCGCAAAACGGGAATTGAAACGGCTGAGGCAATCTCCTTTAAATATTCATCTCTGCCGAGAAACCATTTTGGCTCCGTTAAGCAGGAAATGCAGTCTGCTCCCGCCCTTTCATATTCCTTTGCAATTTCAAGATAAGGAAAGCTTTCGGCAATAACGCCCTTTGAGGGACTTGCCTTTTTAACCTCGCAAATGAAGGAAACGCCCTTTTTGCGAAGCGCATTTTCAAATTCAAAGCCGCCCTTTTTCATTGAAAGTGCCTGCGCCTTAACCTCTTCAAGAGGCTTTTCGCTTATTATTTTTTCATAGCGCTTTTTCGTGTGAAGCGCAATCGTTTCTAAAATTGTTTTACTCATTTGTTATTCTTATAAAATCTTCAAGCGTTTTTTCCGCTTTGCCGCTGTTTATAATCTCTTCTGCTTTTTTAACCGCTTCGTTAAGCGTTAACCTGCCCTTTGAAGCAACATAAATGCCTGCGCCGGCGTTAAGAATAACGGCAAGCCGCTGTGCCGATGTTCCTCTGCCTGCAAAAATTTCCTTTGTTATTTCTGCGTTATCCTCGGGAGAAGCACCTGTCAGCTCCTCCTTTTTGCACCTTTCAAAGCCGAAATCCTCGGGCGTTATAACATATTTTGTGATTTTTCCGTTTCTTATTTCCGCAACGGAGGTTTCTCCGCAGGCACTTATCTCATCAAGGCAATCTCTGCCGAAAACAACAAGCGCGTCCGTTACTCCCAACTTAACGAGAGCATTTGCGATTTTATCAACATATTCCTCGCTGAAAACTCCCAAAACGGTCATTTTTGCTCCCGCAGGATTAGTGAGCGGTCCTAAAATATTGAAAACGGTTCTTATGCCGATTTCCTTTCTGACGGGGCCTACATATTTCATTGCAGGATGATATGACTGCGCGAAAAGGAAGCATATATTTGCATCTTCAAGCGCTTTTTTCATTGTTTCGGGACTTGCCGCTATCTTAACGCCGAGTGCTTCAAGGCAGTCTGCCGCTCCGCTTTTTGAGGAAGCCGCTCTGTTTCCGTGCTTCGTTACCTTAACTCCGCTTGCCGCAATAACAAACGCAGAGGTTGTTGAAATATTAAAGCTGTTTGATTTGTCTCCGCCCGTGCCAACTATTTCAAGCGTGTCGCAATTTGTTTCCATATTAACCGCCTTTGCCCTCATTCCGTCTGCACAGCCTGCAATTTCCGCATCTGTTTCGCCCTTCATTGCAAGTGCGGTTAAAAAGCCCGAGATAAGCGCGGGAGAGCATTCGCCGCCCATAATTTCTTCAACCGCTGCCTTTGCTTCTGCGTATGTTAAATCAACTCCTGATGAAACCTTTGACAATAATTCTTTAAGCATTTTTCCTTTCTCCTAAAAAGTTTTCGATAATTTGCCTGCCGTTTGGCGTTAATATTGATTCGGGATGAAATTGAAGCCCGTAAATTTCCTTTTCTCTGTGGCGCACCGCCATTATTTCGCCGTCGTCTGTTTTTGCAATAATCTTTAAGCAATCGGGAATTGTTTCGGGAAGCGCCGCAAGAGAATGATACCTTGCAACCATTATTTCCCTGCCAAGCCCACTGAATATCGGCTCTGTGTTGTCTATCTCGCAGGTGCTTTGCCTGCCGTGCATAAGCTGCTTTGCGTAGCTGACAGTTGCGCCGTAAGCCTCGCAGATAGATTGATGGCCGAGGCACACACCGAGAATTTTTGATTTTCCCCCGAGCCTTTTTGCCGTTTCAATGCAAACACCTGCATCCTTCGGAGATTTCGGACCGGGCGAAAGAATAATAAATTCGGGAGAAAGCTCCTCTATTTCATCAACCGTCATTTCGTCGTTTCTTATAACCTTTATATCGGGATTGATTGAGCCGATAAGCTGATAGAGATTATATGAAAACGAATCATAATTATCAATCAGTAATATCATTGCTCTGCTCCTTTCCCTGCTTCAAGCGCCGTAACAACTGCCTTTGCCTTGTTTATGCACTCTCTGTTTTCCTTTTCGGGAACGGAATCTGCAACTATGCCCGCGCCCGAGCGAACATAAACCTTTCCTTTTTTCTTATAAGCAATTCTTATTGCTATGCAGGCGTCAAGATTTCCTGCAAAATCAATATAGCCGATTGCACCGCCGTAAATTCCGCGCTTGTTGTTTTCAAGCTCATCAATGATTTCCATTGCCCTGATTTTCGGTGCGCCCGAAAGTGTGCCTGCTGGGAGAAAGGCTTCTATTGCATCAAGCGCGTTTTTATCCTCTCTTATCTCTCCCTTAACCGTTGAGCCGATGTGCATAACATGGCTGAATCGCAGAATATTCAAATATTGCTCAACCTCAACGGAGCCGAAGGTGCTGATTTTTCCCAAATCATTTCTGCCCAAATCAACAAGCATATTGTGCTCGGAAAGCTCCTTTTCATCTGCAAGAAGCTCCTTTTCAAGTGCTTCGTCCTGCTCGACTGTTTTCCCTCTCGGCCGAGTGCCTGCAAGAGGATAGGTGTAAAGCGTTTTGCCCGTTAGCTTAACAAGTGTTTCGGGAGACGCACCTGCAATTTCAATATCGTCCGATGTAAAATAAAACATATACGGGCTTGGATTTAATTTGCGAAGCCTTTCATAGGTGTAATAGAGCGAACCTGTCATTTCTGCTTCAAGGCGGTTAGACAAAACAACCTGAAAAATATCTCCCTCTTTTATATAGTGCTTTGCCCTTTCAACCATTCGGCAATATTCGCTTTCGCTGAAAAGAGATTTAAATTCGGATTTCAGGCAAGGTCTTTCAAGCTCCGCCTCTTTGCCGTTTTCAACAATCTTCGCCATTATTTCAAGCTCTTTAACTGCATATTTCCAACCGTTTTCAAAATCCTCGGTTTGCATATTGCAAATCAAAATCATTTTGCTTTCGTAATTATCAAATGCGATAACCTTATCAAAGAGCATTAAATCCATATCCTTGAAATGTGCGTCATCCTTGCATTTGAATTTGAGGCTCGGCTCGCTGTATTTAACATAATCATAGCCGAAATAGCCAACAAGTCCGCCAGTAAAGCTCGGAAGATAATCAAAGCGCGGGCTCTTGTGCCTTTCAAGAATTTTTGCAACATACTCCTTTGGGTTGCCTTTATATCTCATAACGCCGTCGGCGTCTGTTATTTTAATTTCAAAATCGTTACAGGTTATTTCAAGAGTTGGGTCAAAGCCCAAAAAGGTGTATCTGCCCCACGCCTTGCTGTCCTCACACGATTCAAGCATATAGCAATGCGAGCTGATTGCCTTAATCTTTTTCATTATTTCAAGCGGTGTGTGCGTTGCGGGAAGCGTGCAGGATAGGGGAATTGTTTTATATTCCGAAGCAAGTGCCTGCGCTTCGCTTTTAAGCGGTTTGATTTCCATATCGTTTTTCTCCTTTTCGGTTTCGATTGCAATCGTTAGGCAATAAAGAGTAATCCGAACCGTGGTTCAAATTGGCTGATTTGCCCTTACTCTGTGTTAAAAATACTCGGAATACGCAAAGTATTCCTGCGTTTTTGTGCCTTGATTAAGAACAAATCAGCACAATTTTAACTCTTCGACCGAAAATGCTTGTAGTAAAGATGAATTTTGGGCTTTGAGACGGAAGCCCTACTTGCGTAAGGCGACGGCGAAAAGTTCAAAAGTCGCTTTAATATAAGTATTTTCGGCAGGTTCGGATTGCTCTTTATTGCCTACCCTTGGCAGAGAAAACAACACCTTGAAAAAACAAAAAGCCCCGGCAGTATTAAAAAATACTGCCGGGGACGAATAATTCGCGGTGCCACCCCGTTTTGCGGATATAATTATTCCGCACTCTCTGCAAGGTACTATCATACCTTTGACCACTAACGCAGGTCTGCTCGTTGCGTGATACTCGGCAAGTGCCTTTCAACGCACCCTCGGCGGTCCATTTAGCAAGCCGTTTACTGCCGCTTCCCAGCTACTGCGGCTCTCTGTGAGTTCGTATCCTGCTTTTATCTCCGCTTCAACGGTTTAGTCAGTTAAATTGTTTAATGCTATATTATCACTCTTAAATGAATTTGTCAACTGCATTTTTCAAACTATTTTGCCGTTAACAATTTTTCCGCTGATGATTTCGCCGTTTGCGTTTCTTATTCCGCTGACGGCTCCGTTCCAATCCTGAGGCATTGCATTTTCAATAACCATAAGGGCAATTCCCGTCATAACACCGAAATTGCCGTCAATCTGAAACGGCGGATGAGCGCAAAACATATTAGGATATGTTCCGCCGCCCTGACCTCTCTTTTTAGAGGGCTTAACAAGGCTTAACTGATTTTTAAGAAGAACATTTGCCTTTTCGGGCTGCTTCATTTTTGCACGCACGCAAACCTTCCACGCAAGGCTCCAGCCTGTTCCGCCCTCGCCTCTTGCGCGAAGCGATTTATCAGCCGCATCTTCAAGCGCCTCTCCTGCCTTATCTGCGGCAGGGAAAATACAATAAAGGTGGCTTATGTGGCGGTGCTCGGGCTCACTTTCGCCGTATTCATCAATCCATTCGGGTATTCTGCCGTCTGAGGCAGGCTTAACCTGATTGATTTTCGGAGCGTCAAAGCCGAGCTTTTCGCAATTTGAGAAAAATTCATAAAGAATTTCTCTGTCCATAGAGGGCATATAGGTTGTGTTTGCATTTTTACCGTTAAGCTTATATGTATTTTCGGGGGAAAGCGACGGGCAGGTAACAAGCTCACCGTCCTTTTCAACAAGAAAATCCTTATAAAACGCCAAGCTGCTTTCAAACAGAGGCATTATTCTTTCCTTATACGCTTCGTCCTTTGTGAAAGCATAATGGTTATAAAGCATATTGAGAAACCACGGAAGACCTGCCTGCCAATATGAATATGCTTGGCTTGCACTGTCGCCGTTCGGCGAGGTTGCAGGCTGGGTGCATCCCCAAATATCCGCATTGTGATGCGCGCACGAGCCGTTGCAGTTATAATATGCCTTTGCGGTTTCCCGGCCGTTATATGTCAGCTTTTCAACAAGCTCTGTTAACGGCTCAAAGCATTCGGGAAGATTAACAAAATCGCATCCCCAGTAATTCATCTGCGTGTTTATGTTTATTGTGTAGTTAGCACTCCACGGCGCGCGCAGGTGCTCATTCCATATTCCTTGCAGATTCATAGCCTGCGAGCTCTCGCGAGAGCCTGAAATAGTTAAATATCTGCCGAACTGGAAAAGAAGAGCGGCAAGCGCATTATCGTTTCCCGTGCTCTTAAACGCCTTAATTCTTTCGTCTGTGGGAAGGTCGCTTTCGCCGTCAAGGCTGAATTCAACTCTGTTGAAGAGTGAGGAGAAATCGTTTATATGCTCCTGCAAAAGTGCCTCGTAAGATAAATTTTCTGCTTCAAGAGGCTTTTGAGCCCTTGCAAGCGCATTTGCCTGAGGCATTGTTTTGAAATCAATATATGATGTTGCAAGCGAAACAAGAACCGTTATTTCCTTTTGGTTTTTAACGATAATTTTTCCCTTTGCAAAATCGGCATTGCCGATGACTCTTGCTATGCCGCAGAATTTCATTGCCTTATCGCCGTACTGAACGGGCTTTTTTGAAAAATGATACGGCGGATAGCAAATCTCCGGAGCCGTTCCCGAAATAACAAGACTGTTATCCTTACATTCTATGCCGTATTTCAATTTACTGTCAAAGGTTATTTCGCAGGAAACGCCCTTTTCGCTTTTGATATTAACAACAATAAGCTGAGCAGGGTGGCTGACAAAAACCGTTTGCACAAAGCCGTCGCTCTCGGTTGTTGCAATGCCCTTTGAAATATCAAGGCTTCTTTTGTAGCCGTTTTTCGATATTCTTGATTTATATTTGATATTAAGATTTCCGAACGGCAGATAGCTTTCGCTCCACGCGCCGTACATTTTTTTATTTAAAATATCCGCCGCCTCGTTTGGCTTGCCTGCAAAAACCCTGTCGCGCACCTCTTCAAGATGCTCATAGGCGTCTTTTTTATTCTTATCCTTTGGATAACCGCTCCAAAGAGTATCCTCGTTAAGAGCAATTCTTTCTTTTTTTATTCCGCCGAAAACCGTTGCGCCGAGCCTGCCGTTTCCGAGCGGAAGCGCCTCCTCAAACAGCCTTGCCGGCTTTTTGTAATACAAAACATTTTTCATAAAAATGTCCTCCGTTGAGTTTATAATTATACTATAATAGAAAAATTCTCCAAATGCAAGAAAAAAGACCTTTTCGAATAAATATCCAAAAGGTCCTTTGTTTTTCTCTGTTTAATTCTGCTTACCAGCCGAGACGGATAATTGTTATTGAACAGCTTCCCGTGCCTCCGCGGATTGCCGCCTGATGACCCTCGGGAGTGTAAATATCAATTCTGCCGCCTGAGGAAAGTCCGCTGCCGCCTCTGTCAACAACCGTGTAGTTAGTTCCGTTTACGCTGATAACGGAGCCGAGCGGAAGCCAGTTGCACGCAACATAATATGGGTTTGGCATACCCGTATAAACCTTTTTGCCCGAAGCGGTAACGCCGTTTGACTTGCCGCAGCATTTTGCGCAGGAGCAATAATGAGTGTATTTGCCCTTGATTGTTTGACCTACCGAGTAGCCGTTTGCAGACTGAACGCCGTTTGGCTCAACGCTTCCCTGCTTTGTGCCGACAACCTTAACCTCTGTTACAGGCTCCTTTGTTACTGTTGAGGAAAGCTCCTCCTTTGAGGTTTCCCTGCCGTTGATATAGGTTACCCTGTATTCAACCTGCTTTTCGCCGTTTTGACCTGCAACCTCGATTTCGCTTGTGCCGGTGTCCATATCGCTGTTTTGCTTTGTTTCGGTTGAGAATTTAATTGTTTCTTTTCTTGTTTCTGTTTTAACCGTAACTCTGTAAACGGTTATTTCCATACCGTCCTCAATAGCGGTATCGAGTGCCGGCTCAACATAATCATCACCGTCAAGGCTTATGCCTGCAAGAGAAATAACATCTGCAACCGTTGAACCGATTGCCGAAATGGTTGATGAGGTTGAGTCTGCATTAAGAATAACGGTTTTTGCGCCTGCAACATTGATTATCATTCCGTTTTCAACTCGAGCCGAAGGGCTGTAATCAATTTGGCAGTTCTCGGTGTTAACGCCGATTTCGCTGAAAGCCTCTGCCACTGTGTCTGCATAAACATTATATGCAGTTATGATTTCATCATATTTGATATAAACCGTGTTTAATCTGTCAACCACGATAATGCCGCCCTCGCCTGCTGTAAAGCCTGCGATATTGAGCTTATCGTTTGCACCCAGAGTTATATTTGCTTCGTTCAGGATTTCGATAGGTTGTGTTTCTTCGGTTGTAACTGTGTATTCCTTACCGTTATCGTTTATCACAACATCATATTCGCCTGTTACTCCTGCGAATGCGGTTGCCGTGAAGATACAAACGATAAGAACGAACGCAATTACCGTTGCACTTGCAAGGCGCGAAACGCGCTTGAAAGAGACAACGCTTGATTCATTAATCATCTTAATCTCCTTTTTGGCTTGCCTTTTATCAGTTAAATCATAGATTTGTTTTTCAAGGCGACGGCATATTCGGCATCGCCCTGCACTTATTATTTCTCAAGCCTTTGGCATTATAGTTATTTTTGCATAATGTGTCAATGTTCAAAAAAATATTTTTTTGTATAGTTTGCACAAAACCCAACCCTGTAACACCACAAGATACCCAACTCCAAATCAATATCTTGTGCTTTTTTGCTTTTGCGATTTATCGCGTTAAAGTAAATTTTTGGTAAAAGTTTTAGAAATTAAAAAAAGGATTGAAATAATTTTGTAACTTTTTCATTCAAAAAATCAAATTTTAACAATATATTGTGGTTGGTGTTAAATAATACCGCATTTTCAATCAATATATAGGTTTCAATTTTGTAACATTTCGGATTAATCACTAATTATAAATCATATTATAATGTATATAATATATAAT
>SAMEA3663039__coassemble_212_pt1 | contig 19520 bp, 20 predicted proteins | sample SAMEA3663039__metabat2_low_PE_029 | metagenome-assembled genome bin SAMEA3663039 (sample SAMEA3663039) | pig gut metagenome | biome: pig gut; feature: pig-associated habitat; material: faeces | place: France | collected 2012
AAGGCGTTAGGAATTTTTTATAAACTATTTGTAGCCGGAAAGGCTATGGGAATTACTATGAAAAACACAGAAAAATCACTTGACGCGCTTGTTGCGCTTTGTAAGGGCAGAGGATTTGTTTACCCCGGCTCTGAAATATACGGCGGCTTGGCAAACACTTGGGATTACGGTCCCCTCGGCGTTGAGCTTAAAGAAAACATCAAAAAGGCGTGGCGCAGAAAATTTATTCAGGAAAACAAATATAATGTCGGTCTTGATTCGGCTATTCTTATGAATCCGCAAACATGGGTTGCCTCGGGTCATCTTGGTGGATTTTCCGATCCGCTTATGGATTGCTGTGATTGTAAAACACGCCACAGAGCTGATGATTTGATTGAAAATTTTGACGGAACAAATGTTGCAGGCTGGTCAAACGAGGAAATGAGTGCATATATTAAAGAGCACAATATTCCCTGCCCAAACTGCGGAGCAACTAATTTTACCGATATTCGTCAGTTTAATCTTATGTTCAAAACCTTCCAGGGCGTAACCGAGGATTCAAAGGATGAAATTTATCTTCGTCCCGAAACGGCACAGGGTATTTTTGTTAACTTTGCAAACATTCAAAGAACAACAAGAAAGAAAATCCCCTTCGGCGTTGCGCAGGTTGGTAAATCATTCAGAAACGAAATTACCCCCGGTAAGTTCATTTTCCGCGTTAGAGAATTTGAGCAGATGGAGCTTGAATTCTTCTGCAAGCCCGGAACAGACCTTGAATGGTTTGATTATTGGAGATCCTTCTGCCGCGATTGGCTTTATTCTCTTAATATCAGCAAGGAAAATCTTCGTTTAAGAGACCATTCTCCCGAGGAGCTTTGCTTCTATTCAAAGGCAACAACAGACTTTGAATATCTTTTCCCGTTCGGCTGGGGCGAGCTTTGGGGCGTTGCAGACAGAACAGATTACGATTTAACTCAGCATATTAACACAAGCGGTAAAAATCTTGAATATTTCGATCAGGAAGCAAACGAAAAATATGTTCCTTATGTTATTGAGCCGTCGCTCGGTGTTGAAAGACTTTTCCTTGCTCTTTTAACCGAGGCTTATGATGAGGAGATAATTGACGAGGAGAAAAACGACACAAGAGTTGTTATGCATTTCCACCCTGCAATCGCTCCTTTTAAGGCGGCGGTGCTTCCGCTTTCAAAGAAGCTCAGCGAGCAGGCAGGCGAGGTTTTTGAAAATCTTTCAAAGAAATTCAATGTTGATTTTGATGAAGCAGGCTCAATCGGCAAGCGTTATCGCAGACAGGATGAAATCGGAACTCCGTTCTGCATTACCTATGATTTTGATTCTGTTGAGGACGGTTGCGTAACTGTTAGAGACAGAGACACTATGGAGCAGGTTAGACTCCCGATTTCAGAGCTTGAATCCTTTATTGCGGAAAAGCTTGAGTTTTAAAACAATAAATCGGCGCTTCACATTATTTGCGAGGGTTGCAATTTTGTTATGCGATTTATTTACCCTAAAGTTATAATTGCTTTTACGAGCAGAAAGGCTAAATGGTATGAATTTAGACAGAGGCCTGATAAAAAATCAGGCAAGAGCACTTATAAAAAATAAGGTTATGAAGCTGTTTTTAACCTTTTTTATCATCACGCTTTGCACAAATATAGCAGTTGAAATCACAACTGCCGTTACCTCCGGAAGGTCAGCGTGGAATTCAATCACATCAAATGAATATGACGATGCTTTCAGCGGCTACGGAGATAATGATTTCAATTATTATGATGATTTTGACCTTGATGAAAGCCAAAATGATTTTAACAGCTTTGGAGCAAATCTTGCCGTTCCTGCAAGGCTGAACACTGCTTCGGCAGGAACCGAAGCAGTTACAAAAAGCGTTAAGGTCATAACTTATGTTTTTGCGGTATTGCTTGCTCCTCTTTCGGTTGCCCTTGCGGCGTACTTTGTTGAGTTTATAAGAGGCAGAGAATATGAGTTCGGCGCAGGCTTGAAAAGCATTTTTCATCAGGCGTTTTCGGTTAAATATTGGAATAAGGTTGGCGGTGCTTTGATTAAGTCCGCCTTGGAATATGCACTTTCGATTTGTTTAATTTTTCCCGGAGTTATCTTCCATTACAGCTCTTATTTCACATATCAGATTATGTGCGATTATCCCGAGCTTTCGCCGTGGCAGGCAATTAAATTAAGCAAAAAAATGATTGAGGGCAACAGAACAGAGCTTTTCGTTCTTGATTTAAGCTTTATACCGTGGTATTTGCTTTGCATCTTCGTTTTCCCGATTATTTATGTTATGCCTTATGTTCAAACAACTCAGGCACTTTATTACGAGAATTTCCGCCTGCGTGCAATTCAAACGGGCAGGGTTACAGAGGATGATTTCCTCTCCGATGAGCAGAAGCTTCAAAAGTATTCAAACACAGACGCTCCGTTCGAAAACGGCGCAGAGCATACATACGGAAACGATTATTCTGCTTCGCCGAGCGCAAATCCAAGCGCACAGCCTCAGCAGAGCAATGTGGCTCAGCCGTCGTATTTTACTCCTGCCGTTCAGAATGTTCAGCAGCCTGCTTATTATACGCCGACTATTCCGAAAAAGCCCAATCCCGAGCAGCCGGTTGATATTTACACTCCGATGACGGAGGATACTGTTAATCCTCCCGAAAAGGAGCCCGTTCCTCAAATTAAGGAGGCTGATGTTGTTCTCACTCAGCCCGAGGAGCCCATTACTCCCGAGCTTATCGAGCCGCAGGACGCTTTTGTTGAGGAGCAGACGCCGAGCGACCCGAAGCCGTTAACGGATGACGGCTCTAATGTTGACCTATAAAATTTTTTGTTTCGGCAGGGATAATTCCCTGCCGAAAATTATTTTATAACCGCTCGTTTATTTCGTAGGGGAGAACTGTGTTCTCCCGTTTTTTTGGTATAAAGCAGGCGAACGAAGTTCGCCCCTACTGCCTTAATTATCAATATTATTGCAGGGGCAAATATCCTTTACCCGTAAATCCTTATAACAAAAAACGCTTCGGAAGATTTTCCGAAGCATTTTCTTTTTTGTTTTTTATTAGCTGAAAAATTCCTTTGCAATTCTAACGCTTTCCATTGCGTCCTTTGCATACCAATCTGCATTTATCATTTTGGCGTAGGACGGCGTTAAAACCGCTCCGCCAACGAAGATTTTTGCGTCTGTTTTTTCGTGAAGAAGCGCAATCGTTTTTTCCATTGCAGGAACCGTTGTTGTCATCAAAGCGGATAAGCCAACGAGCTTAACGCCGTTTTCCTCAACAGCCCTTAAAACCTCCTCCTCGGGAACATCCTTGCCGAGATCGATAACATCAAAGCCGTAATTATCAAGAAGCACCTTAACGATATTTTTGCCTATATCGTGAATATCGCCGTGAACTGTTGCAATAACTATTTTGTTTCCCGATTTCTCCTCCTGACCGCTTAATATCATCCTTTCCTTGATAACATCAAAAGCCGCCTTTGCGCTGTCTGCGCTCATAAGAAGCTGAGGCAGGAAAATCCTGTTTTCCTCAAAGCCGGCTCCAACCTCATCAAGAGCAGGAATTATATATCCGTTTATAACGTCAAGCGGCTCTGAATTTTCAAGAAGAGCCCTTGCGCATTGCGCCGCCTCGTCTTTAAGCCCCTTAACAATCGCGGTGTGCAGGCTGATTTCGGGAGAAGCCGTCTGCGTTTTTGTGTCTGTAACGCTTTCAATATATTCCGTGCAGTTATCGTCAAGCCCTGCAAGAGCGTTAAAGGAATAATAGGCGTTCATCATAGCTTCCGATTTCGGATTTATAATGCCTGCCGAAAGACCGCTTTGAAGCGCAAGAGTGAAAAATGCCGTGTTAATCGCGTCTCTTTTCGGCAAGCCGAAGGAAATGTTTGAAACGCCGAGAACGGTGCAAATTCCCATTTTCTCGCGTATATATTTAACCGCTTTAAGCGTTTCCCTTGCGTTGTTTTTATCGGTGCTTATCGTCATTGTTAAGGCGTCTATAATAAGATTTTTCTTTTCAATGCCGTACTGCTCAGCCGTTTTAACAATCTTTTTTGCAATCTCAATTCTGCCCTGTGCAGTTTCGGGTATTCCGCTTTCGTCAAGGCAAAGGCAAACAACAACCGCGCCGTATTTCTTGGCAAGCGGAAAAATCTCTTTCATATTTTCTTCCTTGCCGTTAACGGAATTAAGCATTGCCTTGCCGTTATATATCCTCAGCCCTGCTTCAAGCGCAAGAGGGTCGGAGGAGTCGAGCTGAAGAGGAGTTGAAAGAACGCTTTGAAGATTATAAACCGCGCTTTTCATCATTTCGGGCTCGTCAATTTCGGGCAGACCAACATTAACATCAAGAATGTGCGCGCCCGCTTCCTTTTGCGAAACGCCCTCCTTGATAATATAATCAATATCGTTTCTGCGAAGCGCCTCCTTGAAAAGCTTTTTGCCCGTGGGATTTATTCTTTCGCCTATAATAACGGGCTTTGTGCCTATTTCAACCGTTTCGCTGTAAGAGGAAACAAGAGTTAAGCCTTTCTTTTCGGGAATGCTTGCAGGAATATCCTTGCAGGCTTCAATCATTTCCTTGATATGTGCAGGCGTTGTACCGCAGCAGCCGCCAAGATATGAAACGCCGAGCTCGGCGCATTTTTTCATATACATTGCAAATTCCTCGGGCGAAACATTGAAAACCGTTTTTCCGTTAACGCTTTCGGGAAGCCCTGCGTTAGGCTGAACGATTATCGGAAGCTCCGTCCATCTGCGAATTTCCTCAACAAGCGCAAGCATCTGCTTTGGGCCGAGTCCGCAGTTAAAGCCTATTGAGTCAACGCCAAGCCCCTCAAGCATTGTAACTGCACTTTTTATGTCTGCACCCGTCAGCAGTCTGCCCTTTTCGTCAAAAATCATTGTAACAAAAACAGGCAGATGGCAGCTTTCCTTTGCCGCAAGAACAGCCGCTTTTATCTCATAAGTGTCGCTCATCGTTTCTATAAGAACAACATCTGCGCCGTCCTTGCCTGCATTTATCATCTGCGCAAAAATATCAACCGCGTCGTTAAAATCAAGGTCGCCCATAGGCTTTAAAAGCTTGCCTGTTGGGCCAATGTCAAGCGCAACCCTTTTGCCTGTGCTTTTCGCAAGGGCAACGCCTGCCTTGATAATTTCGTCTGCATTGCCGAATTTAAGCCTGTTTGCGCCAAAGGTGTTTGTTGTTATAAATTCCGAGCCTGCCTTGGCATAGGCATTGTGAATTTCAAGCACCTTTTCCTTGTTTGTTAAATTCCAAAGCTCGGGAAGCTCTCCCGCTTCAAGCCCTGCGGATTGAAGCATCGTTCCCATGCTTCCGTCAAAAAATTTAATCCTCATAATCAATTCCCGTAAATGCCGTAACGGATTTTGTAGGTATCATCTGGCAGGTGTCCGTTAGGGTTATTCCGCATCTTTTTGTTATTTCAAGCAGTGAAAAAATCTTTTTCTGCTCGCTTATGTCAAGGTCAAAATATCCCGGAGAATATCTTTGCCTCGTTTTAGCCGAGTTTTCCTTTTCAATATTTTTCTGCACCTTATCACATTCCTGCTCAATCATCTCGGTCAGCACCGCCTGCATTGCAATAAGCCTTGCGCTTTCTCCCGCAAACGAACGGAGCAATCGGTCGCTCTCCGTTCCCAGCGTAACCGCCATAACGGCAACCCTGCTGCACCCCTTCAGGTTTTCCGCAAGGCGTTGGCTTTTGAAGGCGATTGAGCCTATGATAAGCGAATTATCGGTAACCGTGCAGTCAAATATTCTGTAAATGCTTTTCGGCTGAACGGATTTTTCGGCAAGTGAAATCTGCTCCTCAATTATATTGAGCAGAGCCTCGTTTTGAATTTTGCTGTTTGTGCGCATATAGCGCAAAATTTCCGCTCTATTCATTAATTATTTCCGACAGACCTTTCATTATTGAGCCTGCAACATCAGGCTTATTCATTGTGTATATATGAATATTGTTTTGTCCGTTTGCCATCAAATCTATTATCTGCTCCGTTGCGTAAACTATGCCTGCCTGCTTCATAGCCTTTGGGTTGTCTCCGAAGCGTTCAATGATTTTTTCAAACTTTTTCGGAAATTTACATCCCGAAAGCTCAACGCTTCTTTTAATTTGGTTGGCATTTGTTATCGGCATAATTCCTGCAATTATCGGAATGTTTATTCCTTTAATAAGGCAGTTTTCCTTAAATCTGAAAAAAACCTCGTTGTCAAAAAACATTTGCGTTGTTAAAAAATCAAGTCCGCAGTCAACCTTTTCTTTAAGATGAGCAATATCCTCAATTCTGTTTGCACTGTCGGGATGAACCTCGGGATAGCACGCACCGCCTATGCAGAAGCTGTCTCTTTCTTTAATCGTTTTTACAAGCTCATAGGCGTGATGAAAATGCTGCTCATCGGGGAAAACGAAGCCCTCGGGAATATCTCCGCGAAGCGCAAGAATATTTTTAATTCCGCTTGCCTGCCATTCGTCCAAAACGCTGTTTATTTTATCCTTTGTTGAGGTTAAGCAGGTTAGGTGGGAAAGAGCAGTTATGCCGCAGCCTTCAATTTCCTTTGCAATCTCGGTTGTAAAGCCCGCCCGTGTGCCTGCGGCACCGTAGGTTACGCTCATAAAGGAGGGCTTGCTTTCGGCCATTTCTCTAACCGTTTTTTTGGTGTTTTCAATTTTATCCCATTCCTTCGGCGGAAAAACCTCAAAGGAAACGGTTACCCTTCTGTTTTTTAAAATTTCCGATATTTTCAAAATAATTCCTCTTTTCGAATTATATAATGTTTTTAATTTGCTTCTTATAAGTTTATCAAATTATCACTTTAATTTCAATAGTTAATTCATATTAAAAGGGTAGGAATTAATAAAAAGTGCACTCTGAAAAGCTATTTTCGTAAATTAAAAAAGAGAAAAAAGATTGAAAAAATGAGAAAAAACGAGAAAACACGAGCAATAAGAATTTATTTTAAATTAACTATTGACTTATTTTTACTCTTGTGATATTATTATCCGGCAAGCTGAAAAGCAAAACTATTATTATTTGGAGGAAAGTTAAATGTCAACATTTATGCCAAAGGCTGACGAAATCGAGCGCAAATGGTATGTGCTTGATGCAGCAGATAAGCCCCTCGGCAGAGTTGCGGCAGAGGCAGCAGTTCTTCTCAGAGGCAAGCACAAAGCTATATTCACACCAAGCGTTGATTGCGGCGATTTTGTTATTATTATAAACACAGATAAAGCCGTTCTCACAGGCGATAAGCTTAATAAAAAGCTCTATCAGCATCACACCGGTTACATCGGTAACCTCAAAGAAGTTAAGTATTCAACTCTTATGAATGAAAAGAGCGATTTCGCTATGGAGCTTGCCGTTAAGGGAATGCTTCCAAGCACAACTCAGGGCAGAAAGCAGCTCACAAGATGCCACATTTATAAGGGCGCAGACCACAAGCACGAGGCTCAGCAGCCAACTGCTTGGGAATTCTAATAGGAGGTTATAGATTATGTACGAGTCAAATCCATATTTCTACGGAACAGGCAGAAGAAAAGAGTCTGTTGCCCGTGTTCGTATCTATGCAGGTACAGGTAAGGTTACTGTTAATGACAGAGATATAGACGATTATTTCGGTCTTGATACACTCAAACTCATCGTAAATCAGCCTCTCGTTTTAACAGACACAAAGGAAAAGTTTGATATTGTTTGCCGTGTAAACGGCGGCGGCGTTTCCGGTCAGGCAGGTGCTATCCGCCACGGTATCGCCAGAGCTCTTCTTCAATATGATGAATCACTTCGCCCCGCTCTTAAAAAGGCAGGCTTCCTCACTCGTGATCCTCGTATGAAGGAAAGAAAGAAATACGGTCTCAAAGCCGCAAGACGCGCACCGCAGTTCAGCAAACGATAATAAGAACACAATTTCACAAAATACGAAAACCCTTGAAAATGCAGTATTTTCAAGGGTTTTCTTTATTTTTGATTTTTAACAAAGTGCTGTGAAAACACATAAAATCACCCTTATAACTAACACACAACTAACAAGCAACTAACATAAAAAAGGCTATCTTGTGCAAGACTTTTGGAATCTTGTGCAAGATAGCATAAACCCTTATAAACAAAGGTTTTGACAAAAGAAAAAGGTGTCATCAGACACCCTTTTCAGCACAATATGAAATTATCACTTTGCGAACATCTTTCTTTGTTCTTGCATGGACTTTATGACCATCCTTGAAGATGACATCATAACCATCATGCATATTTCCTGAAATTCCTGACAACATTTCTTTGTTCCTGTCTGCAATCTGCATTGTGTCAAACATTCCTTCCTGGTCTTTCCTGACTAGGTCTTGAAGGTATGCATTGACTGACATTCCCTTTTCACTTGCAAGGGTCTTGATGATTTCCTTCATTCCTTTGGGAACTGCAAGGTGTATTCTTTCATAGTGGTCATCATAAAACTGTTGCTTGTATTTGTTCTTTTCCATGTGGTCACCACTTTCACACCTGAATTTTATTGATTGCTTCAATCAGGTCTTTAATTTCTAAATGTGTGTAAACAGTTTCGGTCACACCCTGACCTTTGTGACCAACAATTTTCTTTATGAATCTTTCGTCAACACCTGCTGATGAAAGAAGTGAAATGCAGGTGTGTCTTGTGTCATGTGGGCGGTGTTCCATGTTCATCTGTTCCATGAAAGGCTTCCAATATGAATCATAATAATTTCTATATACAAGATGCTTCCCATCAGGTGATGAAATAAGATATTCAGAATCATTCATGTTATACCATTCAATAAAGAATGGAAGAACCTTGTCATTGATGGGAACTTTTCTGATTCCTGCTTCTGTCTTTGATGCAGTGATGTCAAACCACTGTTGTTCAAGGTTGACATTCTCTTTTTTCAGGTCAAGAAATTCACCTATTCTGCAACCTGAATATATAAGCATCAAAATCATTTTGATGTATGGTGAAGAATCTTTCCATTTCCAAATTGTATTTACCTGTGCTTTGCTGAAAGGCTTTCTGTTCAGTGCATTAGGATTTCCTGCTTTTTTAATATCAATATATCTTATCATATCCCTTTTGTCCTGCTTTAAGAATTCATGTTTGACAGCATAATCATACATCAGACCAAGTGTGACCTTCAATTTCTTCAAGGTTGGTGAATTCTTTCCTGATTCATCACAGACCTTTTGAAAATGGTCAAGTTTGATGTCAACCAATCGCATACCTTTCAAAGGTTGAAGCAGTTTCCATGAAGCTTTGACACCTTGCACATTGGAATGTGACACCTTTGAAAAATGTTCATCAGACCACTTGTCATATAATTCTTCAAGTGTCATGGTGCTGATATGTAAATCAAAGGGGTCTGCATTATATTCTGCAAGGGCAATCATTGCATCCTGTCTTGTGGCATAGCATCCGACTGTTTGATATATCTGTTTGTCTGTGAATCGCATTTTTCCATCAGGAAGATATTCAAATGGGTCACAGTCATCAGGAACACAGTCAAGTGTTTTCTTGGTTAGTCTGTCGTATGTTTTCCATCCGACAGTGACTCTTGCAATGAATGGTTTTCTTCTGTTGCCTGACAGCTTGTAAACTGTTCCATATCCGTTTGGATTTCTCAATGTATCACATCCTTTTTCATTGAAAAATCAGACCTTGGATGTTATAATTGAATTGGTAGATTCTTGGACACATCCAAGAAGGTCTGTTTTGAAAATTGTTGAAGGGTCATAGATGATTGCAGTCATTTATGACCCTGATTCATTATGCAAGTGCTTTCTTTCTGTGTTCAAGTTCATATATAGCAGAATACACCCTGCATATTGTAAAGAACCTTGGTCTGTGTGTGATTCCCCTTGTCAGGTCATTCACAGTGCTTCTTCCAAGTCCTGCAATCCTTGCAACATCATATTCTGTTGCAAATCCCTTTAATGATTCCATGTGAGATTTTAAGTTGCTGTTGTCAAAGTGCATCAACAAACCAAACCTATCACCATATACTGCAAAGACTTTCTGAATTACCTTGTTAAATTGTGCATAATCCTTGAATTCCACTTCTACACCTGTATTCAGGCGGTTCAACCACTGAATGACCCTTGTCAGTTCCTGATGTCTTGTGATGGTCACCTGAATGTGTTCATTGCTTTCCGTTAATATATAGAAAGCAGGGTCACCATTGGAATCTTCTTCAAGACCCATGTCATAAATGTTCCCTTCATAGTTCCATAATTTTTGAAGTGGATGAAAATTGTAAATGCTGTTCATACTGTTCACCTTGTCCTTTCTTATTTGTTGATGTAATTTTGATATTTTTCAAAAACAGAATCAGAAACACCTGACTTGTAAACCTTTCTGATGTCTGTTATTGTTTCATCTTTTAGAAGTTTCAACCATTCAATAAGGTCTTGCCTGCTGTGTGCAAAATTGCAACACTTCCCTGATTCATATTCAATTCTGTAAATCATTTCATCATCCTTTCTTATTTTGAAAATAAAAAATAGACACCCTTTCAAATTGCTTTGAATGGGTGTCTATTATTTTTTGTACTTCTGCATCAGTAAATCAATATATTCTGATGCTTTCTGTTGACCTTCATCAGTCAAGGAAAGAAAATCATTGATTGTAGAAGCGGTCACTTCACCATATGTTTCAATAATAATTTCAAACAGCTTCACTTCTTCATTTAATTGCTTCAAGTCTGTTGTTTCATTCCAATAATCAGTTCCCATAATATCATATGGGGTAACATTCAAGGCTTCTGCAATTTTCTGAACCTGTTGAATTTTAGGTTTATACTTTCCGTATTCATATGATTGAATTGCGTTTACGGAAAGACCTGTCAGTTCCGCAAGCTGTTTTTGTGAAATTCCTTTTTCCTTTCTGATGGTCTTGATGCTTTCACCAATGTTCATGTATTCATCACCTTATACCCATTCTATCATAAAGTGATGATTTTTTCAATAGTTTACTTGGTGTTTCGCTGAATCATTTTACACTTGACACCAAGTTTTCTATATGTTATACTCATTATAGCACCAAGTTATATGTGTGTCAAGTACAATTTTAACCAAGAAAGGAATGTTTTATTATGGAAATGAAAATTGATAATGAAAAAATCATGCTTGCACTTGCTAATAGTGGAATGATGCTGAAAGACCTTTGCAAGAAAGCAGGATTGTCAGAAAATGCATTCAGGTCAATCAGACAAGGCAAAAGCACACCAAGACCTGCAACACTTGGAAGAATCGCAAAAGCACTGAATGTGGATGTGCAGGACATCATTCAGGAAGGGAAATGATTATGATGAAAATTTTCAAAACAGGCGGTGATGGTTATGAATCTTTATAAGGGATATGTTCCGACAAAAGACAAGAAAAGCACCATCCAATTCAAAGGGAAGACTTCCAAGGATCTGATGACATTGGAACAGGTGCAAGACCTTTCTGAATATGCAGGTGTTCTTAATGACAACACAATCCTGATTGATGTTGATGATGGTGAACAGGCTGAATTGCTGATGCAGATTGTGGAAGAACAACAGCTTGATTGTAAAGTAATCTGCACATCAAGGGGAAAACACTTTCTGTTCAGAAATGATGGTGTTCAACAGTGTTATACACATGTAAAGGTTGCAATTGGTCTGACTGTTGATGTCAAGGTTGGAAGCAAAACTTCATATGAAGTTTTGAAGGTAAACAATGAAGAAAGATTTGTTGAATGGGATATTGAAGAAGGTCTTGAATATCAGACACTTCCAAAATGGTTGACACCTGTGAAGACTGATATTGATTTTCTTAATATGAAAGCAGGTGATGGAAGAAATTCAGCATTGTTCAGTTATGAATTGCTTATAAATCAGGATTGCAGGCAATGAAAGATGGAAAAGGTTCAACAGTAGAATATCTTGTTATAAAACAGATGGAATTGCAGGAAAGACATGAAGCAACCATGAAGCGGTTGCGTGAAACAATTCAAAAAATGTGAAGATGAAAAAATATAAAGTTGTTTATGATTTTATTTGTTCAGATATGAATATGAGAATACAACAGGAAATGACACAGTTAGACCTTGCGAATTTGCTTACAGATAAAAAGGTTAATTTGATAAGTGTCAATGATTCAGGTCAAATACATCACAGGAAAAAGAGAAAAGAAAGGCGGTGATGACCATGACAGCAAGACAGAAAAAATTCTGTTATGAATACGCAAACACAGGGAATGCAACACAGTCTGCTATTAGTGCAGGCTATGCAGAAAAGACTGCAAGAAGTCAGGGACAAAGGCTTTTGACCCTTCCAAGTGTTCAGAATTATCTGAAACAGCTTGCAGAAGAATATGCTTCTTCCAAGATAGCAACAGCAAGTGAAATGCAGGAAGTTTTGACATCCATCATCAGGGGCGAACTTCAAGAAGAAGTCATTGTTGTTGAAGGTTGTGGTGATGGTGTATCACAGGCGGTCACAAAGTACAAGAAACCTTCAATGAAGGATGTTATCAGTGCTGTTGATAAACTTGCAAAGATGCAGGGACTTTACAATGATAACAGCATGATGCTGAATGTTGTTCCTGTTTTCTTTGGTGAAGATGAACTTGAAGATTGATGAAAGGCGGTGATTGTTTATGTTTAGTGGAAATACCACAGCAAACATTCAGACCAAGACCACAACCAAGAATTCTATTGGTGAAATGGAAGCGACTTGGTCAGATATAGCAATCATCAAAGGTTTCCTTGATTATGAAAGCGGTCAGAATGACCTGTCAAAGTATGATGCAAAGGTTCAGGAAACAACACATATTTTCATGTGTGATTATTCACAGATTGCAGGAAAAGGTGTGACATCAGAAAAATGCAGACTTGTTTGTGAAGGTCTTGTTTATGATATTCTGATGATTGATGATGTTATGGAACTGCACAAACATGTTGAAATTTATTTGAAATATGTTGGTGAAGGAATAGGAATCACATAAAGAAGGGGGTGAAAAGAAATGGATTTGTTCAAACTTGTTGGAACAATAGCAATTGAAAATTCAGAAGCTAACAAGGCAATTGAAGGAACAACTGAAAAAGCAGAAAAGTCACATGGCAAGATGGCGGTTGCTTTTCAAAAAATGGGTAACCTTGCATTAAAGGCAGGAAAAGTTGTTGCAGTTGGAATTGGTGCAGGTGCTACTGCAATAGGTGTTCTTTCAAAAAAGGCAATGGATGAATATGCCAACTATGAACAGTTGGCAGGCGGTGTTGAAACCTTATTCAAAGGCAGTAGTTCAAAAGTGTTGGAATATGCAAATCAGGCATACAAAACAGCAGGAATGTCAGCAAATCAGTATATGGAAACTGTGACAGGATTCAGTGCAAGTTTGTTACAGTCTTTGAATGGTGATACAGAAAAAGCATCTGAAAAAGCAAATCAGGCTATTGTTGATATGTCAGATAATGCTAATAAAATGGGAACATCAATGGAAGCTATTCAGAACGCATATCAAGGATTTGCAAAACAAAATTATACTATGCTTGACAACCTGAAACTTGGTTATGGTGGAACAAAGGAAGAAATGCAAAGATTGCTGTCTGATGCAGAAAAAATCAGTGGTATCAAATATGACATTTCTTCATATGCAGATGTTGTTGATGCAATTCATGTTATGCAAGAATCAATGGGAATAGCAGGAACAACATCCAAAGAAGCATCAACAACAATTCAGGGTTCAATTGGAATGATGTCTTCCGCATGGTCTAACTTTTTAACAGGTATGGCAGACCCTGCACAGGATTTTGATGCATTGCTTGGAAATTTGGTTGATTCTGTTGTTACAGTTGCAAATAACATTGTTCCAAGAATTGTAGCAATGCTTCCAAGGCTTGTGGAAGGTGTTACATCACTTATTTCACAATTGGCAAATTATATACCTGATATTCTTGGAAAGTTGCTTCCTGCATTGATTCAGGGGGCGGTTGGACTTATAAATCAGATTGTAACAATTCTTCCTGATTTGATTGCAATTATTATTGACCAATTACCATTGATACTTGATGGAATTATGCAGATATTTGTTGGAATAGTTCAGGCACTTCCTGCATTGATAACTACAATCACACAGGCACTACCTGAAATAATTATGATAGTAGTGCAAACATTGGTTTCAAATTTACCTGCACTGATTCAGGGAATAGTTCAGCTTATTGTTGGTATAACACAGGCACTGCCTGAAATAATTGTTGCTTTAATCAATGAACTTCCGCAAATCATTTCATTGATTGTTCAGGCATTGATTGAAAATATTCCTATATTGATTCAAGGTGCAGTTCAAATGGTTGCAGGTCTTGTAATGGCAATACCGCAAATCATTTCAGCATTGATTCAGGCAATACCGCAAATCATAACAAGTATTGTCACAGGTTTTGCACCTATGTTGGAAAAGATGAAACAAGTTGCAACCAATGTGATGAATGCAGTCAAAGAAGTATTTGTGAATATTTGGAATGCAATCAAGAGTGCTATCAGCAACATAATGGAAGCAATCAAGACATTCATTTCAAATGTATGGAATGGTATCAAAACAACAGTTTCAAATGTTGTAAATGGCATAAAAACAACAGTTTCAAATGTTTTCAATGCTATAAAAACAACAATCAGCAACATTCTGAATGGTGTAAAAACAACTTTCAGCAATGTATGGAATGGTATCAAGACCACTGTCACAAATGTCATAAATGGCATCAAAACAGGAATTTCCAATGGTTTGAATGGTGCAAAGAATGTTGTGACAAATGTGCTGAACGGAATCAAGAATTCTTTCAGCAACATTTTTGAAAATGTAAAAAATGTTGTGAAGGGTGCTATTGATAAAATCAAGGGATTTTTTAAATTCAATGTATCACTTCCAAAAATCAAACTTCCACACTTTGGAATCAGTCCATCAGGATGGCAGATTGGGGATTTGTTAAAGGGTTCTATTCCTAAACTTGGAATTGAATGGTATGCAAAAGCTATGGACAAGGGAATGATTATGAATCAACCAACAATCTTTGGTTATGATTCAGCATCACAAAATTTCCTTGCAGGTGGTGAAGCAGGAAGTGAAACAGTAGTTGGAACACAGAATCTGATGGATATGATTCAAACTTCTGTTGATTCAAGAATGAATGTTGTTGTTCAGGCTATTCTGAATTTGCAGGAAAGAATACTTGAATCATTGGGTCTGATTTATGAAAATATGGGATATGACCTTGTTCTTGACACAGGTGTGTTGGTTGCTGAAACTGCACCACAGATGGATGATGAACTTGGAAAAATATTCAAAAGGAAAGGAAGACAGTAAATGTTTGGATGGATTTTAGCAATTATTTTATTGATTGTGTTACTTGGCACATTTTATTTCACAGGTGTTGCTTTTCAGAATATTAGCAAAGGAATGTATGACCTTTGCAAGAAGGCAGGGGAATCACCTGAACCGATTCTGAAAAAATATGGACTTTGGACTTGGTACAAAAATGATTGAATAAAGCAGACCATTGATGTATAATACATATGGTCAATCAATTCTTGAAGAAGGAATTGGAATCAAGCAAGGGAATTTTTCACCCTTGCTTTTTTCTTTTTTCAATACAAAGGTGATTTGAAGTTTTGTGTGTAACTAACACACAACACACAAAAGCCTTGAAAATGCTGTGTTTTCAATGTCGGGAATTATGCAAACGATAATTATGTTATTACAAACGCTCTTGTTTTCAGGGGCGTTTTTCTTTTTCAATGTGTATTGAACTGCGGGTCCTCACGGCATAGCCGTTGCGGTCGAAGCTAAAAACAGTCCACCGGACTGTTTTCTAAACGCTCCGACAGTTCTCAAAGAGATAATCATATTGTTATTACAAACGCTCCTGTTTTCAGGGGCGTTTTTTTAATGCAAAACGGAGCGTCGGGGTCGCCGCTCCGATATAGGATTGATTGATTTTTGGAGCGTCGAGGTCGCCGCTCCCTACAAAAATATCATTTGGATTTTCCATAACTCGTAGGGAACGCCGTCCTCGGCGTTTCGTTTGCTCGCCGTTGAAAATAACATTTTATCAATTCTTAACTTTTTCATTACCTCTGTTTTATTTCAATATAGTTAAATTGAAACAACGGTAAAATGTTTCTTTATGATGCTTTATATGCTATAATGTTGAAAGAGGTGATAAAAATGGAAACGGTTTTGGTTTGCGATGATGACAGGGCAATACTCGATTCGATAGAAATATATCTTAAATCAGAGGGCTTTAATGTTCTTAAAGCCCAAAACGGAGAGGAAGCCCTTGATATTATTGACACAAGCGAGGTGCACTGCCTTGTGCTTGATATTATGATGCCAAGGTTAGACGGCTTGCAGGCAACGCTGAAAATCCGCGAGAAATATAATTTTCCCATAATTATGCTTTCGGCAAAAAGCGAGGATACGGATAAAATTGCGGGGCTCGGCTTCGGCGCCGACGATTATGTTACAAAGCCGTTTAATCCGCTTGAGCTTGTTGCCCGTGTTAAATCGCAGATAAGGCGTTATATTTCCTTTTCCGGCTTTGTGCAGAAAAAGGCACAGCTTGTAACGGGCGGTCTTGTTGTTGATACAGATGCAAAAACCGTTTCGGTAGATGGCGAGCCTGTTAGGCTGACTGCAAGGGAATATATGATTCTTGAATATCTTTGCAGTAATATGGGCAGGGTTTTATCTTCAAGCCAAATTTATGAGGCGGTTTGGAATGAGCCGTCGTTTAGAACAGAAAAAACAGTTACCGTGCATATAAAGAACATAAGGGAAAAAATAGAAATCAACCCCAAAGAACCAAAATATATAAAGGTGGTGTACGGTCTTGGATACAAGGTGGACAAAATTTAAGTACAGTAATTTCAGCAAGCTTTTATGCGTTCTGCTTGCCTGCTGCTTTATCAGCGTTTTCTCTTTAAATTTCATAAAGCTGATAGAAAGAACGGATACCGTTGGCAGTCAAAACTGGCTTGCAACCTCTCAGAATAATGATGATTTTGAAAAAATATATTTCAGCTCGGAAAAGTTTTCGCATCTTCTTATAAATGATGTTGAGGTTATTTCATACGATGTCAGTCATAACTATTATCAGGCTTTATATGACGAAAAAAAGGCTGAAACAAGCGAAAAAATGCTTGAATATTTCAAAAAGGTTCAGCCGTATGTTATCGCTCAGGCAGAGCAGGAGCAGGCAGACAGGGAAGCCGATGATGATTACGACTATGAGGAAAACGGCGAGGAAACAACAACTCATATTTATTCAGAATATGCATTAAATAATGTTGCGAATTATAATTTTCAATACGGTGTTTCATCATCGGGAATAGACACCGAAGAAAACACCTTCGGATTTTATTATGATTACACTGATGAAAACCTGAATGATACGATAGAAATTTATTTTAAAGTCCCCATTTATGCCGATGAGGCAACTGCGCTAAACAGCTTTAAATTGCAGTTCGGAAACCATATTTATTATTACTATTGCGCAAATTATGCCGAAGCAGGCGAAAGCGCAAAACTTAATCTTGATAAGGTTAAGTTTTATGCGGAATTTGCAGACGGCTCAACGGTCGGCAATGTTGAAAACGGCGAGGAATTTAAAGCAGGCGTAAGAAGCGGAAATTATTTTATCCTTGAAAACGGCATGCAGGAAACGGGCGGAAATGTTTCGGTAAACTCAAACAGAAATATAATTGATTATATTTCTCATAGCACTGATATGTTTAATAATATCAAGCTTTATATTTCTCTTGATAACGCCTATGAGGGCAACGATAAATACGGCGAGCTCGGTGTTGAGGTTCAAAGCAGTCTTATGCAAAATCCCATCAGCATGCTGGCTCTCTGCATAATTTCCGTTATCGGCTTAATCACAATGGCGGTGTTCTCCATTCGCCTTGCCGGTCATAAAAACGGAGAAATTAAAACGGCGTTAATTGATAAAATGCCTGTTGATTTGCATTTTATTCTTTCGGGCGTGATTGCCGTTTTGCTTGCTGTTTGCTATGTGTACACAATGTCTGAACGCTTTTGTTTTGATTTGTATCAAAGCGTAATTAATTTTTCGGCATCCTTTGATGAAAGCGATTTAATTCTTGCGCTTATCTGCGCAGAGGGTTGCGGTATTTATCTTGCGTTTATTGAATTTTGCACCTCTGTTGCAAGAAGCGTTAAGGCAAAGGAAAGGCTTTTCGGGCGCACAATGATTTTCGGATTTTATAAAATATTGCGCTTTTGCTTTAAGAAATTAAAGAGACTTTTTGCTAAAATCAAAAGGTATTTCAAAACGCTTTTCTTTGCTCCGAAAAAGCTCGGCAGGGGCACCGTTGCCGTTGTCGGACTGTATACGGGCGCAAATATATTTGTTATGATTATTGCAATGATGATGACTTATAATCATCAGGAGCTTTTTGCGGCATTCATAATAATGCTTTTGATTGTTGCAGATGCGTTTTTGATTTACAAGGCGTTTTGCTATATGCGCTCGCTTGATAAAATTATCGACTGCGCCCAGCAGAATATTCCCGTTGAAATAGACGAAAAAGATTTAACGCCGAGCCTGAAAGCGCTTGCAGACGCCCTTGATAAGAAAACGGCAGATTTGCAAAGCGCCGTTATAAAGGCGGTTAAGGATGAGCGCACAAAGGCAGAGCTTATAACGAATGTTTCCCACGATTTAAAAACACCGCTAACCTCCGTTATTAATTATATTGATTTGCTCAAAAAGTGCGATATTGAGGATGAAACGGCAAGGCAGTATATGCAAGTTATTGATGAAAAATCAATTAAGCTCAAACGCCTTATTGAAGATTTAATAGAGGCTTCAAAGGTTTCGGCAGGCAATGTTACGCTCAATAAAACAAAGATTAATCTTAATGAGCTTGCGGCGCAGGCAATAGTTGAGGAAACGGCAGATATTGAAAAAAGAGGGCTTCAAATAATATTTGAAGAGCCCACGGAAAAGAATATTGTTTTTGCAGACGGCACAAAGCTTTACCGAGTGTTTGAAAATCTGCTTTCAAATGCGCGCAAGTATTCCGCTCCCGGTTCAAGAATTTATGCGCAAATCCGTTCGGATAACGATTTCGGATATTTTGAAATAAAAAATATTTCCAAGGAGCCGCTTAATATTTCCGCCGAGGAGCTTACGGAAAGATTTGTCCGCGGAGATAAATCAAGAAGCGAGGATGGAAACGGTCTGGGCCTTTCAATTGCAAAGCAGCTTTGCGTTCTCAACGGCGGCGAGCTTATCATCACGATAGACGGCGATTTGTTTAAGGCAACGGTTAAAATGCCCCGCAGAGAGCAACCGAGCAATGAACAATAAAATGTATAAATTATATAATAATCAACAACCCCGTAGGGCAGGGGCTTGCTCCTGCCGAATCGCAGATTAGCTCCTGCCGCAAAAACGGAGCGTCGAGGGTGCGGGTGTCCGGTGGACACCTCTGCGTCAGCAGAAGCACCG
>SAMEA3663039__coassemble_221_pt1 | contig 18776 bp, 17 predicted proteins | sample SAMEA3663039__metabat2_low_PE_029 | metagenome-assembled genome bin SAMEA3663039 (sample SAMEA3663039) | pig gut metagenome | biome: pig gut; feature: pig-associated habitat; material: faeces | place: France | collected 2012
GTAAGGGCAATATCTGCCACGATAAACCGTGGTTCGGATTATTACCGTTACCCTATCCAAACAAAAACCGCACTGCAAAAAATCGGTGCGGTTGTTTTGTTTTTTTGTAACTTTTTTCTTGACAAATAATAATCTCTCTGTTATAATAAGCACTAATCTGCTTTAAAGTGATTAGACTTTAAAGCGTTAAAGTAAATTACAGACAGGGGGAATCGTTATGGCACCCAGAAAAGGTAATATGATGTCTGTCAGAACAGATGTTAAGGTGCTTGATGCAACTATAAGAGACGGAGGACTGTGCAACAATTTTGAGTTCACGGATGAATTTGTAACAGAGCTTTATAAAACAAATATTAAAAGCGGTGTTGATTATATGGAATTCGGCTACCGTGCTTCAAAAAATCTTTTCAATCCAAGTGAGTTCGGCAAGTGGAAATTCTGCGATGAGGCGGATATAAGAAGCATTGTGGGCGATAATGTTTCCGATATGAAAATTGCCGTTATGGCAGATGTCGGCAGATGCGATTTCAAAACGGATTTCGTTCCCAAAAGCGAATCTGTTATAGATATGGTTCGCGTTGCCTGCTATATTCATCAAATCCCTGCGGCAGTTGAGATGATAGAGTATTTTCACGCTCTCGGATATGAAACAACCTGCAATATTATGGCAATCAGTCAGGCAAACACAGAGCAGATAGACGCCGCCCTTGAAATGCTCGGCGAGTCAAGCGTTGATGTTATTTATCTTGTTGATTCTTACGGCTCTCTTTATCCCGAAACGGCAGGCGCGCTTGCAAAAAAATATCTTGAAGCAGGCGAAAAATACGGCAAGGCAATCGGCTTCCACGCTCACAACAACCAAAATCTTGCCTTTGCAAACACTATTGAAACGCTTTCTTACGGTGTTTCGTATCTTGATGCAACTGCTTCGGGTATGGGCAGAGGTGCGGGAAACTGCGCTATGGAGCTTCTGCTCGGCTTCCTTAAAAATCCGAAATATAATTTATACAGCCTTTTAACCTTCCTTGAAAGGTATATTATTCCGCTCAAAGAAAGCGGTGTTGTTTGGGGCTATGATGTTCAGTATATGCTCACGGGTCAGCTTAACCGCCATCCAAGAGAGGCAATGGCGTTTACTGCCGAAAAGCGAAATGATTACTGCGAATTTTATAAATCTCTTCTTGATAATTTCTAAATTTTGTCTCTGTTCAGCTCTCCTGCCGAATTTTGTTCGAGCGGGAGGGCTTTTTTATTGACAATTAAGAAATTAACGGCTAATATATATGTAATTAAAAATATTTAAAGGGAGAGAATTATGGAAATAACGGAAGATAAATCAATGTCTAATATGCGTTTTGTGCGCAAGCTTCCCGTTCCCAAGGAGGTTAAGGAGCTTTTTCCGCTCAGCCCAAAGGCAAGTGAGGCAAAGGCGCAAAGAGATTTGCAGATTGCGTCTGTTTTCAAGGGCGAAAGCGATAAATTCCTTTTAATAATAGGTCCCTGCTCGGCAGACAGAGAGGAAAGCGTGCTTGATTATGTTCATCGTCTTGCGCGCGTTCAGGAGCAGGTTAAGGATAAAATTATAATAATTCCCCGTGTTTACACCGGCAAGCCGAGAACAACGGGCGCAGGCTATAAAGGTATGATGCATCAGCCCGATCCGGACGGAGTTCCCGATATGTATGAGGGAATAATTGCGGTTCGCTCGCTTCATTCAAAGGTTATTGAGGAAACGGGCTTAACCTCTGCCGATGAAATGCTTTATCCGTCAAATTACCGCTATCTTTCCGATTTGCTGTCCTATGTTGCGGTGGGAGCAAGAAGCGTTGAAAATCAAGACCATCGCTTAACGGCAAGCGGAATGGATGTTCCCTGCGGTATGAAAAACGGCACAAGTGGGGATTACAGCGTTATGCTCAATGCAATAACTGCGGCGCAGAGCGGCCACACCTTTGTTTACAGGGGCTGGGAGGTTGAATCAAAGGGTAATGAGCTTGCACACGCTATTTTAAGAGGCGGAATAGATAAGCACGGAATTTGCCACCCGAATTATCATTATGAGGATTTAATAACCCTCTATAATATGTACGGCGAAAGCGATAAGTTTAAAAATCCCGCCGTCATTGTTGACACAAACCATTCAAACAGCTCTAAAAAATATCTTGAACAGGTGCGTATTGCAAACGAGGTGCTTCATTCAATGCGCCACAGCGCAGATATAAAACGCTTCGTTAAGGGCTTTATGATTGAATCTTATATTGAAGACGGTTGCCAAAAAATTGAGGACGGCGTTTACGGTCAGTCTATAACCGACCCCTGCATAGGTTGGGAGAAAACCGAAAAGCTGATTTTGGATATAGCAAATCAGCTTTAAAAATTACAAATTGCACAAAAGAGCGGCGGCTCACTTGTTAATTACTAACAAAATGAGCCTCTGCTCTGTTTTTTTATTTGACAGGAATATGTATATGTGCTAAAATTAGTTCAACAGAAAAACACTTTACCGCTTAAAAGCGGCATAGTAAAATTACATAGTTAGGAGATTGATTATGAAAAAAGCAATCAAAAGAATTGTTGCTCTTTGTCTTACAGCTGTTTTAGTTGCAGGTGTATTCGCAGGATGCAGCGCTCAAACAAAAAAGTATAAGGTTGGTATCTGCCAGCTCGTTCAGCACGATGCGCTTGATGCCGCAACTCAGGGCTTTAAAGATGCTCTCACAGAAAAGCTCGGTGCCGAGAATGTTGAATTTGACGAGCAGAATGCAGGCGGCGATTCCGCAACCTGCGCAACAATCACAAATCAGTTTGTTGCAAACGGCGTTGATTTGATTATGGCAAATGCAACTCCCGCTCTTCAAGCTGCTATGGCGGCAACAACCGAAATTCCGATCGTTGCAACATCTATCACTGATTATGCAACTGCTCTTGAAATTACGGATTGGACAGGTAAAACAGGTATTAATGTTACCGGAACATCAGACCTTGCTCCTCTTGCAGAGCAGGCTGCTATGATTAAAGAGCTTTGTCCCGAAGCAAAAACAGTTGCTATCCTTTATTGCTCAGCAGAGGCTAACTCGAAGTATCAGGCGGATGTTATCACAGCGGAATTAACCGCTCTCGGCCTTGAAAGCAAGGTTTACACCTGCGCAGACACAAACGAAATCGCTTCTATCACAACTCAGGCTTGCCAGGAATGTGATGCTATCTATATCCCAACAGATAACACAATCGCATCTGCAACTTCCGCTGTTAACGAAATCGCAGAGCCCGCAGGCGTTCCGATTATCGCAGGCGAAGAGGGTATCTGCAAGGGCTGCGGCGTAGGCACTCTTTCAATCAGCTATTACAGCATCGGTCAGAAGGCAGGCGAAATGGCTGCTGAAATTCTTCTTAACGGTGCAAATCCTGCTGAAATGGAAATCCAGTATGCTGCCGACCTCACCAAAAAGTATGTTGCAGACCGTGCAACTGCTCTTGGTATTACAGTTCCCGAGAATTACGAAGCAATCGATATGACTGCCGAATAATTAAATAATATATAAATTATTATTGACTTAATCAGTATATTTTGATAACATTAAAGGCGGTGGGTTTTTAACTCACCGCTTTTTTAAAATATATTTGATATTTCGGAGGATATGATTATGATGTCATTTTTGATGTCGTTCGGCTCGGCTTTGCCCGGTGCGGCGGCGCAGGGCATTATTTGGGGACTTATGGCAATAGGTGTTTATATCACCTTCAGAGTTCTCGATATTGCCGATTTAACCGTTGACGGCTCTTTCGGCACGGGCGGCGCAGTTCTTGTTTTCTGCGTAACGAACGGAATGAATATTTATCTTGCAATGATTATTGCATTTTTGGCAGGCTGTCTTGCAGGCTTTGTTACGGGAATTTTCCACACAAGCTTCGGAATCCCCGCCATTTTGGCAGGTATTCTAACCCAGCTTGCGCTTTATTCGATAAATCTGCGAATACTCGGCAATAAGGCAAACCAAACGCTCAGCGCAAGAAAGTATAATCTTCTTGTTTCGCTCGGAGATATTAATCAGTCGCTTATCGTTGGCGCAATTTTTTCGGTTGTGCTCATTGCGGTTCTTTATTGGTTTTTCGGCACGGAGCTCGGCCATTCAATCAGAGCAACGGGAAACAATCAGGCAATGTCGCGTGCAAACGGCATAAATACGAATGTTAACAAGATTATCGGTCTTGTTCTTTCAAACGGAATAGTTGCTCTTGCAGGCGGTCTTTATTCACAGTATCAGGGCTTTGCAGATGTTAATATGGGCAGAGGCGCAATCGTTATCGGTCTTGCCGCAGTTATTATCGGCGAGGTTGTTTTCGGCAAGCTCTTCAAGAATTTCGCTTTGAGGCTTCTCGGATGCGTTTTCGGCGGAGTTATTTACTATATTGTAATAACCTTCGTTCTCCGTCTCGGACTTAATGCAAACGATTTGAAGCTCTTCTCGGCGATTGTCGTTGCGCTCTTCCTCGGTATTCCTTATTGGAAAAGCAAAATATCTTCAAAGAAGGTAAAAAGAACGGGAGGTGCTGAAAATGCTTGAAATCAAAGGCGTTTATAAAACCTTTAATCCCGGAACGGTTAATGAAAAGCATGCTTTAAACGGAATTGATTTAACTCTTAATGAGGGCGATTTCGTAACCGTTATCGGCGGAAACGGCGCAGGTAAATCAACAATGCTCAATATGATTGCAGGCGTTTATCCCGTTGACTGCGGAAGCATTTTGATTGACGGTCAGGATGTAACAAAGCTTCCCGAATATAAAAGAGCAAAATATCTCGGCAGAGTCTTTCAGGACCCTATGACGGGCACCGCCGCAGATATGCAGATTGTTGAAAACCTTGCTCTTGCTTCAAGAAGAGGAAAACTCAGAACTCTTGCTCCCGGTGTTTCAAAAAAGGAAAAGGAAGGCTATGTTGAGCTTCTTAAATCTCTTGATTTGGGACTTGAAACAAGATTAACCTCAAAGGTCGGTCTCCTTTCCGGCGGTCAAAGGCAGGCAATAACTCTGCTTATGGCAACTCTTAAAAGACCGAAGGTGCTCCTTCTTGATGAGCACACCGCTGCACTTGATCCGAAAACAGCGCACAAGGTTCTTTCATTAACAACCGAAATAGTTGAAAAGAATAACTTAACAACTATTATGATAACTCATAATATGAAGGACGCTATCGCAATCGGAAACCGTCTTATTATGATGAACGACGGAAAGATTATCTATGATGTTTGCGGCGAGGAAAAGAAAAAGCTTACCACTGCCGATTTGCTTGAAAAATTCAAGATAACAAGCGGCGGCGAGCTTGATAATGACAGAATGATTTTATCCGAATAATAAATATTTAAATAAAAAGCTCCGCAGAAAATTAACATTCTGCGGAGCTTTTTTTGCGCCTTATTTATTAAATCTGTATCCCTTACCCCAAACGGTGTGGATATAATCAAGAGAGGGGTCAATCTCCTTAATCTTGTCTCTCAGCCTGTTTATATGAACCGTTATTGTTGAGGTTTCGCCGATTGAATCGTAATGCCAAATCTCATCAAAAAGCGTTTCCTTGCTGAAAACGGTGTCAGGGCTTGAAGCAAGAAAATAAAGCAAATCAAATTCCTTGTTTGTTAAAACAATTTCCTTTTCGCCAACGAAGGCTCTGCGTGATTTTCCGTCAAGGTGCAGCTTGTCTATTTGAATCGTTTTTTCGTCTACTTGGCTTTCCTTAGCTGTCAGTCTTTCGTATCTGCTGATGTGGGCAATAACCCTTGCAACAAGCTCGCTCGGCGAAAACGGCTTAACTATATAATCGTCTGCACCGAAGCCGAGACCTCTGATTTTATCAAGGTCTTCTTTTTTTGCGCTCACAAGTAAAATCGGAATATCCTTTTTTTCGCGAACGCGCCTGCACACCTCAAGCCCGTCAAGCTTCGGAAGCATTATATCAAGCATAACAAGGCTGAAATCGTCGCCAAGCGCTTTTTTCAGTCCGTCCTCGCCGTCTGTTGCAGTTGTAACTGAAAAATTGTTTGCTTCAAGATAATCCCTTTCAAGCGTTAAAATATTTACATCATCCTCAACAATAAGTATTTTTTTCATAGCCCTTTCCTTTCATCAGTTTTCTGTTTTGGGAAGCGAAATAAATATGGAAAGCCCGCCCATTGAATTGTTTTGAGCCCATATCATTCCGCCGTGAAGCTCAACTATCTGCTTGCAAACTGAAAGCCCAAGCCCGTTTCCGTCGCTGACATTAGACCTCGCCTTGTCTGCTCTGTAAAGTGTGTCAAAAATCTTCGGCAGGCTTTCACTGTCAACTCCCATTCCGTTGTCTGCAAGCTCAAAAATAACGGAGTGCTCGTATTCCGAAACGGAAAGAATGATTTTGCCCTTTGCCTCGGGCCTTTTATATTTAATACTGTTTGAAATAATGTTGTCAATAACTCTTGTAAACCTGTCTGTATCTATATAAAGCTTCGGGTTGTCCTTTGAATTGTCTATAATTTCGTAATCAAAATCAACCTTTTCAAGACCCTTTCCAACCTCGTCTGCGTATGCCATAAAGTCGGAAATAAGCACCTCCTCGCAGTCAAGCGTAATACTTCCGAGCTCAAGCTTTGAAACTGTAAGCAGGTCGTTTAGCATCTTTTCCATAGAGCAGGTTGAGGAGTAAATCGTTTCAAGATAGCGTTCTCTTTTTTCGGGAGTGTCCGCAATGCCGTCGCGAAGCCCTTCAAGATATCCCTTAACGGAGGTTAGCGGAGTCCTTAAATCGTGAGCAATTCCCGCCATAACCTCCTTACTGTGCTGGTCTGCCTTGTTTTGCTTTTCAATTGATTGCTTAACGCATATTCTCATTTCGTTAAAGCTGTCGGCAAGCTGACCTAACTCGTTCGTTGAGCTGTAATCTATTTCATAATCAAGGTTTCCGTTTGCAATCTCATTTGCTCCGCGCGTTATTTTTTCAATCGGTCCGACTATTGTTTTAGAGGTTATAAGCGAAAAAATAATAATTGCAATAACAAAAATAAGGATAACCGCTATAAGAACTATAATTGTTTTAAGCGTAAAGCTTCCGATAACGCTTTTTTCGGCGTTATCTGCCGTTATATCGGGAACATTATAATCCTCGCAGGCTATAAGAATAAGATATTCTCCGTCATGCGCTTGCGCGTGTGAAACGATAACGCTTCCCTCGCCGGAAAAATAATATGAATTTCGCGTTTTTTCGTAATCTGTTATTTTCGCCGCCGTGTCCTTAATATCGTCTTTGCCGTCTGTTTCGTAAATTGCCTGTCCGTTTTTTTCAATATAAACAAGTGCGCCTATCTCCTCAATATCAGCGGCGCTTGCTTTCAGGCTTTCGGCAAGCTGCTCTTCGCTTTTACTGTCTGCAATATTTTGCGCAAAGCGGTTTATAACCTGATTCCATTGAAGCTGGTTGATAAGGCTGAAATTGTTTGAAGAGGAGGAAACATCTAATTCGCTTGTTGCGTTTGTTATGTAAAAGGTCAGCGCAAGCGTAATTATTATCAGCGGAATAACAATTGCCAGAACTGAGGTTATAACAATTCTTGTGTTGATTTTTAGGTTTTTTGTGTGCTCCGGTATCGCGTTGGGAATGGAGTCCTTAATTGCGTCCTTGTTTATTTTAGACATAGCGTCAACTCTCCGATTTTTATATCTGTATTCTAATAATAACACAGTTTTTTCCGTTATTCAATTACATAAATGCATATATTAGTGCAATTGTAAACCTTTAAAAAATAAAAATGTTGACAATAAACCGAAAAAAGTATATAAAAGTATAAAACAAAAAGGAGAAGCTCTTTATGGAGAACACAAAAAACAAAAGTCAATCGGAGAAAAAAAGAAAATTTAAAACGATAGACCTTGCGTATATCGGAATTTTTGCGGCGCTTATTGCGGTATGCTCGTGGGTACAGATACCGCTGACTGTTCCGATAACGCTTCAAACAATGGGCATTTGCATTGCGGCAGGACTTCTCGGAACAAAAAGAGGAACGCTCTGCGTCGCGGTTTATATTTTGCTCGGACTTATCGGCGTTCCCGTTTTTGCAGGCTTTAAATCGGGCGCAGGCGCACTTTTCGGCTCAACGGGCGGTTATATAATCGGCTTTATTTTCACGGCTCTTATCGTTGGTCTTATGGTGCATTTTCTCGGCAAAAAGGTGTGGGTTTATGCACTTTCAATGGTTATCGGAATTGCAGTTTGCTATGCCTTCGGAACGGCGTGGTTTGTAATTGTTTACACTAAAAATGTTGAAGCAATCACACTCTCAAAGGCTCTCGGAATGTGCGTAACCCCGTTTATCATTCCCGATTTGGTAAAAATCGCCGTTGCAACTGCTTTGTGCGCAAAGCTTAATAAGCATATCAAATGAGTGCTTTTTGACACATCTTGGAAGCCTTTTTGAAAAATATTGTAAATTATTTTGTTTTTTATGTTGTAAATATTGTATTAATTTAGTATAATGTTTTCGTAAATATTAATATTTTTCGGAGGGTAAAAATATGTCTGATTGTTGGCTTAACGGAAAAACCTGTGTTGTAACAGGTGCTTCCGGCGGAATGGGTGCGGGAATTGCCGCAACTCTTATTAAAAAGCACGGCTGTAAGGTTATCGGCATTGCAAGAAGTGAACCGAAAATGCTCAAATTTATTGAAGAGCTCGGACCTGCCTATGCCGAGCAGTTCTCTTATAAGCTTTTTGATGTTTCAAAGAATGAAAACTGGATTGAATTTGTAAAAGAGCTTGAAGAGCAGGGCGTTCAGGTTGATATTCTCGTAAATAACGCAGGTATTCTTCCTAAGTTTAAGCGCTTCGACCGCTATGATATGGACGAAATCGAAAGAGCAATAAACATTAATTTTTATTCCTGTGTTTATTCAACAAAAGCATTTCTTCCCATGCTTCTTAAAAGCGACGACCCCGGAATTATCAATGTTGATTCCTCGGCAGCTCTTATGAGCCTTGCTGGAACCTCAATGTATTCCGCTTCTAAGGCAGCTCTTAAAGGCTTCACGGAATCTCTTCGTGAGGAATTCAGAGGCAAGGTATTCGTTGGTCTCGTTTGCCCCGGCTTTACTAAAACAGATATTATGCGCGATCAGGTTGCTCAGGGCGGCAAGGGCGCAAAAATCATTGATATGATTTCAACAGACTGTGATTTGATGGTTAAGATGATTATGTTCGGTATTGCTCATAAGCAGCATCTTCAAATTCACGGTGTTGACGCTCATGCTATGAGCGTGTTCGGAAAGCTTCTTCCCGTTAACGGCTCGCGTCTTTTCAGCGCAGTTATGAAGGCGGCAGATGTTGATCTTTTCAGCGAAGTATTCAAGGATTAATTAAACAGAATTATAAGAGCGAAGCGGTGCAACGGCGCACCGTTTCGCCCTTTTGCGTTTTGCTCTAAAATTTGTGTTCAGGAGGATGAATAATGAGCGAAAAAGTTGTTGATAAAGCAGATGTAACCTCGCAAAAATATATGAATTTCAAAGAGATTGCGGCATATTCTCTCGGTCTGTTCGGATTTCAGGCAATAGTTGGCCTGCTCAATTCCTATCAGGCAGAGTTTGACGGCTCAATTCTCGGCGGCTATGATAATATGGCAATTGATGTTGGCATTGTCGGTGTTCTCATTCTTGTTGCAAAAATTGTTTCCGCCGTTTTTGACCCGATTGTAGGCAATATGATAGACCGCTCAAAAAGCAAGCACGGCAAGTTTAAATCAATGATTATTTATTCCTTGGTGCCGCTTCTTGTTATGACGGCAGTTGTGTTTTTGCCTATTGATTTTAAAGGCAATAATGTTCTTTGCTATGTTTGGATTTTTATTACATATCTTTTGTGGAGCCTTGCAATGACTATGGGCGATGTTCCGTCGCAGGGCATTGCCTCCGTTTTAACGCCTAATCCAACTGAAAGAACAAATGTTGTTTCAATTTCAAACACCTTTAAGCAGGTCGGCTTCTCCGCCTGCGTTGTTATAGTTCCTATTGTTTGCCTTATCATTCCGAACGGCTCAAAGGTTTTCGTTTCAAAGGGAGAAACCGATATTCCGATGATAGGTGCAGAATATCTCGGAACGGCAATATTAACTGCAATTCTCGGCTGTGTTCTCTTTGCGCTTATTCCGCTTCTTAATAAGGAGAGGGTTGCTTATGTTGCAGGAGAAAAAACAACCGCAAAGGATATGATTAATGCGCTTAAAAGCAATAAGCCGTTAATGCTTGTTATTATTTCCTATTTCCTCGGCTTCGGAAGGCAGATGGCAATGGGTATTCAGGTTCAGGCGGCAAACGTTCTTCTCGGCTCGCAAAATCTTGTTGCCGTTCTCGGCATAGTAACTGCAATCGGCTCAATGATAAGTATGGCGCTTTGTCCCGTATTAATCAAGAAGCTCGGCGAGAAAAAGGTTTATCTTCTCCTCTCGTTCTACGGCTTCGGCGTTTCGATAATCTCGTTTGTTATCGGTCATTTTTGGTTCAACAATCCAAGCAATATGCTCTTAACGGTTCTTTTCTATGCGTCTCTCTTCCTTATCGGACTTCAATTTGCCGCAGTAACCCTTATGCCTATGATTATGACGGCGGATTGCGTTGATTATTACGAATATGAAACCGGCAAGCGTATGGAGGGTGCCGCATATTCGGTATTAACTCTGACTATTAAGGTTTGCCTTGCGCTCGGAACTGCCGTTGGACTTATCTTTGTTCAAAAATCGGGATATTACACCGCTCTTGCTCAGGGAAGCTTTGATGTTAAAACAAAGGATATTATCTTCTTTGCATACACTGCTCTTCCCGGTATTCTTGCTCTGCTTTCAACAATTCCTATGTTTAAATATGATATTGATGGCGAAAAGAAAGCAATGATTTCCCGTGAGCTTGCAAAGCGCAGGGAAGCAAAATAATTAATATGCTTCGGCACTCTCTTTTGAATTTCAAAGGGGAGTGCTTTTTTTAAAAAGTTTTATATATTCTCTTTATTTTATTGATAATATATGGTAATATTGTTTTACATTTTAACGGAAAATATGAGGTATTTCTATGAAAGCAAAAATGACTCTTGCAAAGGAATTCAGAATAGGCGAGATAGATAAAAGAATTTACGGCTCCTTTATCGAGCATCTCGGCAGAGCTGTTTACGGCGGAATTTATGAGCCCGGTCATCCGAGCGCGGATGAAAACGGCTTTCGCACCGATGTTATTGAGCTTGTTAAAAAGCTTAATGTTCCGATAGTGCGCTATCCGGGCGGAAATTTTGTTTCGGGATATAATTGGGAGGACGGAGTAGGCCCCGTTGAGAAAAGACCTAAAAGGCTTGATCTTGCGTGGGGAACAACAGAGCCGAACACCTTCGGAACAAATGAATTTATGCAGTGGTGCAAAAAGGCAAACACCGAATGTATGATGGCGGTTAATCTCGGCACAAGAGGCGCAGACGAGGCAAGAAATCTTGTTGAATACTGCAACCATCCGTCAGGTACATATTGGTCTGATTTAAGGCGCTCTCACGGCGTTGAAGAGCCCCATAACATTAAGCTTTGGTGCCTCGGAAATGAAATGGACGGCTCATGGCAGATGGGCGCGAAAACAGCCGTTGAATACGGCAGAGCCGCTCTTGAAGCCTCAAAGGTTATGAAATGGACCTCGCCGGGAATCGAAACTGTTCTTTGCGGCTCTTCAAGCAGAAATTCAAAAACCTTCGGTCAATGGGAGGTTGAAAGCCTTGAAGTTGCTTATGACAGTGTTGATTATGTTTCTCTTCATCAGTATTACGATAATAAAACAGATGACATTCAAAGCTTTCTTGCAAAAACGCTTGAGCTTGATGAGTTTATTTATTCCGTTATCTGCGCGTGTGATTATGTTAAGGCAAAGAAACGCTCTAAAAAAACAATAAATCTTTCATTTGATGAATGGAATGTTTGGTATCATTCAAATAATGCTCCCTTTGAAAAGTGGAGCATGGCACCTGCGCTTCTTGAAGATATTTATAATTTTGAGGATGCGCTTCTTGTTGGCTCAATGCTTATAACGCTTCTTCGCCATTGCGACAGAATTAAGATTGCCTGCCTTGCTCAGCTTGTTAATGTTATTGCGCCTATATTCACAAAAACGGGCGGCGGAGCCTTTGAGCAAACAATTTTCTTCCCGTTTATGCACCTTTCAAATTACGGCAGAGGCTCTGCGCTTCTTCCGCTTATTGATTGCCCGAAATACGATTGTAAGGAATTTACCGATGTTCCGTATCTTGAAGCAATTGCAACCTTTGACGAGGAAAACGGAGAAATGGCAATTTTCTGCGTAAACAAGAGCCTTGATGAAAGCGCAGTGCTTGATGTTAATTTAATGGATTTTGAAGGCTTTAAGCCCGTTGAATTTATCTCTATGGACGGCTATGATAAAAAGGCGGAAAACTCGCTTGAAAAATTAAGCGTTGTTCCGCACAAAAACGAGCTTCCGTCGCTTGAAAACGGAGTATTAACCGCTTCGTTAAAGCCTTTAAGCTGGAATGTTATCAGGCTTAAAAAGGATTGATTTTATGCCTTATAAATATGAATTGCATTGCCACACGGGCTGCACCTCCCGTTGCGGCAGGGTAGAGCCCGAACGGATAGTTGAGCTTTATAAAAATGTCGGTTACAGCGGTATCGTTGTAACCGATCATTACAGCCCTATGACCTTTACTCCGAACTGGTCTCCTCAAAAGCAGGTTGATTTTTATCTTAACGGCTACCGCCGAATGAAAAAGGCGGCAGGGGAGGATTTTACCGTTCTTTTGGGTATGGAGCTTCGCCACTATGCAACTGCAAATGATTATCTTATTTACGGAATAACCGAGGAGTTTATTCAAGGCGCAGGAAATCTTATGATGAAGGGCGCCGATAAAATGAGGGAGTTTTGCGATGAAAACGGCTTTTTGCTTTTTCAGGCGCACCCGTTTCGCCCGTTTATAACAAGATGTAATCCGAAATATCTTGACGGCGTTGAGGTCTATAACGGCAAAACTCCGAAGCGTGATAACGAAAGGGCGGAAAAGTGGGCTCGGGAAAGCTCAAAGCTTATGGTTTCAGGCTCTGATTTTCATACCGAAGCGCATCTTGCGCGAGGCGGAATAATAACCGAAGAGCCCATTAAAAATAACAGTCAGCTTCTTGAAATTCTTAAATCGCAGAGCTTTGAAATGATTAAAGCATATTAAAAATCCGAATTGTTTATATGCAGACAATTCGGATTTTTTTGTATAATTTTCTTAAATTTTCATAAATTTTCATATAAAACAGTATGCTAAAATGTCATTATCCACTAAAATATCATAAAATATAAAACCAATTTGTTGAAGATATTAAAAATAAATCAAATTCTCTTGTAAAAAAAGAATAATTAATATATAATTTTAAAACATTATAATAATAGGTTTATAATGTAAGTTTATATATGAACGCATTTTATGCGATTTAATATGAGAGGGATATTAATGTATAAAATTCTCAAAAAGGAAGAGCTTAATGAGGCCGTAACAAGAATGGTTATTGAAGCTCCGTTTGTTGCCAAAAAGGCAGAGCCGGGGCAGTTCATTATTCTGCGAGTTGATGAAAACGGCGAAAGAGTTCCGCTCACAATTTCGGATTTTGACCGAGAAGCTCAAACCGTAACTATTATTTTTCAGGTTGTAGGTGCAGAAACTTCAAGGCTTAATCAGAAAAAAGAGGGCGAATATATTCAGGATTTCGTAGGTCCGCTCGGCAATCCAACAAAAACAGAGGGCTATAAAAGGGTTGCCGTTGTCGGCGGTGGAGTCGGCTGTGCAATCGCTTATCCTGCCGCAAAGAAATTTGCTCAAAGCGGTGCAACCGTTCACTCAATAATAGGCTTCAGAAATAAAGAGCTTGTTATTCTCCAAAAGGAGTTTGAAGAGGTTTCGGATAAATATGTCCTTGTCAGCGATGACGGCTCAACAGGCAAAAAGGGCTTTGTAACAGACGCGTTAAAGGAGCTTATCGAGGGCGGAGAAAAATATGACCTTGTTCTTGCAATAGGTCCGCTTCCGATGATGAAATTTGTTTGCAAATTAACCGAAAATTACGGAATAAAAACAATTGTTTCAATGAATCCGATTATGATAGACGGAACGGGAATGTGCGGCGGTTGCCGCTTAACCGTCGGCGGAGAAACAAAATTCGCCTGCGTTGACGGTCCTGAATTTGACGGTCATCTTGTTGATTTTGATGAAGCTATGGAGCGTGCCTCAATGTATAAGGGCTTTGAAAGAGAAGCAAGCTGTAATCTTCTTAATAAGGAGGTGCAGTAAAAATGTCTGCAAATGAAAGGCACGCAATGCCGTGCGCACCCGCAGAGGAAAGAAAGCATAATTTCAACGAGGTTGCGCTCGGATATGATGAAAAAACCGCTATTGAAGAGGCTAAAAGATGCCTAAACTGTAAGCACCGCCCCTGCGTTTCGGGCTGTCCCGTAAATATTGCCATTCCCGATTTTATTCAGTGTATGGCAGAGGGCAGATTTGAGGATGCTTATCAGGTTATAGCAAAAACATCGGCACTTCCCGCAGTTTGCGGCAGAGTATGTCCGCAGGAAACGCAGTGTGAGTCAAAATGCGTCAGAGGAATTAAGGGCGAGCCGGTTGCTATCGGCAGGCTTGAAAGATTTGCCGCCGATTATCATAATGCTCATTCAAAGGCTGAAAAGGTAAATATTAAGCAAAACGGCAAAAGAGTTGCCATCATCGGCTCAGGCCCAAGCTCATTAACCTGTGCGGGCGACCTTGCGCTGATGGGCTATGGAGTAACCGTTTTTGAGGCACTTCATATTGCAGGAGGCGTTCTTGTTTATGGTATTCCCGAGTTTAGATTGCCTAAATCAATAGTTGCCGCCGAGATAGAGGGGCTTAAAGCGCTCGGTGTTGATTTTGAAACAAATGTTGTTATCGGCAAAAGCATTTCAATTGATGATATTCTTGAAAAGTATGACGCTGTGTTCATCGGCTCGGGAGCAGGTCTGCCGAGGTTTATGGGTATCGAGGGCGAAAACCTTAAAGGCGTTTATTCCGCAAATGAGTTTTTAACAAGAATTAATCTTATGAAGGCGTATAAGCCGGATAGCAGAACACCCGTTCAGCACGGCCATAGGGTTGCCGTTGTGGGCGGAGGAAATGTTGCAATGGATGCGGCTCGTTGCGCAGTCCGTCTCGGTGCTCAGCAGGTAAGCATAATATACAGACGCTCAATGGAGGAGCTCCCTGCAAGGCGCGAAGAGGTTGAAAATGCAATGGAGGAGGGAATAGAGTTTAAAACTCTCACAAATCCCGTTCGCATTATCGGCAATGAGGAGCATAATGTTTGCGGTATCGAATGTGTTGATATGGAGCTCACGGAGCCTGACGCGTCGGGCAGAAGAAGCCCGAAGGCAGTTGAGGGAAGCGAGCATATTATTGATGTTGATTGCGTTATTATTGCAATCGGCACCTCGCCTAATCCGCTTATCAAGGCAACAACGGCAGGTCTTGACACAGACCGAAGAGGCTGTATAGTAGCAGATGAAGCAGGCAGAACCTCGAAAGAGGGCGTTTTCGCCGGAGGAGATACCGTAACAGGCGCCGCCACGGTTATCAAGGCTATGGGCGCAGGAAAGGCTTCTGCGAAGGCAATAGATGAATACCTTAAAAATAAATAGATAAATACAAAGAAACACCTTAAAGCAGTTTAAGCCTTAAGGTGTTTTTTGTTGCTTATTCGTTTTTTTATGAAGATAAATATTATTGCTCCGAGCAACGCGCCGAGCGTGTTGTAAAACAAATCGGAAAACTGAAATGTTCCCGTTTTCGTCAGTATTTGCAGATTTTCTATTATCAAAGAAAATCCAAAGCCGAAGCAGGTTGACACAATCATCAGCCCTTTGTCCGAAACGGCTTTTTTGAGTGCTGATTTTATAAAAAAGTAAATCAACGCACACGCCGGCAGAAACATAATAACATTCCACATAGGCGAAAAATCGTAAAAATATTTTGTTTCAGTAAATCCCCAGCCGCCGAAAACATCGGAAAACGGCTCCTGAGCTCCAAGCCGAAATCTGCTTGTAACCGTTGAACTGATTAAAACGGAGCAATAAAGCAAAAAGCAGAAAACGCTCAAAAGATACAGCCTTTTATTTTTAATAGCTTCAAGCCCGCTTTTGCCTTTGTTCTTTATCAAATCCGCAAGGATAATGAGTGCCGTAACGGCAATCACGAAAATAAGCGGAGGCAACAGATACTTGGTTATAAGAAAATGAGCATTGATATAAAAGGAATAAAGTATTTTTTTCATAATATTGTCAGCGTTTTTCTTAAAGCTTTAACTTAACTCTCGGAAGATTTGCCTGCTGATCATCTGGCTCCTCAATCGTGAATAAGGAGATTGCCATAAATCCTATAAGACCTGCCGAGCTTGAAAGAATTGCCGCGCCGATAGCGTGAATCATATATTGCAAAAACGCGGAATAGAGGAATGCTTTTCGGCTGTAAATAAGTCTTTTGTTACTGAAGGTAAGGAAAACTCTTACATAAACGGCAATGTATAAGATTGAACCAATCCAACCGAATTGACCTATTGCCATCGGCCAGAAGGTGTCGCTGAGGAAAGCTGAATCCTCCGGATTCATTCCGTTATACATATCAAATCCGTATTTATAATAAAGCGGAGAATAAACCCTTGCCGCTTGGTCGGAGCCGTACGTTGCAAAGCCCGAGCCAAACGGAAAATAGTTGTTTGCCGTTTTGAAGGCATATTCAAAGAAAAGTCTTCTGGGAGAGTGTTCATTAAGAAGATATGTTTCAATTTGAAACCATCCGGCAATTACTACAACAATAAGAAGTGGAATAACAACCTTCATAGAAAGCTTTTGATGCTTTTGGAAATATCTGTAAAGAACAACAAATATGATTGAAAACATTATCGGCGGTGCCTTTGTTGCAAGCACAAGGCTTATTATGGCAATCCAATAATAAATTTTTTTATTTTTTTCGCTCATTTTCGTGTTGCAAACCATTATACCGAAAACCAGCATATAAACGGCAACATATTGAAAGCTGAAATCAAAGAAAAACCTAAAAGAAGGGATGCCGTATCTTTCTGCGCCTGACATTCCGATATCAACAAACAGCGAAAGAATCGAGCAAAAGAACGCACCTAAAATATACAGCTTTGAAAACGGAACAAGCAAATCGATAACAGATTGCTTTTCACGCTCTGTTAAAAAGTATTTAGTTGCAAAAAAAGCAAAAAGCAGTTTTGTTTCAGCAACAATATCTACAATAATAGAAAAATATGATTTGTTTATTCCCGAAAATATATTTGAAGCCAATCCTATTGCAACAACAACAAACAGTATTGCAATAGTAATAAGGTCGTTTCGTGAAATCTTTTTTCGCGAAAAGAATATATAAAACATTGAGGCCACGCCTATTATCTCGTCAAGATAGCTGCCGTTACGAACTACTTCAATAATAATTAATATAAGAAAAACGCAGGAGATAATAAGGCTTTTAACATATAATGTGGTTCCACGTTTTTTTATTAGGTGTGAATTGGTGTTTTGCATATAATGCCTTTCGTTATTTGTTTATTATTCAGAAATGAATAACAATGACTTTTTATTTTGAACTTATCATTATAATATTGAAGAGACAAAAACTTTTCTTTATAAAACTGACGAAATAATTTCTTATTTGTAAAGAGAATCAAGCCTTGAATAATAGCTGTTTTCCTCAAATTTTAAGCCGTCTGTTTTATTTGTCAGCTTATGAACGGGAGTGATTTTTTTAATCTCGCAAAAGCGTTGCTCGTTATATTCAAGGTTCATTTCCTCTGCAAGCAGATGCTGGTCTATTTGATTAAAATACGGCGTTTTCTTCCATTCATCAGGGTAGTGTTCGCAAACCGCCTTGAAAAACAGATGAAAAATAAAATACTGACATAAATAGTTGTTCTTTTTCCAATATTCAAAAAGTAAATTCTGCGTTTCGTTGAGCAAGATATTATTTGGTTTGCTTCTGATAAGCCAGTTTCCCATATTAACAAGCTCATAGTCAAACCAACCTGCTCTGTAAACGAAGAAATCGGATTTTGTTATATAATCGGGAAGCTCTCCCGTTAAATAAACCGTTGAATCAAGCCATATTCCGCCGTGCTGAATAAGAAGCTGGATTCGCAGCATATCGGCAAATTGAGCATTCGGGATTATTCCTTTTTGCCATTTTTCAATTATATAATCGGGCAAATCAGCATATTGTGAAAAATTATCCTTTGTTATAACAATGATTTTTCTATCCTTAATATGATACTGCATTGATTTATAGCAGCTTTGAACAAGAGGCGGTGCGTTTTCAATTCCCTGTAACCAGCACACCCAAACATAATCCTCTTGATTTTCGGGGTATTTCTTAAACTCGGTTTTGCCGATGAAATGAGAATATTTCTTTTTGAGCTTATTGTAAACCTTATACATTGCGTTAATACCGCCCATATATCGGTTTGCATAGCCTGCTTTTTCAATTAAAACACCGTTTAGCTCATAAAAGAAGGTGTGCTCTTTAATTCTTCTTAAAACAGCGTCTGTTAAATGGCTCATTGTTTTTTCCTTTTCATTTTAGGCAAGCGAGATAAATCCGAATAAGTTTTTTGTGAATGGATTTCCCGCTATGCTGTGTTAAAATACTCGTTAATCCGAAAGGATTAACTTCG
>SAMEA3663039__coassemble_238_pt1 | contig 17393 bp, 12 predicted proteins | sample SAMEA3663039__metabat2_low_PE_029 | metagenome-assembled genome bin SAMEA3663039 (sample SAMEA3663039) | pig gut metagenome | biome: pig gut; feature: pig-associated habitat; material: faeces | place: France | collected 2012
AATATAAAAGCAATTTTATTAGATGTTGATAATACTCTTCTAGATTTTGACTTAAATATTGTAGAAGGTCTTAAAGAATGGTATGAAAAAAGCGGTCTGCCATTAAAAAGGTTTTTCAACACAAGCGGCTTGCTTTATAAATCAATGAGTTTAAAGGATAAACTGCCGTCAATGAGCGAGGAGGAGCAGCTTGCCCTGCTTGCCTCATACGGAATGTTGGTTAAAAGACCGATTATCGTTTGCGATAATTTGATTTTAACGGGCTTTCGTGAAAAGGAATGGGAAGAAAAGCTCAAATAAGTATAAAAAATGCCTGCGGCAGAGAAATCTGTCAGCAGGCTTTTTTTCGTTCTTTTTCAGTTTTGCATAAAAATCTGCTCGCCCTCAATAAGCGGATAAATAATAAGAGCTTCGCCGTCAAGCTTTTCCTTATTCATATCAACTGCGCTGATTTGATGATTGTTATAGGTTGTGTAGTAATAAATTCCCTTATCAGTATTGCAGCAGGAGGTGTAAAGCGTTATTTCATATTCTCCCTCTCCAACATCACAGCAGCCTCTCTGCTGGTCAACAGAGCCGAGAATATGGAAGAATTGACTTATGCTTTCCTTTTCCGTATCTCCCGAAACAGAGTTCATTTTTGTAAATGCAACCTTAACAAATCTCGATTGTGATGATAAATCTCCGGGCAATCCGAGCGCGCCCATTCCTCTGCTGTATGTGTGTAAATCAAGCTTATCCGAAAAGCAGTTTTTCGGCGATTTAGGCGAAAGGTGCATATAATTATTAAGGTTAAACATTTGCTCGTCAAACGGCGGATTGTTTGTTAAAACGCCAACGGGATTATCGTATATTTTCAGCCCCTCTTTAACCGCTTCAACGGTTATTGCTTCGTTTTTATCCGCAATTATCCAGTGAAGCTGGGCAACGGGAAGCTCTGTGCTGAACGGGGTATTTGTTATATTAATATTTTTAAGAAGCTCTTTTGCTTCCGTAACGCAGGCGCATTTTGCAAGAATCCACGGGATAAATTCAAACTGCGCAATATTATCCATATCGGGCGCAGGGTCTCGGTAAACCGCGTTTCCCACGAAATTAAGCCCTGCCATTGCAAGCCCCTTTTCGTTTACCGCGTCATAATATAACGGCGTTTCGTTTATAACACACGCCATTCCTATCATTGCATAATGTTCTTCAAGCGTTCCTGCATTGCGAAAGGAAAATTTATAATTCCTCGGTGTAATTGTAACTCTGTCGCCGTAGGAAAATTCATAGTCAAGCGTTCTTCCGAAATAAAAATCCTTTGTTTTATAGGTCGCCGCCGTGCACATAAAAGCATCTCCTTAATATAAGTATTATATATCATATCATAATAATTATTCTTTTTCAGTAGTTTTTTAATATTATATGGTTTGAAATGTTATGATTAATAAGCTATAATATATAAAGATTTAAATTCTATATTCTAATTCAATTGCTTTCTTAAATGTAAATATAGAAATGCAAAGTATTATTAAAGGCGAAAAATATTTTTATACAAGGAGATAAATATGAAGTACGAAATCAAAAGAAATCTGCACGGCGATTTTTCGGTTTTCGAGCAGAATAAGCTTCCTGCAAGAAGCTATTTTATTCCTTTTTCAAGTGAAAAGGAGCTTGAAAAAACCGATTATAAGTCGGAAAGGTATCTGTCAGACAGAATTACTATGCTCAGCGGAGAATGGGATTTTGCTTATTACGACAAATTAAGCAATATTCCAACCGTGCTTGATACGGAAAACACCTCCTTTGATAAGGCAACAACTCCGTCAACATGGCAGAGAACGGGCTATGACCAAATTGCGTATATCAACACGCGCTATCCGTTCCCGAAAAAGCCGCCTTATATTCCACACGATGTTGCAGTGGGAGTATACAGAAAAACCGTTTCGCTCAATAATTGCGCGCGCAGGGTTATAACCTTCCTCGGCGTTGCAGGTGCGCTTGCCGTTTATGTAAACGGAAAGTATGCAGGCTATTCGGAGGGCTCTCATAACACCGCTGAATTTGATATAACCTCAATATCAAAGGAGGGCGAAAACGAAATTGTTGCGGTTGTTTATAAGTGGAGCAACGGCACATATCTTGAATGTCAGGATATGTTTAGGGAAAACGGTATTTTCCGCGATTGCTATATTATCTCGCAGGAAGAAAATTATATAAACGATTTTCTTTTCAGACCGTCGAAAAACGCGAACTCAACATATAATCTCAATATTGAAATAAGCGGAGAATTTTCCGAAAACACAAGCATTGAAATTATTGCAGACGGACTTTTCAAAACAGAGCTTTCCGCCAAAACGAAAACAAAGATAGAAAATCTTTCCGTTAAGGAATGGAGCGCAGAAACGCCGAATGTTTATGAGGTGCTCATTCTTCTTAAAAAGGGCGCAGAGGTTTGTGAAGCCGTAAGAACATATATCGGCTTTAAGGATGTAAAAATAGACGGCGAGGTTTTCCTCTTCAATTCAAAGCCTATTAAGATGCTCGGTGCGAACCACCACGATACTCACATGACAAAGGGCTATGCCGTTTCGCTTGACGATTTAGAGCTTGATATAAAGCTGATGAAGGAATATAACTGCAATGCAGTTCGTACCTCTCATTATCCTCCCGATCCGGTATTTTTGATTATGTGTGATATTTACGGCCTTTATGCCGTTGATGAGGCTGATATTGAAACTCACGGCTTCTATGCAGTGCCTTACAGTACATATAATCCAAACAGATTAAGCAACGATATAAAGTGGGCTTCTCATTATCTTGACAGGGTTAAGAGAATGTATGAGCGCGATAAAAATCACCCGTGCGTAACTATGTGGAGCCTCGGAAACGAGTCGGGCGGCTATAAATGTCAGGATGTCTGCTATGATTTCCTTAAAAGCGTTAATCCCGAAATTCCCGTTCATTATGAGGGCGCAATAAGAAGTAAGCGCTGGGCTTATGATGTTGTTTCAAGAATGTACGGCACACCCGATTTGATGAGAAAGGTATTAAAGGGAACGGCAGGCTCAAAGTATAAGGGCAAGCCCTTCTTCCAGTGTGAATATGCACACGCAATGGGAAACGGCCCCGGCGGACTTGAAGAATATATGCAGCTTTTCTATTCCTCGGATCAGTTTATGGGCGGCTGTATTTGGGAGTGGGCGGACCACAGCGTTTATGATGAAAACGCTAAATACAGGTGGACCTACGGCGGCGACCATAACGAGCCGATACACGACGGCAATTTCTGCGTTGACGGTCTTTTCTATCCCGACCGTAAGCCGTCAAGCGGTGCACTTGAAATGAAGGTTTGCTACCGTCCCGTAAGAGCGCAGTATCTCGGCGATAACAAATTCTCACTCGCAAATAAAAAGTGCTTTACAGATACCTCCGATATTGAAATTTCATATATTATTTCCGTAAACGGAAGGGCAGAGGAAGGCGGAGTTCTTGATACTGTAATTGAGCCTATGAGCGAAAAGCAAATTGAAATTGCTTCGCCTATTCTTGCCGATAAGTCAAAGGATGTTTTCGTTAATTTCATTTATAAGGATAAGAAAACCGGCAGAGAAATCGCCGAGGAGCAGGTTATCGCTTCGCGCATTGCTCCGTCAGAGCAGAAGCTCGGTAAGGATGCTTCCTTTGCAGGTGCGGGCAACACAATAACCGTTACCTTTGAAAACGGAAAAGCAATCTTTGATAAAAAGGCAGGTCTTGTTAGCCTTTGCAAAAACTCCGTTGAGTATCTTAAAAAAGACCCTATTGATAAAATGAAGGGCTTTGTTCCTCATATTTACAGAGGCAGACTGGATAATGATCAGTATATGGTTATTTTCTGGAAAATTATCGGTCTTGATTGCTCCAAGCCCGTATTGCGCTCCTGCCGTGTTGTTGATGCCTCGGGCAGAAAATGCGTTCGTACAAAATATGATTTTGTAACAAGAGGAATTTTTGTTCTTGCCTCGGCGTTTGTTGATTATTATTTTGACGATAAGGGCAATATGAAGATAACCGCAAGGCTTGAAAAGGTTTGTCCTCTCACGGATCAGCTTCCGCGCTTCGGCGTTCACGCAGAGCTTAACAACGCTTTTGAGAATGTTGAATATTACGGCAGAGGCCCCATTGAAAACTATTCCGATTTCAAGGAGCATTCTCCGATAGGTGTTTACGAAACAACTGTTTCAAGAATGCCTCATAAATATATTAAGCCGCAGGATTCGGGCAACAGAGGCGAGGTTAAAGAGGCTTCAATCAGCTCAGATAATGCAAAAATAACCTTCCTTGCAGATAAGGTGCCGTTTAATTTCAATGCAAATCATTTCACTCTCGGTCAGCTTTCAAGGGCAAAGCATATCGAGGATATCCCCGATGATAAAACAACCTTTACGGCTATTGACGGCTTCGTAAGAGGAACAGGCTCGGGAAGCTGCGGACCCATTCCGCCGAGAGAGCATCAAATTAAGTTCGGCTACACTCATCCGCTTGAATACACATTTACCGTTACCCTAGGATAAGGATAATTATGGATATTAAAAATATTTCGCTTGCCGCCGTTTATACTGTAAACGGTCAGGAATTTACTGCAAAAAATCTTAAAAACGAGCATTTTGAAATAAAGCTTCGCTCGTCGGCAGACCGCATTTATGCAGCTCTTTCGCCAAAGGCTCCCGTTTCGTTCAGCCGTTTTGCAATTAAAATGCCGTACGGCTTTTCAACAGACGATAAAATATTCGTAAACGGCTATCAAAGCTGGACCGATAGCTTTGAATATTCCTATGGCGAGAGTATGCAGGAGCTGACCCGCTTAACCGAATTTGCAACAACAAAAGCTCCGATTTACTCTATCGGTATGTCAAAGTCCGGCGATAGTCTGTTTCATAAGTATCCCCGCAGAAGCAATCTTTTTTACGGCTGGTCATACGGCTATGTTCGTAAAAGCGACGAAAACGAAATTGATATCTTCGGCTCGCTGAGCGAAAGGTCGGGCTATACGATTGTAACCTTTGATGTTGAAAACAACTGTATTGTAATCGAAAAGGATTTGGAGGGAGTTGTTTTTGAAGAGGATGCAGAGCTTCTTTCCCTTGCCGTTATAAGCGGAGAATATAATTCTGCTTTTGATGAATACTTCAAGGCAATGGGAGTAACCTCCCGTGAAACAAAGCGCAGAACGGGCTACACCACCTGGTATAATTATTACGGCAATATAAATGAAAAGGTTGTTCGCCGTGATTTAAACGCAATAAAGTCGCTTGATGTTGATTTTGATTGCTTCCAGATAGACGACGGATATCAGGCGGCAATAGGCGATTGGCTTATTACTGATAAAAAGAAATTCCCTAACGGAATGAAGAGCATTGCAGATGATATTCATTCGGGCGGTATGATAGCAGGCTTGTGGCTTGCTCCGTTTGCCGCCACTCCCGGCTCACGACTTTTCAAGGAGCATAAGGATTGGCTTATTAAGGATAAAAACGGCAATCCGTATAAAACAGGTCATAACTGGGGCGGCTTTTATTCTCTTGATATTTATAACGAGGGCGCACGCGAATATCTTAAAAATGTTTTCAGCACCGTTTTAAATGTTTGGGGCTTCGACCTTGTTAAGCTTGATTTCCTTTACGGCGCGTGTGTTTTGCCTATGCACAATAAATCAAGGGGCGAAATTATGTGCGACGCAATGGATTTGCTCCGCGAGTGCTGCGGCGAAAAGCTTATTCTCGGCTGCGGCGTACCGCTTATGCCTGCCTTCGGCAAGGTCGATTATTGCCGTATCGGCTCCGATATTTCGCTTAGGTGGAAGGATGCTAAGCATAAAATAAGAGAAGATGTTTCAACTCCTCACGCCGTTTCAAACAGTATTTTCAGGCGCCATCTTGACGGCAGAGCGTGGAAAAACGATCCCGATGTTTTCCTCCTCAGAGATGATAATATCAAAATGACCTTTGAGGAAAGAAAGCTTCTTGCAAAAATAAACAGTCTTTTCGGAAATCTCCTGTTCATTTCCGATAATGTCAGCGATTATTCGCCCGAGCAGCTTGAAGCGCTTAAAGACGCCTTTGCTAAAAAGGATGTTGAAATCTATTCGGCAGGCTTCGCCCAAAAGGACATTATGGAAATAATCTATGCTGAAAACGGCGAAGCAAAAAGGCTTTGCTTCAATATCCGAACAGGCGAGCAGTTATCATAACGCTTACAAAAACAATAAAGGGGCTGCCTCACCTTTTTTCGTGAGACAGCCCCGTTTTCATTGCCTAAGATTTAAATGTAAAAGGCTCTGTATTAAATGCTTAGATTCACACCGAAGCATTCAAAACAGAGCCGAAAAAGACCACATTTGTCAAATAGACAAATGTGGTCTTTTTCGTGGTGGGAGAGAGTGGATTCGAACCACTGAAGCTGAATAGCGACAGATTTACAGTCTGTTCCCTTTGGCCGCTCGGGAACTCTCCCATATATAAGGTAATAACAAGTTATTACCTTTTTTGGAGCTGGTGAACGGACTCGAACCCCTGACCTGCTGATTACAAATCAGCTGCTCTACCAACTGAGCTACACCAGCGTTTCTTAACGCTTTAATAATATATCATAAGAAAATTACATAGTCAAGCCTTTTTTTCAATTTTATTATCTAATTTTTATTTTTATCATATAATACAATTGAACGGTTCAATGATATTATTTTGAGGTGATACTATGTGCGGAATAGCAGGAATTTTATCGCAGAACATAGATTTAAGAGAGCGCGAGCCGCTTATAAGGGATATCAGCGAAAGCTTAAAGCTGAGAGGTCCCGACGGCTTCGGAGAATACACAAAGCCGTATGTTACGCTGATACACAGGCGGCTTTCCGTTATAGACCCCGAAAAAGGCGCTCAGCCGATGAGCTTCGGCAAATATGTTATAGCCTACAACGGCGAAATTTACAATACGCAGGAGATAAAAAACGATCTTCTTGCAAAGGGCTATTCCTTTGATACGCAGTGCGACACGGAGGTTGTTTTAAAAGCATATTGCGAATGGAAGGAGAAATGCTGTGAAAAGCTAAACGGCATTTTTGCCTTTGCGATTTGGGATGACGGAGAACACTCACTATTTGTCTGCCGAGACAGAATAGGCGTTAAGCCTCTTTTTTACAGTCGTAAAAACGGCGTTTTCGCCTTTGCAAGCAGAATAAAAAGCCTTTTGCTTATTCCGGAAATATCTGCCGAGGTTGATGAAAACGGGCTCAACGAAATATTTATGCTCGGCCCTGCAAAGCCGATAGGAAGCGCAGTCTTTAAGGATATCAACGAGCTTCCGCCTGCTTCGTATATGACGGTTAAAAACGGCAATGTAAGCATAAAGCAGTATTGGCGTTTAACCGCCAAGGAGCACACGGATAACGAGGCGCAGACTATTGAAAAAACGCATTTCCTTGTTACCGACGCAATTAAAAGACAGCTTGTTTCCGATGTGCCGCTTTGCACCTTTTTGAGCGGCGGACTTGATTCCTCGATTATCAGCGAAATTGCCTCTCGAGAATACTTGAAGCACGGAGAGAGGCTAACAACATATTCCGTTGATTATACCGATAACGATAAGTTTTTCAAGGCGAGTGTTTTTCAGCCGAATAAGGACAGCGACTATATAAATCTTATTTCCGATTATATAAAAAGCGAGCACAAAAATATTGTGCTTGACAACAAAGCTGTTGCGCTTGCGCTTAAAGAGAGCACCGAGGCAAGAGGACTTCCGGGCTTTACAGATGTTGATTCCTCGCTGATGCTATTCTGCCGTGAGGTTAAAAGGGAGCATACGGTTGCGCTTTCCGGCGAGTGCGCAGACGAGATTTTCGGCGGATATCCTTGGTATCATAACAAGGCTATTCTTTTTGAGGACACTTTTCCGTGGAGCCGCTCAACAGATGTCAGAAAAAGCATATTAAAGGAAGGCTTGCTGAAAAATGCCGATGAGTATGTGAGAAGTAAATACCTTGAAACCGTTTCAAAAACCGATTATTTGGAAAGCGACGGAAAAACAGAGCGCCGTATGCGTGAAATGTTTATGCTCAATATGGATTGGTTTATGCAAACGCTTCTTATGCGCAAGGACGCAATGAGTATGGAAAGCTCTCTTGAAGTCAGAGTTCCGTTTTGCGATTACAGAATTGCCGAATATGCCTATAATATGCCGTGGAGCCTTAAATCGCTTAACGGCAGGGAAAAGGGGATTTTGCGCAAGGCGTTTGAAAATGAGCTCCCCGAGGAAATCGTTTACAGAAAGAAAAGCCCTTATCCCAAAACATATAATCCCGTTTATTTTAACGAGGTGTGCAGGCTTACCCGTGAGGTGCTTTCCGATAAAGGCTGCCCTCTTTATGAAATGCTGAACACGAAAAAGCTTGAAGAGCTTATGGAAAATCCCGACGCGCTCAGCGAGCCGTGGTACGGTCAGCTTATGAAGGGCCCTCAGGTGCTTGCTTATGTTGTTCAAATCTATTATTGGATAAAGGAATATAAGGTTAAATTTGTTTAACAAAAACACCCTGCCCGGCTTGGCAGGGTGTTAGACTGTCGATAAAGTGGTCTGAACCACGCTGATATCAAAAAATCGTATTTGCAATCTTTTGTAGGGAGTGGCGACCTCGACACTCCATTTACATAGTAAGCGTAACAAGGAAATGCCGCAGACGCAAAGGCTTCTGCGGCATTTAGCGTTTTTCGTTTTTTGCTCGGGGGCAGTACCTTTGTACAGCTCCCACTCGCAAGAAAACGAAATTCAGTTCCATTTCTCGAAGTCTCCCAGCGTGTAGAAATTTATATTTTGACTTTTTCTACACGCTAACACCCTGCCTTGCAAAAACGCTTGGCAGGGTGTTTTGATTTTTATTAACTTACGGAATAATAAACCCTGTTTGCAATGTTTTCGGGTTTAATTGAAAAGCCGAATCTAAATGCAATTCTTGAAAACTCCGATGCGCTTGACTTAACATTATTAACGCATTTAACGGTTATTTGCTCCTTGTCTATTGAGCCGTTGCCGAGAAGAATTTTTTTCTCCTCTCCGGGAAGCAGGTCAAAGCAATTGTCGGAAAGGGGAGCGCTGCTGCCTTTAATATCAATAAAAACCTTGCGTGCGTATGTGTTGCTTTTCAGCGTTAGCTCGTTGCCTGAAAGCGAAACGGTAATATCCGCCGCTTTGAGCCTTGCCTTGCGCTCGGGAGTAAGCATAATTGTTTTCTGTGAGACAGGCTCTTCCTCGCAATAAAGCCTTGCAATTGCAAAGCAATGCTTTTTGTTAAAGCCTCTTAAAGACGCTTTGAGCACACTCAAAGCAGAAACGCTCGGCGAGGAAATATGGGCTGATTTTTCAAAAAGCACCTTTCCGCCAAAGCTCATTATTTTAAATTCAACACGGCATTTTTTCGCTTCAAGCGTGTCGTTAATAACATAAACCTCGGCGGAGCCTTTGTTCTCTTTAATTGAAACTGCAAGCGGAGCAAAGAAGCGTTTTGCTTCATACATAAGCGGCTTCCATTTTCCGCTGTAATCAACCGATGACCAGCTCGGAGCACCCCAGCAATCGTTTAACTGCCACCATAATGCGCCGTTGCACCTGCCCGAATTTCTGCGCCAATGCTCTGCGGCGTTGCCCACACATTCTGCCTGCGTAAGCCCCGTTAAATAAATTAAATCGTCAAAGCTATCGGGCTTTTTATATTTTTCAAGCAGATAGAAAAGCATTTTGCTGTTGCCCGAAAGGCATTTTTGATGATGAAGCATTGTTTTTGAATAAAGGTCAAGCTCATCCTTTTCTGCAAATTGCTCAATGCAGTCAATTGAGGGAAGCGATTCCATTCCGTATTCACTGCAAAAGCGCGTATATCTTTTTGTGTAGTATTTAAGATTTTTACTGCCGTGCCAAACATGCCACATATGCGTGTCTCCGCATTTATCGGCAGTTATGTTTTTTCTGAATCCGTTTCCTATCGGAGAGGTTTCGATAAAGGGAGTTACTTCATCATACTTGCGAAGCTCCTCGGGCAGTATCTCATAAAAGAATTTTTTATACCATTTAACGATATTTGCCGTTTCGGGTAGATGCGCAAACATAAATTCAATTTCGTTGTTTCCGCACCAAAGCGCAAGTGAGGGGTGGTGCATTATGCGCTTAACATTATATTCAACCTCTTTTTTAACGCTTTCAAGATATTCCTCGTTATAGAACGGATACATTAGGCAGGCAAACATAAAGTCCTGCCAAACAAGAAGCCCCTTTTCGTCGCAAAGCTCATAAAATTCGTCTGAGCCGTAATAGCCTCCGCCCCAAACACGAAGCATATTAAAGTTTGCCTTTATTGCCGAATCAATAATATCTTCATAGGATTTTTTATTTATCCTGTCCGGCAGAGCGTCGGTGGGGATAAGATTTGAGCCCTTTGCAAAAACGGTTATTCCGTTTAATATAAACTGAAAATTATTTCCGTATTCGTCAGCTTTTCTGTTTAATTCAATCGTTCTTAATCCGATTTTCTTTGAAATGCCGTTTATTGATATTTCATAAAGCGGTTGTGTTTCTCTGCCGGAGAGCTCTCTTGTCCACCAAAGCTCAGGGCTTTCAATGTCAATCTGCGCCTTTCCCGAGTTCAGCGCAAATTCAATTCTTTTTGAGCTCGGGCAAAGGATTTCTCCCGCGCAGTCAAGCGCTTTGTCTGCTTCAATATTGAGTATAACCTTGTTTCCCGTGTGAATTTGCTCAACGGAAAAATCGCGTATTTCCTCGTTAAAGGCAAGCAGCTCAATGTCTCCCGTAATTCCCGAAACGGGCATATTAATTCCCCAGTCCCAGCCAAAATGGCAGGCGGGCTTTCTTATGTGGGCAACTCCGTTAATGCCGTTTGCATTTCTCGGCAGAGGGTCCTTTTTCTGCATTTCTTTAACATAATTAACGGGCGAGGCGATTTTGATTTCAATTGTGTTTTCGCCCTCTTGAAGATATTCCTTAACGGGAAGCTCGAAGCGTATATAAGCGTTTTTTGATTCTCCCGCAAGAGTACCGTTTATGTAGATTTCGGCAAGCGTGTCTATTGACTTGCAGGAAAGAATAACATTTTCAAAATCAAGAAAACCGCCGTCAACAGTAAACACCCTTGAAAAGCTTTTATCCTCATCTGCGATATAAAGTGCTTTAAGCTCGTTATCGGCATAAAAAGGGTCGTCAATTTCTCCGCAGGATATAAGCGCACCGTAATCCGTTCCCGGAATTTGCGCTTCAAAGGCTTTTTTGCTTTTTAAAAATTCAAGCTTCCATTTTCCGCGTAAATCAAGTTTTTTCATAATTGCTTCCTCACTTGTTTTAATAAAATTATTATATCATATATAATGGTGCAGTTCAATCATAAAAAGCAGTTGCATTTTTTGAGCGCGTGATATATAATAGCCATGTCAGTTCGCAACATCCTGACCAGTCGCGGATTTTTCTGCGGCTTCTAAAAACAAAACTAAGGAGAAAATTGAATCATGAAAAACAAAAAGGTAAACGCAATTGTTCAAACTGCGGTTATTGCCGCAATGTATGCCGCCTTAACCTATGCCCAGAATTTTATCCTTCCGGGCTCAACCTCTGCCGCCGTGCAGTTTAGGGTTTCCGAAGCGCTGAATATTCTTGCGCTTTTCACTCCCTGCGCAATTCCGGGGCTGACAATCGGATGCATCCTCTCGAATATTTATAATATCGGCTCGGGGCTTCCGCTTGATATGATTTTCGGCTCGCTTGCAACCCTCGGCGCAACGCTTTCAATCAGGGCTTTAAGAAATGTTAAGATAAAGGATTATCCCTTTCTTTCAATGCTTATGCCTGCCCTTTGGAACGGAGCAATAGTCGGCTGGGAAATAGAGGTTTTCTTTATTGAGGGCGATTTTAATTTCGTTGATTTTCTCGTTCAGGGCGGTCTTGTTGCGCTCGGCGAGCTCGCGGTTATGCTAACGCTCGGAACAATTCTTTATTATGTAATGATTAAAAGAAATTTAGATAAAAGGCTTTTTAATCAATAAATTTTAAAATGCAGACACCGCAGAGATTTTGTCTCTGCGGTGCTTTTTTGTTTATAAAACGGTTTTGTTCGCAATCAATTTAAAATCATTTTTGTAGGGGAGAACTGCGTTCTCCCGCTTTTGTTAAAAAATATTTCGCATTGAAATTTCGGAGGTTTCTTTCAGCCTTTCTATTTCGCTTTGAGTCTCAACAAGAATTTCATTCGTTTCTTCAACGCTTAAAGTAGATATTGTGTCTAACATACCTATATATGCGTTTGCGTCCTCAATCATATCGTGGTCTGACATAAGTGCTAAAATATAGTAGTATTTATCCCATTCCTCTTCAACTTGAAGGCAGTATTGCCTCTTTTCCTGCTGAACCTGTGTTGAAATTGCTGTGTTTATTCTGTCGGTCAGCTTATCGTAAACCTTATTAACGGTTATTTGCTCAAATGTGCAAAGGGCAATTATCAAGGAAAGAAAAACGGCGGAAAACCAAAGTCTTTTCATCAGCTCTCGCTCCTTTTCGGTATAACAAAAACCTTTCCGTTATTATCAATTGTAAGAAGCATTATTTCGGAAATGTCCTTGTCCTCATTTTTTACAAGCAGTGTTATTTCGCTTTCTCTGTATTTCTCCTGCCCGAAATATTCCGTAATCTCCTCTCCGTCAAGCACAAGCGGTATCGGTGTTGACTGCGGCTCAACCGTTAGGTTTAACTGCTTCGGTGTTGCGGCACATTCCTCTGTTCTTTGCAAAACGGAAACAGTTCCGTTTGTTTCTATGATTGCGTCCTGAACCGTTGAAATATCAAAAATGCCCTTTTGTCTTATCGCGTCTATCAAATCGTCCATAGTCAGCCTAAGCCGTTTCATCTGCGCCTCGTTTAGCTTGCCGTCCTTAATAACAAAAATCGGCTTGCCCTGAACAATGCTTCTGAATGCTTCACTTTTCATAGCAATGGCGGAAGCAATTATTTCAAGTGAAACGAAAATCAGTATCGGAACAAACATATTCGCAAGCGGCATTCCGTTATCTTGCAGAGGAATAATTGCAACCTGCGAAACAAGAATTGTTATAACAAGCTCGTGCGGAGTCATTTCTCCTATCTGCCGTTTTCCCATAATTCTAAGCGCAATAATAACCATTAAGTAGATTATAACGCTTCGTATAAAAAGTATGCTCATAAAGAATCACCTCAATGCTTTTTAACTATTTTTTGCATAAGACGGCGATTTATTGAAAAAATATTTTTAAAATATTTTGAAAAACGGTGCTTTTTTATGGAAATGATATATTCCTCTGTTTCGGATAATAAAAATAAGCTTAATTCGGATTATGCCGATTGCTCCGATTTTCTCTTGCGCGAATGTCTTGTTGCAGGAAGCAAGGCGCTTGTTTGCGTGCTTGATGGGATGATAGATTCGCTTCAGCTTTCCCAGCTTATTATGACCCCTCTTCTTCATTGCAGAGATATAAAAAAGAAAAACAGAGAGCTTTTTGATGAGATTAAGCTGACTGTTGTTAATTCCCTTGAAATGAGCGAGATAAAAAGCTTTGAGGATATTTATTATTTTTTGTCCTCCGGCTTTGCAATTGTGATAATAGACGGTGTTTCCTGCGCGCTTGCGCTCGGTATTCAGGGCTTTGAAAAACGCTCTGTTGATGAGCCGTCAAACGAAGCAAATATAAAGGGCGCAAAGGAATGCTTTACCGAAACGCTAAACGATAATAAGGCAATGCTTCACAGAAGAATAAAAACACCCGATTTAAAGCTCAAGCAAATTAAGGTTGGCAGACAGGCGAAAACCTCGGTTGTTATAACCTATATAAAAGGAACTGCCGATGAGCGACTTGTTGCAGATGTTGAAAAAAGAATAACAACCGCTCCGATAGAGCATCTTCAGGATTTCGGAATGTTAATTCCTTATCTTGACAGTAATGTTAAATCCTTTTTTACAGCAACGGGCTGTACGGAGCGACCGGATACGCTATGCTCAAAGCTTCTTGAAGGCAGGGTTGGCGTTATTGTTGACGGCTCGCCCTATGCAATTTTCGTTCCTTATCTTTTTTCGGACTCCTTTTCAACAGTTGATGATTATGATAACCGCCCGTTTTATGCAACGCTTAACCGCCTTTTAAAATATTTTTCCTTTTGCATATCGGTTGTTCTTCCCGGCTTTTATGTTGCAACGGGAACCTTTCATCAGGAGCTTATTCCAACCTCTTTGTTATATACCATCGCGGCGGCGGAGGCTTCAACTCCGTTTTCGCTTATGCAGGAGGCGGTTATGGTGCTTGTGCTTTATGAAATTATGAGGGAAGCGGGCTTGCGCTTGCCGAAATCAATCGGGCATGCCGTTTCAATTATAGGTGCTCTTGTTATAGGCGACGCCGTTGTTAATGCAGGTCTTGTCGGCGCGCCTATGCTTGTCGTTGTGGCGGTAACGGCAATTGCCTCCTATGTTATTTATCCGCTTTATGAAAGCATTTCCGTTTTAAGAATTATCTTTATTCTGCTCGGCGGCTTAACGGGAATTTACGGCATTGCGCTGGGTATCTGCGTTTTGTGTGTTAATATTTGCGCCGTTAATCCTTACGGTGTGCCGTTTTCCGCTCCGATTTCTCCGCTCAGCGTGCGCAGTATGGGAGATATATTTATCAGGCAAAACTGGAAAAAGCTTGTTAAGCACGGCTTTAAAATTCAGAATTTAAGAGGTGCGGATATTGACTGAATATAAAAGAAATATGATTGCTCCGCTGAATCTTTTCTTTCTTTTCACGGTTAGCAGAATGTTAATTATTTTCACTATAAGCTCTGTTGTTCTCAAAAGCACCTATTCGTTTGATATTCTTATCAGCATTGCCGCTTCATTTGTTATAGTTATGCTTATTTCAATTCCCGTCATAAAGCTTATTGAAAACAATAAAAATGTTTTAAATAATAAAATAATTGCATTTGCTTACGGCGTTTATTTCATTTATGCCGGTGCAATAAATGTCAGCAAATTTGCAATGTTTTCCTCCACGGAGCTAAACCAAAATGCAAAGCTCTTTTTCCTTGCGGCAACAATGATAGTTGCTTGCATTTATGCGGCGTCGCTTCGCATTGAGGCGATATCGCGCTTCGGCTCCTTCGTTTTTGTGTTTATGGCTTTGGGCGTTATAGGCTTGGCGGGCTTTTGCGCAAAGGATTTTTCCTCGCTTAATCTTTTTCCGCTTGTGCGAAATAACAGTATGGAGATATTTAAAAACACGCTTTTTTCCGTTGCAAGCACTAATGAGCTTCTTTTGATTTTCGTGCTTGCGCCTAAGGTTAACGGAAAAATCAAAAAGCCATTTTATTTTTCAATGGTGCTTTCATATCTAATATCAATGCTTATGGTTGTCCTTGTTATCGGTGTTTTGGGCGACACGGCTTCGCTTTCGTCATATCCCGTTTTCGAGGTTTCCGAGCTTGCAAAGCTCGGAACGAATGAGCGGCTTGAAGTGGTTTTTATTGCACTTTGGATTTTTGCCATTTTTCTTAAAACAACGCTCTATCTTTATTGCGCCTCGCAATGCTTTAAGGGCGGAAAAACGGGAACAAAATGCATTGCCTGCGGAGGCGTTATGCTTCTTGCTTCGTGGCTTATTTTAAGCGGTAGCGCTTACGACAGGCTTGAAAACATTTTCATTATAATTCCTTATTTCGTTTTCGCAGTTGTTATACCCTGTGCATATTCGATTTTCGGCAAAAGAAAGCGTGGAGATGATTTGATTGAAGCCTTTAAGAATAATTAAAGCGGTTTTCTGCGTGGCACTCGTTTGCCTTTTGCTCACGGGCTGTCAGGAAAGAGAAAATCTTAAAGATTTAAGTGTTGTTGAGGGAATAGGCATTGATTATGCAAACGGACAGGTTGGCATAACGGCGCAAACGCTTAATCTTATGAAGGAGGGAACGGGCGCAGAGGCGCTTTCGGGAAATATAACAATGGTTTCCTCAGGGCAGGCGGATAATATCTCCTCTGCGGTTGAAAATGTTTCGCAAAGGCTTTCAAAAAAGCTTTATTTTGCTCAAAACAGAATTCTTGTTTTCGGTATGGATTATGCCGAAAATCATTTAAAGGAAAGCTTTGATTATCTTTTAAGAAGCGCAAATTCACGCCCCGATGTTTTCGTTTGCATTTCATCGGGAGAAGCAAAGGCGGTTATCGAAATCGAGGAGGCGAATTCGCTTGTTCCCGCGCAAACAATCTCTGATTTGCTTGAAGAGGGCGAAAAAAGAGGCACCTCCGTTACCGTAACGGTTAATGAGCTTTTGAATTATTACACGGATAAAACCTCTGATATTTATATGCCTGTTGTTGAAGCAGGCGAGGAAAATGTTTCCGCCACGGGCATTGCCGTGTTTGACGGAGACAAGCTTGTCCGTGTGCTTGAAGGCGATGAATGTACCGGCTTTATGATTTTAAGCGGGAAAATTAAAGAGGGAATTATCGTTTTTAATGATGATGGATTCGGTCATGTTACCGTCGAAATCACGAAAACAAAAACTAAAACAAAGGCTTATTACGAAAACGGCAGGGTTGTTTTGCGGGCAGATGTAAAAGCCGATATAATTCTTGACGAGGTTGAAAACGGCCTGCAAAATTCGATTTCAAAGGAGGAGGCGCATCAAATTGCACGCACCGCTGAAAAGAAAATTCAGCAGCTTTGTGAGGTCGCCTTTAAAGCCTGCACCGAAAGCTCAAGCGACTGCCTGCGAATAGGCGAAATGCTTGCAAAATATGACCCGTCGGCTTATAAAATTCTTTCAGAAAACAAAAACGCCTATCTTTCAAGCTGTACTCTTGAAATTAATGCTTCGTGCGACCTTAAAAAAATCAGCGATAATTCAAACGGCAGTTAGTTAAACAGAGAAACAAGCTCCTGCGTTGTGCCTGATGATCCCGCCGTTGCGCAAACGATTGCCGAAACGGCAAGCGTAAGCGCAAAGAGTATGCAAAAAATTATTACGGTTTTTTTCATTTTTCTTCACCTTGACTTTATATATATAAATATAGTATAATAAATTATTAATACGCTTTTGCATATTTCGCAAAAAGCGTTTTTTCAGAACTCAGGAAAGGAGAAAAATTATGTCATCAAAATATATTTCACCTATATCTATGGATGCTATTTCAAACTTATGCGGCGAGCTTGAAAAAAATAACTCCATCAGGCCAAGCGATTTTGCGCGTTATCACGTTAAAAGAGGTTTAAGAAATGAAGACGGAACAGGAGTTATGGCGGGACTCACAAGAATTTGCTCCGTTGAGGGATATTATATATTAGACGGCGAAAGAGTTGCCAAGGAGGGCAAGCTTTCAT
>SAMEA3663039__coassemble_241_pt1 | contig 17281 bp, 13 predicted proteins | sample SAMEA3663039__metabat2_low_PE_029 | metagenome-assembled genome bin SAMEA3663039 (sample SAMEA3663039) | pig gut metagenome | biome: pig gut; feature: pig-associated habitat; material: faeces | place: France | collected 2012
TCTGATTATCAATATAAGCTATCATCTGTGAATAAGTCTCATCTTATCGCTGAAGCCGAGCTTTGTTACTGCCGCAACGGAGTCGCCGCCGCCAACGATTGAGATTGCGCCCGACTGAGCAACTGCATTTGCAACTGCGATTGTGCCTGCCGCAAAATTATCCCATTCGGAAACGCCCATTGGTCCGTTCCAGATAATTGTGCCTGCGCCCTTGATTGCGTCTGTGAAGAGAGCCTGAGTTTTGGGACCGATATCAAGACCCATCCAGCCGTCCGGAATTTCATCGCTGTTTACAACCATAGCCTCTGTGTTTTCATCATATTCCTTACCAACCTTGTTATCAACGGGAATAAGGAATTTAACGCCCTTTGCCTTTGCATCCTCCATCATTTTGCCGGCATTTTCAACCTGCTCCTCTTCAAGAAGAGAGGTGCCGATATGATGGCCGAGAGATTTCATAAAGGTGTAAGCCATACCGCCGCCTATAATAAGAGTGTCGCACTTATCGAGGAGGTTTGTTATAACGCCGATTTTATCGGAAACCTTTGCACCGCCGAGGATAGCAACGAGCGGTCTTTTCGGATTTGCAAGAGCTCCGCCCATAAAGGTGATTTCCTTTTGAATAAGATAACCGCAAACTGCCGGAAGATAAGCGGCAACGCCTGTTGTTGAGCAATGTGCTCTGTGAGCGGTTCCGAAAGCATCGTTTACGAAAATTTCAGCAAGAGAAGCAAGCTCCTTTGAGAAATTCTCTTCGTTTTTGGTTTCTTCTTTTCTGTAACGAACATTTTCAAGAAGCATAACATCGCCGTTTTGAAGAGCGCCAGCCATTGCCTTTGCGTTTTCGCCAACAACATTTTCATCCTCTGCAAGCTTAACCTCTTTGCCGAGATACTCAGAAAGTCTTGCGGCAACGGGAGCAAGGCTGAACTCGGGCTTATATTCTCCCTTAGGTCTGCCGAGATGAGAGCAAAGGATAACCCTTGCACCGTGCTCCATAAGATATTTAATTGTTGGAAGAGCGGCAACTATTCTTTTATCGTTTGTGATTTCTCCGTCTTTAAGCGGAACATTAAAATCGCAACGAACAAGAACCTTTTTGCCTGCTACATCAATGTCTTCAATTGTTTTTTTGTTTAATGCGTTCATATTTGTACCTCTCTGTAAAATATTATTTTAGCACGCTAAATATTATAAATTATATTATTACCAAAATCAATACATATTTTTTCACAGAGATTGAGCAGTTATTCGTCAATTTTTTGTCAATCTCAAATAAAAACAGAGTTATTTTTATAAAAAAGCGTTATTTTATCTCTTTTGAGGAGTGCTTTGCTTTAACCCTTTCGGGAAGATTTAGAAGCACTATTGAGCCCAAAATAAGCGCAATACCGATAATTTTCAAAACGCCTGCGGACTCCTTATAAACGATAAATCCGATAAGGCATCCCACAAGCGGCTCAACCGCAACAATGATAGCCGCCGAGGAGGCTTCAAGGTGCTTTAAGCCGATTGTGTATAAAACATAAGGCATAACGCCGCAAAGAATTGCCGAGGCAATGCTTAACGCAATAATTTTCGGCTCTGCAACGCATTTTTGAACAAGCTCCGACGGCTTAACAAAAAACGCAAAGCCGAACGCGGCGAAAAGGAAGGTATAGAAGGTTATGGTCATACTGCCGTAGCCCTTTTCGATGGCTATTCTGCCGAAAACGGAATAAAGCGCATAGCCTATTCCTGCGCCTATGCCGATTAAAAAGCTTTTTACGGTAAGCGTTTGCGCGCCCGAAAGCATACCCGAAACAAAGAAGCAGCCTGCAACTGTTGCGATGATTGCGATGAATTTTTTTGCGTTTAATTTCTCTTTAAAAAGAAGCGCGGAAAAAAGCATAACCCACACGGGCGAGGTGTAAAGAAGCGAAACGGCAACGGAAACCTCTGCCGTTATCATAGTTGTGAAATAGCACCAGCTGAAAAAGGTTAGGCTTAAAACACCGCTTCCGATAAACACCCAAATATCGCGCAGTTTAATTTTTAAAAGAGAGGGCTTGCTGATTAAAACCGCAAAAAGCATAACAACTGCGCAAACAAAAAATCTTAAAAAGCCCATTTCCATGCTTGAAACGCCGAACGCACCGAGCGGATTAACAAAAAGGCTTATTATTCCCCAAAGCACTCCTGCGCCTGCAACGCACATACCTGCCGTTTTCTTATTCATCGGCAGGCACCCCGTATTTATGCGCAATAACGGAATTTCTGTATTCCTTTTCTTCCGTTACCTCGCGGATAACCTCAATTCCCTGCGGAATTTCAAACTGCTCGTTTTCGCTTTTCAGTTCAATTTCGAGAAGTGCAATATCCTGCCAAAACGGGAAAACATCAAGCTCGAAGCATTTATTTTTATAAAGGATAAGATAACGCCTTTTTGAAAGAACCCTTTCGCACTTAACGGCATTTTCATATTCTTCTTTTGAAATTCGGCTTTCAAGCTCCGTTCGCTTTATATCGGAAATTTTAATTTTCTGCGTTTTAATATAGATATACTCGCCGTTTTTACCTCTTTTTCTGACGCGAAAGCGTTCGCCGTTTTTATTAATGTATGCCTGACTGATTTCAACAAAATCACAAACGGGAAAGGAGGCGAACAGGCTTTCCTCGGGGCGTGAAATAAGGAATTTTCTTTCTATCTCATAGCGCTTCGGTATGCCGAAAAAGAAATCCATTTCGGCAAAAAGCTCTTCATCGCTTTGAGCACACCTTAAATGCTCGTTGCCTATCCATTTTTCAGCTTCCCCCTGCTCTGCGCCGTCGGTTAAAAACACTGCCGAATATTCATTTTTTGATTTTTCGTTTTCGTATTCGGGATTAAAGCAAAGCTCTGCCCTGCCCGAATAGCGATTTTCAATTTCACGCCTTGGCGCATTGCCGATAACGGCCACCTTTTCCATAATTTAAACCTTTTCTTTTTCTCTTTTGTTTTTTTAATCCTTTGCCCGATACGGTTTTTTTGCAAGCATAAAAGCAAGCAAGGCGATAACCGCAAATGCGGCAACGGTAAATATGTTGAACTCACCCTGAGTGATGAGAAGCGTTAATCTGTAAATAACGAGCGAAACGCAATAAGCGAAAAAGCACTGATAGCCGATTGCAAACAAAGTCCATTTTGAGCTGTTCATTTCCCTGCGAATTGCACCCATTGCGGCAACACACGGCGCACAAAGAAGATTGAAAATGAGGAAGGAATATCCCTCTGCCGCAGTAAACGCATCTGACAAATTACTGTAAAGCACACCGAAAACACCAACGATCTCCTCCTTTGCAAGCAGACCGAGAAGCGTTGCAACGGTTGCCTGCCATGTGCCGAAGCCGAGAGGAGCGAAAACAAAATTAATTGCCATTCCAAGATATGCAAGAACGGAATTATCCATGGATTCAACCATAGTGAGCCTGCCTGCTTCAACGCCGAAGCTTGAAAGAAACCAAACGGCGCAGGAGGCTAAAAGAATTATTGTGCCCGCCTTTTTGATATAGCTCCATGTTCTGTCCCATGTTGCACGGAAAACGGCTTTAAGGGTTGGCATGTGATAGCTTGGAAGCTCCATAACAAAGGGAGACGGCTCGCCGCTGAACAGCTTTGTTTTTTTCAGCATAATACCGCTTAAAATAATTGAGGCTATGCCGATAAAATATGCGCTTGGCGCAACCCACCATGCACCGCCGAAAAGGGCGCCCGAAATAAGCGCAATAACGGGAAGCTTTGCTCCGCAGGGAATAAAGGTTGTTGTTATAACCGTCATTCTGCGTTCCTTTTCATTTTCAATTGTTCGGCTGCTCATTATTCCGGGAACTCCGCAGCCCGTGCCCACGAGTATCGGAATAAAGCTTTTTCCCGAAAGGCCGAATTTTCTGAAAAGCTTATCCATAATAAAGGCTATACGGCTCATATATCCGCAGTCTTCAAGGAATGAAAGAAAAACAAAAAGCACAAAAATCTGCGGAACAAAGGATAAAACCGCACCCACTCCCGCAAGTATGCCGTCAACAATAAGGCTTGTAAGCCACGGCGCACAGTTAATTCCCGTTAAGAAATTCGTTACAACAAGCGGCAGTCCGTTATCGCTGAAAACACTGTTTGTTATCAGCTCGGAAAGCTTTCCTCCAACGGTTGTTACGGAAAGATAATAAACACAAAACATTATTACCGCGAAAATCGGGAGCGAAAGATATTTATTAGTTACTATTTTATCTATTTTTTCGGTTACGGGTGTTTTACCGCTTTTTGTTCTGCATTCGTCAATACAGCTTGTTATGTATCTGTAACGCTGATCGGCAATAATGCTTTCACTGTCGTCATCATAATATTTTTCAACATCTGCAATAATACTTGTGCAATCGGGAAAATCCTTTGAAACAAGAGGATCCTTTTCAAATATTTTAGTTGCATAATAGCGCTTATGCAGCATATCCGTTCCTTCGGGAAGCATTGCGGAAATAAAATGAATTGCAGACTCAACACGATCGTCAAAGCTATGATGAATAGGCGGAATGCCCTTATTTGTTCTTGCAAGCTCAACCGCCTTTTTGGCGCATTTCTTAACGCCCGTTCCCTTTAACGCCGATATTTCAAAGCAAACACAACCGAAGTGCTCGCTGATTTCTTCAAGATTTATTACATCTCCGTTTTTCTTAACAACATCAATCATATTGATTGCCATTATAACGGGTATGCCTATTTCGCAAAGCTGAGTTGTTAAATAAAGATTTCTTTCAAGATTTGTGCCGTCAATAATATTAAGTATTGCATTCGGCTCTTCATTAACAAGATAATTTCTTGCAACAACCTCCTCGGGTGTATAGGGCGAAAGGCTGTAAATTCCCGGCAAATCGGCAATAACAACATCGTTCTCGCCGATGAGCCTGCCCTCCTTTGCCTCAACGGTTACTCCCGCCCAGTTGCCGACATACTGATTAGAGCCCGTCAGCGAATTAAATAGCATTGTTTTTCCGCAGTTTGGGTTTCCTGCAAGCGCAATTTTAATCATTTTCCCATCTCCGATTTTATATAATCACAGTATAATTTTAAAATATCAATATCGGTTTTTTCATAAACCATACGCGCACCGACTGCGTCCTCTATCTCATTAAAGACTGCTCTGCCGTTATCAAAAACAAAATCCATTCCGATATAATCATATTCAAGCAGAGAAGCGATTTTTTGAACAAGCCTTTGCTCGTCCTTACTCATATCATAAATATGTGCCTCTCCTCCGAGGCAGAAATTTGAACGAAAATCATTGTTATTAACACGCAGAATTGACGCAATAATTTCTCCGCCGATAAGCCAAACACGCAAATCGCGCCCCATATCAGAGGCAGGCTTTTGATAAACATATCCCTCTTTAATTTCAAAGCCGTTTTCGGTTATAAGCGAAACATTTTTACCGCCCTTGCCGTCAATCGGCTTTTCAACAACGGGGGCGGTTGCTTGATTTATCGGCATAATTTCTATGCCGTTTTTCTGCATAAATTCATAGCATTTGCGCTTATCGTTTGCAAGAAGCGAAAGAGAATACGGATTGAAAACACGCACTCCCCTGCCTTCAAGCGCTTCGGCAATTTCGGCATTATCCGTTCTGTTTACGGCAAAATCGATTTTATCGGGTATTTCGTCCTTTCCGCTGATAACGAGCGGAATTTCAAGGAGCCCCGTTATTTTTTCAACGGCAAAGGCATTTCGCCTTGCCTCCTCTTCGGTGTAAATAAGTATTCCGTTCATTATTTTTTATCGGCAATCCTTTTTTTAATTTCTTCAAAAATCATCGGTGCAGTATCTATGCCCGTGCAATTCATAAGGTTGATTATATGGGCGTTACTGTTTACCTCGCAAACAACGCCGTTTTCAAAAATATCAACTCCGCCGAAGGTTAAGCCGAGAACACGGCACGCTTTTTGTGCAAGTGCTTTTTCGCTTTCGCTCGGCACATATTTCTCGGCAGAAGCACCGTTTGTTACATTTGCGCGGAAATCATTTTGATTAACACGCTTCATAGCCGCAACGGCTTTTCCGCCGATAACCTCAATTCTTATATCCCTGCCCTCGCAGGAGGACACAAATTCCTGCAAAATAAAGGGCTTTTCGGTTATATGCTCCAAAATCTCCTGCCTTGAACTGCAAAGAAAAACCTGCTCGCCAAACGAGCCGAAGCACTCCTTAAACACAAGCGGAAGCCCGAGAATTTCTATGCTTTTATCAACAAAGGCACTGTAATCCGCCTTAAAAAAGGAAAGCGGAGCAATAAGCGTTTTGGGCTGAGGAACAGAGCCTAAAAGCGCAAGATAAGTTTTCGCCTTATTATCGCAAAGCTCTATGCTTTCGGCACTGTTAAAGACGGGAACGCCCTGCTTTTCGAGCAAGCGGGCAGTTGAGAAATCCTTATCCCAAAAAAGCACAAAATCGCATTTCGGCACCTCGCAGGCTAAATCAAGATTTGTTTTTATTTCAAGCTCAATATCGCAATCGCGGGCGGCTTTGAGCAGATGAGAATGAAGCATATCATATTTTTCGCCCTTTAAAAAGGCGTTAACCGCAAGTATTCCCTTCAATCGCTCAGCTCCCTTTTTAACAATTTGTATAATTGTAGCATTTTTCCTTGCTTTTTTCAATGCAGTGATATAAAATATATATATTCTTTTTGCGGATAAATATTTAAGAAAGGCTACGGTGATGAAAATGACGGAATACAAATTAAAATACGGATGCAATCCAAACCAAAATCCTGCAAGAATACATCTTGACGGCAAGGAGCTGCCGTTTCAAATTCTTAACGGAAGCGCAGGATATATTAATCTGCTTGACGCATTTAACTCATGGCAGCTTGTTAAGGAATTAAAGGAAGCAACAGGGCTTCCGAGCGCGGCTTCCTTTAAGCACGTTTCCCCTGCCGGTGCGGCGGTTGCACAGCCTTTAACCGAAACAGACAGAAAGGTTTGCTTTGTTCCCGACGGTCTTGAGCTTTCCCCTATTGCACAGGCCTATGTTAGGGCAAGAGGCTGCGACAGGGTTTCCTCCTTCGGAGATTTTGCGGCATTATCCGATGAGTGCGACGCATGCGTTTCAGAGTTTCTTGTTAAAGAGGTTTCAGACGGAATTATTGCTCCGTCATACACCGAGGAAGCGCTTGAAATTCTTAAAAAGAAAAGACGCGGAAATTATCTTATCATTCAAATAGACGAAAATTATGTTCCCGAGGAGCTTGAAACAAAGCAGGTTTTCGGCATTAAATTTGAGCAAAAAAGAAACAACGCAAGGATAACGATGGATCTTTTCAACGATATGCCTACAAAAATCAAGGATATTCCCGAAATTGCAAAAATTGATTTGCTTATTTCAATGATAACTCTTAAATACACGCAGTCTAACTCCGTTTGCTACGCCCTGGGCGGACAGACAATCGGCGTTGGCGCAGGTCAGCAGTCAAGAATCCACTGCACACGCCTTGCAGGAAATAAGGCAGACAATTTCTGGCTTCGCAGAAACGAAAAGGTGCTTAATCTTCCGTTTATTGACGGCATAAGAAAATGCGAGGCAGACAATGCAATAGACCTTTATATCAGCGATGAATATGAAGACCTTTATAAAAACGATTTGTGGAAAAAATATTTCACCGAAAAGCCCCAGCCGTTTACAAAGGAGGAAAAGGCAGAGTGGCACAAAAGGATGGATCTTGTTGCCCTCGGCTCCGATGCATTCTTCCCGTTTGAGGACAACATTGAGCGCGCAGTTAAATCGGGTGTTAAATATATTGCTCAGCCCGGCGGCTCCGTTAGAGACCAAAATGTTATTGAATGCTGTGATAATTTCGGTATTGCAATGGCAATGACAGGAATAAGACTTTTCCATCATTAATATAATAAATTTTTTTAAAAGCTTAGGGAACGGTTTTCCGAGGCTTTTTTATTGATACACCATAGGGTATTCTCCCGTTATGTTTTAGACAAACAAGAAAAAGCGGGCGAACGCAGTTCGCCCCTACGAAACGATATTAAAAACAGTCCGTAGGGCAAGGGCTTGCTCTTGCCGAACAAAAAAAAGCACCGCAGAAACGCGGTGCTTTGATGATTTATTGATTATTTGAGAGCATTTTTAACTGCTTCAAGCTCATCTTCAAGCTCCTGAGGAAGAGTGTCGCCGAACTTAGCATAAAGCTCGTCAACGCCTTTGAGTTCTTCCTCCCAAGCGTCCTTATCAACATCAAGAATCTTTTCAAGATCCTCTGTTGTCATATCAAGGCCTTCAAGGTTGATGTCCTCTGCCTTAGGAAGATAGCCGATAGGAGTTTCAACAGCATCTACCTTGCCTTCGCAACGGTCGATAATCCAATCAAGAACACGAAGGTTATCGCCGAAGCCGGGCCAAAGGAAGTTGCCCTCATCGTCCTTACGGAACCAGTTAACATTAAAGATTTTCGGTGCCTTATCGGGATCAAGAGTTTTACCGATTTCAATCCAATGCTTCCAATAATCGCCCATATTATATCCGCAGAACGGAAGCATAGCCATAGGATCACGACGAACAACGCCTACTGCGCCTGTTGCGGCAGCAGTTGTTTCAGAGCCCATAATTGAGCCAACGAAAACGCCGTGGTTCCAGCTCTTTGACTGATATACGAGAGGAGTGAGCTTTGCTCTTCTGCCGCCGAATACGAAAGCAGAAATCGGAACACCCTGCGGATTTTCAAATTCAGAGGAGATGCAGGGGCAGTTAACTGCGGGAGCAGTAAATCTTGAATTCGGATGTGCACCCTTTTCATCAGACTCTTGGCCGTTCCAGGGATTGCCCTTCCAGTCGATAGCATTTGTTGGCGGGTTCTTATCAAGACCCTCCCACCAAACTGTGTTGTTATCAAGATTATGACAAACATTAGTGAAGATTGTGCCCTTCTTTGTTGAAGCAAGAGCATTCGGATTTGATTTTTCATTTGTTCCGGGAGCAACGCCGAAGAAGCCGTTTTCGGGGTTGATAGCATAAAGTCTGCCGTCAGGACCTTTTCTTATCCAGCTGATATCGTCGCCAACGCACCAAACCTTATAGCCCTTCTTCTGATATCCCTCCGGAGGAATAAGCATTGCAAGGTTTGTTTTTCCGCATGCGCTCGGGAATGCCGCGCAGATATATTTGATATCTCCGTTTGGCTTTTGAAGACCGAGAATAAGCATGTGCTCTGCCTGCCACATCTCGTTTTTACCGAGATAGGAAGCTATACGAAGCGCAAAGCACTTTTTGCCGAGAAGAACGTTTCCGCCGTAAGCAGAGTTAACGGAAATAATTGTGTTGTCCTCAGGGAACTGGCAGATCCATCTCTTTTCGGGGTCTACATTACATTTGCAGTGCATACCGCGAACCCAATCGTTTGAATCTCCGAGAGCGTCAAGAACCTTCTTGCCTACTCTTGTCATAATATTCATATTAAGAACAACATAGATTGAATCTGTGATTTCAATACCGATTTTTGAGAACGGAGAACCAACGGGACCCATTGAATAAGGGATGATATACATTGTTCTGCCTTCGTAAGAGCCTCTTGCAATATCATAAAGCATTTCATAAGCCTTTGACGGCTCCATCCAATGGTTTGTAGGACCTGCGTCTTTTTCGGTTTTTGAGCATATAAGTGTTCTGTCTTCAACACGGGCAACATCGTTTTCAGCTGTTCTGTGAAGATAGCAATCGGGAAGAAGCTCTTCGTTAAGCTTAATCATTTCGCCCGTTTCAACTGCCTCTGCTTTAAGAGCGTCTATCTGCTCTTTTGAGCCGTCAATCCAAACGATTTCAGACGGCTTTAAAAGCTCAATCTTTTCATCGAGCCAAGCAAGGAGTGAAGGATTTTTGGTTAAATTTGTTTCCATTATTTATTCTCCTTTAATATAGAATATTAGTTAATGATAAAAATTATAGTGCCGCAATTTTCATCATTATTATTATATCAATTATTTTTTTAAATTCAATAGTCAGATTGTATAAATTGACTAAAAATTAACAATATCTATTGGCATAGTTGCATAAGCGTTAAGGCTAAGCGGTGCACGAACGCCCGCCATATATTCATAATAGCCCTGCGAGGCAACCATTGCGCCGTTATCGCCGCAGTATTTAAGAAGCGGAAGCTGCAAGCTCCACCCGTTTTTGCGGCACATTTTTTCGCTTTCCTCTCTTAAAAGCGAATTGGCGGAAACACCGCCTGCAAGCACGATTTTATTATATCCAAAATCCTTTGCGGCTTTCTCTAAATTTGAAATTAAACAAAAAACAACATTCCTTTGAAAAGACGCCGCAAGGTCTGCCGTGTTTATTTCAACGCCCTTTTGTTGTGCATTATGAACTGTATTTATAACGCAGGTTTTCAGCCCGCTGAATGAAAAATCATACGGTGCGCCGTCCACCCTCGGATGCGGAAAGGAAAACGCATTCGGATTTCCGCTTTTGCTGATTTTATCAATGCTTATTCCGCCGGGATAGGCAAGCCCCATCGTTCGCCCTGCCTTGTCAAGCGCTTCGCCTGCCGCGTCATCTCTTGTTTTGCCGATTATTTTATAATCAGTATAACCGTTTACGGCAACAATATGCGAATGGCCTCCGCTGACAACGAGGCAAAGAAACGGCGGCTCAATATCGCTTGAAAGATAATTTGAAGCAATATGCGAGCGCAGATGATGAACGGGCACAAGCGGCTTTCCCGAAGCGGCGCAAAGCCCCTTTGCAAAATTAACGCCGACAAGAAGTGAGCCGATTAAGCCGGGCGCGTATGTTACCGCAACAGCCTCAATATCATCAAGGGTGCATTCTGCCCCTTCAAGAGCCTCTTTAACAACATTGCTTATACATTCTGCGTGGCGGCGCGAAGCAATTTCGGGCACAACGCCGCCGTAAAGCTTATGCTCTTCAAGAGAGGTTGCAATTATATTTGATTTAACTGTTCTGCCGTTTTCAACAACCGCCGCGGCAGTTTCATCACACGAGGATTCAATTCCTAAAATTTTCATAATTATTTGCCTTTTATTCTTCGTAATCAATATAACCGGGAATATCCGAATCTGACTCAACAGCCGTTATCGGCTTATCATATTTTTCGCAAATCGATAAAACCATTTTTTCCGATTCGCCGTTTTGTTCAATTTCGCTTAAATAGAGGAATTCCCCGTTTTCTCCCGCTAAAACATAGGAGTTTTCATTTGTGTAATAATTATTATCCTCATCATAGTATCCGAGAACCCTATAAACCGTCATTTCATCATAGGAAATCGTTTCAACTCCCGAAAAAGCGGTTTCCATATACTTAACCTCATTATCATAAAAGCCATACGACGAAAAGGCAAACATAAGGAATGCTGCAATCGTTATAACATAAAGCACAACAGATGAAATAAGGCTGCCCTTTTTGCCGAACACTCCGCCGTTTTCACGCTCATATTTTTCCTCGGCATAGCTGCCTGCTTCAACGCTCATAAATTTATGTATAAGCCTGCTTCCGAAAAGAGAAATATTTGCAAATGAGAAAAACATTCCGATTATAATGCTTGAAACAAGGTTTTCAAAGCCGACGCCCTCGGCGCAGAGTGCGTCTGCAAACAAAAGCATTTTTATCAAAATGCAAACAAGCAGAGTGATTGCAACCGTTGCCGATATAATAACGGCATTAACCTTTATTTTTGCTCTTGAATAGCTTTTTTCGCGCTTTTTATTCTTTTCAACATTTCTTACGGGGAGCGATTTTCCGCTTTCAAGATAAGCCAGCAGGCGCTTTTCGTATTTTGTTGTTAGCCTTCCCTTTGCGTTTTGCTTTTTCAGCTTTTTATATAGCTTTTTTGGGCTTTCAATATCCGCATAGCTGTAAAAAGGATTTGTAATATCAATAGCTTCTGCATATTCTATTGATTCTTCGATATCCTTATCATCGTCAATAATTGATTTTAAATCCTCTTTGTGTTGCTGATAAAGAAGCTCTTGATTTTCGCTTTTTGAAGCCTCTTCAAGATACTGCATATATTTATGCGTTACACTGTTAATTTCGTTTATCGCTTCGCTGACCTCGTGAGAGGTTTCGAGCTCATCATAGCAATAAACATTAAAATCATCTATATCGAAAAGATTGAAAATTTCATAAAGCCCGTAATCACGCTGAGCGCCGCTGAACGAAAACTTAAAATCAATAACATTGGAAATAAACATTACTCTGTAAATAATCTTCTGCGTAAAAGCAGGATATTCAACACAGGCAACAAACGCCTTTTCCTCATCAATTAGCGTTTCACTGTAAGAAACAGAAAGTGCCTCGTTGCTTGTTCTTATGAATTCATCAAGACTTTTCTTAATTTGCTCAACAACCTGCATTTGCTCCTTCGTGAACTTTTTCTCTTTTTGCTTCATAAAATCACCTTTTTCATCAAAATTGCATTTTCCGTTGGGTCGGAATAATAATCCTTTCTTACTCCCGTGTCCTCAAAGCCGAGAGATTTATAAAGGCTTATTGCCGCCGAATTGCTTTCGCGGACATCAAGGAAAACCTCGCCCGAGGCATATTCAAGGCTTTTAGTTAAAACCGCCTTTGCAATGCCTTTTTTTCTGTGCTCGGGCAAAACCGCAACACGAACAATATCCGCCTCGCCCGTCAGCACATAGAGCCCAACATAGCCCACGGCTCTGCCGTTTTCAACCGCAATGAGAAATCTTGAAAAATCATTTTCAAGCTCTGCTTCAATTGAGGCTTCGTTCCACGGGCGTGAAAAGCATTCCCTTTCTATATTCGCAACATCTTTAACATATTTTTCGGTTAATTCAATAATTTCCATAAATCAATTTAATGAGCGTCATACCACGTTTTTGCAATTTTTCCGTCTGCAATAAGGGCAACCTTCATTTTGCAGGCGTTTTCCATTTCTTCCTTAACAATGGCAAGAGCCCTTTGAGCCTCCTCCTCGGGTGCTTCAACAATAAGCTCATCGTGAACTTGAAGAATAAGGCGGGATTTCATATTTTCCTCGGTTAATCTTCTGTCTACCTTAACCATTGCAATTTTAATTATATCGGCGGCAGTGCCTTGAATGGGCATATTTCTTGCAACGCGCTCGCCGAACGCACGAAGCATACGGTTGCCCGACGCAAGCTCCGGCAGATAGCGTCTGCGCTTAAAGAGCGTTTCGGAATAACCCTTATCCTTAGCCGTTTCAATCATTCTGTTCATATATGAAGCAACTCCGCCGAAATGCTTTAAATAGCCGTCTATATATTCCTTTGCTTCCTTATTTGTTACTCCTATATCCTTGGCAAGACTGAAAGCGCCGATACCGTAAACAATACCGAAATTAACCGCCTTTGCCCTTGAACGCATAAGAGGAGTTACCATTTCCTGCGGAAGATTGAACACCTGCGCCGCGGTTGTGCGGTGAATATCCTCGCCGTTATTAAAGGAATTTATCATATTTTCATCATTTGCAAGGTCGGCAAGCACGCGAAGCTCAATTTGACTGTAATCAGCGTCTATCAATTCACAGCCCTCGCCTGCCGTGAAAAATTTTCTCATCTCTCTGCCGAGCTCTGTTCTTATCGGTATATTTTGAAGATTAGGCTCAAGAGAAGATATTCTGCCCGTTCTTGCCTCAACCTGATTAAACGAGGTGTGTATTCTGCCGTCTTGGGCAATAACCTTTAAGAGCCCGTCGCAATAGGTTGATTTAAGCTTTGAAAGGCTTCTGTATTCAAGAATAAGTGAAATAACGGGATAATCGGGAGCAAGCTCTTCAAGCACCTCCGCGCTTGTTGAATATCCGCTTTTTGTTTTCTTTTTGCAGGGTATTCCCATTTCCTCAAACAAAACAACTCCGAGCTGCTTTGGCGAATTAAGATTAAATTCTCTGCCTGCAAGCTCAAAGATTGAAGCGGTCAGCTCCTTTATGCGTGAGGAAAGACGGGCTGAAAACTCCTCTATTCCGTTTTTATCAACCTCAAAGCCTGCCGTTTCCATACGGGCAAGCACGCGTGCAAGCGGAAGCTCAATTTCGTTAAGAAGTGCCGTTTGGTTTGCCTCGGCAAGAAGCTGATTTGTTTTATCAAAAAGCGGCTTCATAACAGAAGCAAAGGAAATCTCCTCCTCATCACTTCCGAGGCTGTTTTTATATTCGGGAAGCACAACGCCGTATTCAAGACACAGACGGTCTATTGAATAATTACTGTCTGACGGGCGAAGAAGATACGCCGAAAGCATTAAATCTCCGCCGGCATTTTTACATTCCGTGCCGAGAGAGCACGCAAGGCGATGAAGGTGCTTTACGGAATAGGAATATTTCTTTAAATCACTTTCAAAAAATTCTTTAACAAACGGCTCAAAGCACTCCTCACACGAGGAAATGCAAAGCACCTCGTTGCCGTTTGCAAAGCAAAGACGGGTTATTTCGTTTCCGTCAATAACGGGATAAAAATAAACCTCTCCGTTTTCGCTTTTATTAAGAATATCAAGAAGCTCCGTTGCGTTTGAAAATTCTTTTTTCGTTATTTTGATTTCCTCTTTCGGCTTATCGGCACACACGGCGTCGCTTTTACTGAGAGAAAATTTATCAATAAGGCTGAACAGCTCAAGCCTTGCAAATTCCGCAGACGCCTTTTGCGGATTGCCCTGCGTTATACGGTAAGCGTTTATATCCGTTTCTATCGGAGCGTCCGTGCTGATTTCTCCGAGCTTTAAGGAGAGATAAGCATTATCTTTTCCTGCTTTAAGCTTTTCACGAACGGAGTTTTTAACATCTATTTCGTCAATATGCTCATAAATATTATCAACGGTTGAAAAACGCTGAATTAAGTCAAGAGCCGTTTTTGCACCTACTCCCGCAACACCGGGAATATTATCACTTGAATCGCCTTGAAGCGCCTTAACCTGAATAAGAGCCTGCGGTGTTATGCCGTACTCCTGCATAATTGCATTTTCATCGTAAACATCGGTTACTGCCTGCCCCATCTTTGTTCTGGCAAGCAAAACCTTAACGCCGCCGTGGGCAAGCTGCAAGCTGTCTCTGTCGCCCGTTGCGATGAAGCATTCATCCGAATTTTTACGGCAGGCCTCGGCAAGCGTTCCCAAAATATCGTCTGCCTCCCAGCCCTCACATTCAACTGTTTTAATTCCTATAAGATTAAGCAGCTCTTTAAGCTTCGGTATCTGCGCGCGAAGCTCATCGGGCATAGCGTGTCTGCCTGCTTTATATTCATCATACATTTTATGGCGAAAGGTTGGCGCGTGAACATCAAAAGCCGCCGCAATTGCATCGGGATTGCAGGCTTCCTTTAATTTCAAAAGAATATTTAGATAGCCGTAAATTGCATTTGTGTATTCCCCGCCCTTTGTTGAAAGCAGTTTTATACCGTAAAACGCACGGTTTACTATGCTGTTTGAATCAATAACAAGCAGTTTCATATTTTACCTCTGTTTAAAATTTGTTTATGTTAAAAAATATTTATTCCGGATTTTTATAGACAACGCTCCACGCGCCGAAGTCCTCAACGGTGTACTCCTGCGAATAAACAAGCATATCAAGATAATCGGAATAAACAATATTATAATCGTCTGTCAGCTGATTAACATTTTCGGCAAAGGAGCATTTTATTGAGCCGTCTGTTGTGTTTGAAACGGTTTTAACCTTGCCGTTTCTTATATCATCATTTATTGCCGTCAGCTCAAAAATCTGCTCTTTATAGGGTAAAAGCTTTTCGTTTGAATCAAAATAATATTCAAGAAAAACGAGATAACGCTCTGCAAGAGCAATATCATCTGCCGTTTTCGTTGTGCCGAGAAAAACGGAAAAATTATCCTTTCCGCTTTTTTCCTCAACAAACTCAATGCTTTCAAAAAGCGAATCGCCGTAAACGCTCATTTCGCTTTTCAAGCCGTCGGTATATACAAATGCGAACTCGGCAGTAAACAAAAGCATTGAAGCGCAAAGGAAAACACAAACAAGCCTTTTGAGCTTGATTTTCTTTGCTTTTGAGCAAAAAGCAATAAGACCGACTCCCTCAAAGAAGGTGAGAAAATAGCTTAAAACACCGAATCTGTAAAGCGTTCCGAAATTTGTTTTTGAAACGGCACAAAACAGAAGAACACAAATTAATGATGCCGTAAAGAAAAGCTTGAATAAAAAGCCTCTTCCCTTTTTTCTCTTTCTAATTTCTTTGGAGGTTGATACTATACCTATAAGCATAAAAATGCCGCCAAGCAAATTTGTGTAAAGAAAAATTGAATTTATAACGCTTTTTAATGCCATTTCGGGAAAAACAAAAACACAGATGCTGAAAATAAGATCAACCACAACGTCAACGGGATTAACAGTTATCGAGCCTGACCTTGTATAATACGGCATATCCGAAACGCTGAAGCCGAAAACGGAAAACGGCTCAATAACTCCCAGCGTTACAAGCCCGAAAAGAATAAAAGCAAGGGAAACGCAAAAAATTGTTACAAAGCTTAACGCAAGATTTTTAAAGCTGATTTTTTTCTTTGCAAGCAGAATTATAAACAGAACTGCAAGAAAAGCAGGGGTTATAATTGCCGAGGCAATATAGCAATAAAAGCCCAAGCCGAAAAACGCCATTGACAGAATATAAAGCTTTGTTTTTCCGCTTTTAACCGCCTTTGAAAGAAGCATTACGGCAATCATTATTATATGCGGATAAAAATTGCAATCAAGCATATAAACGCCTGAAAAAATCTGCCACGGAGAAAACGCCGCAAGTGCAAGAAAAACAAGCTGCTCTTCTCTTCGTTCAATAACATTTTTAATAAACGAATTGAACGCAAGCAGTCCTATAATCGACATTATGAGAGCAGGCAACCGATAAGCAAAAAGGCATTCTCCGAAAATTTTTACAGAAAGCGCAACGCAATATGTTGCCGCAGGAGACTGACCTCCGTGTAGCCAAGTATCAAAATAAACGGGAAGCTGCTCTCCCATAATATCGGCTTGGTTTTCAACAAGGCTTTTGGCGTTAAGCACAGTCATTGCTTCGTCAACATAAATACCGCCGATAAATAAATTCCAAACGAAAAACGCAATATGAACGCCAACGGCAAGCATTATGATAAGCACTTCGGCATTAAGTCGTTGCTTTTTATCAATCAACGAGCTGTGCCCTTCATTAGAGCGCAGAGCAATTGAATTATTCATAAGACAATAAAATTAATCGGTGCAAGCGCGCCGCACATTCCTTTCGCAAAATATAACACAATAATATAATTAATTATAT
>SAMEA3663039__coassemble_242_pt1 | contig 17208 bp, 16 predicted proteins | sample SAMEA3663039__metabat2_low_PE_029 | metagenome-assembled genome bin SAMEA3663039 (sample SAMEA3663039) | pig gut metagenome | biome: pig gut; feature: pig-associated habitat; material: faeces | place: France | collected 2012
TGTACAAAGGTACTGCCCCCGAGCAAAAAACGAAAAACGCTAAATGCCGCAGAAGTCTTTGCTTCTGCGGCATTTCTTTGTTACGCTTACAATATAAAACGGAGCGTCGAGGTCGCCACTCCGATATAGGTTTAATTGATTTTTGGAGCGTCGGGGTCGCCGCTCCCTACAAGCATTACAAATACGGTTTTTTGATATCAGCGTGGTTCAGAACACTTTATCGACAGTCTAAACAGCCCTGCGGATGCAAATCCGCAGGGTTGTTTTATTTTTCATCCTCGCTGAAATACGGCTTATATTCGATTTTATATTTACTGCTTGGAAAGAATTTTTTGTGAAGCGCAATGAAATAATCATCCGTCATACTTGCGATATAATCAGAAACAATCATATTCGGCTCCTCATCAAGATAATTCCGAGAGCCGTAATACATATTTGACTGCAAAACAAACTTGATATGATGGCGATAAATCATTGAATTTTCATCCTTTTTAACAACATCATCAAGAAGCTTATAATAAAGCTCGGAAAACATAGGCGCGATAATCTCGTTATACTGACTGTTTATCTGCGGATTTTTATATATTACCCTGTTGTTTTCCTCCTTTGCCCTTTTCAAATCATTATAGGCAGAGGGGCTGAGCATAATATAATCCTTTCCATAGCTGTTTTCGATAATATCAACCGTTAGATTATTTATTATTGCGGCATTTTCCGTTCCTATCGTTTCGTTTGAAAATCTATAATCCTTATCAATCATCTTTGCCGTGCGCGCGTCCTGACGGTCCTTGCCGAGATAGGCAATCATATCGCAAATTCTTACAACACAGCCTTCAAGGGTTGACGGCACAAGCCTTTCGATAGCCTCTCCTCCGAGATTGAAGCAATCCTCAACCTCTTTATCAAGCTGCTCAAAGCTTTTATCAAAGCACGGTCTGTATTCCTGCTGCTCAAACTCGCCGTTGTGGCACAAAATGCCGTCAAGCGTTTGGAGCGTTATATTCCTTGAAAAGAGCTTATCGAGAACTCTTACGCTGTGAACATTATGATTAAAATATTTTCCCGTTTCGTCATAGAGAAGCTTGCTCAAAAACCGCTCTCCCGCGTGGCCGAACGGGGTGTGGCCGATATCGTGGCCGAGGGCAATTGCCTCTATTAAATCAAGATTAAGCCCAAGCGCCGCGCCGATATTGCGCGCTATTCTTGAAACAAGCTGAACATGAAGCGCACGCCTTGTTATATCATCATTATTATAAAATGAGAAAACCTGCGTTTTATCTGCATAGCGGTTATAATACGGCAGATGAAGAATTTTTTCAGCGTCTCTGACAAATGCAGGCCGCCATAAATTTGCCTTATCGCGAGTCATATCTCTGCGCAAGGCGGAGGAATCATTGCACTTATAGGGATTAACAACGCCGTTTTCCCTATCCTGAATTATTCTGCTTTGAACTTCCTCGCTGAGCTTATCATATTTCAGCCTTTCGTTATTTTCCATAAAACATCATCCAAACAAAAATTTAAAGCTTTGCAGAAAACTCCTCCGGCGGAGCCTTCTTAAAATAAATTGAATAGCGGTGTGAATTGCGCATAGACATAACGCTTCCTTCGCCGACTATTATATGGTCAACAAGCTCTATACCGAGCTTTTGAAACAGAGTGCGGATATTAAGAGTATAATTAATATCGTCTGCCGAGGGGTCTGCGCTTCCTTTGGGGTGGTTATGCGCAATAATAACCGAGGCGGCATTATCAGCCATTGCGCTTTCAATAACGGCTCGGGGAGGCACGCTGACCTTGCTTACTCCGCCCTGCGCAAGCGTTTTGCAGGAAATTACCCTGCCCGAATTATCAATGCTTGCAAGCATAAACTTTTCAACCGCTTCATCTTCAAGAAGATTGCGGAAATATTCACACGCCGATTTATAATCTCCGATATAAGCCCTTTCGGCACTTTTGCATTTTTTGCACCTAACGGAAATATCCTTAACGAGAGCTATGAGAGCCGCCGTGTTTTCGCCTACCCCCTGAGCCATAACAAGCTGATTTACAGAGGCGTTGAAAACTCCGTCTATATCCCCGAAGCGCGCAATAAGCTCTTTTGCAACTGGCTTAACATCCTTTCGCGGAATTGAATATGTTAAAAGCAATTCCAAAACCTCGTAATCATAAACAAGGCTTGCGGGGTTTTCGAGATATTTATTTTTAATTCTCTGTCTGTGTCCTTTTGAATCAGTTTCCACCTGCATAACCTCTGGATTTATTTTAATAAAATTATTTTAGCAAAACATAAATATATTGTCAATTCTTACGGCGGTAAACACTTGGAGAGCAGCCTTTTAGGCGTGCAAAGGTTTTTGAAAAATAGCTCATATCGTTAAAGCCGCAGTTAAGCGCAATTTCAGTTACCTTTTCATCTGTTAAAAGAAGCTGCTCGCCTGCCTGCTCAACCCTGTAATAATTAAGATATTCAATAGGCGTTTTACCCGTCATTGCGGAGAAGGCACGGCAGAAATATCTCGGCGCCATACCTGCAACGCCGGCAAGCTCGCCGAGCGTTATTTGATTTTCGTAATTATCCTTAATATATGTTAAAACATTTTTCAGCCTAAGAATTTTATTCCTGTTTTTTGAAACGGCAACATTATTCTGCTTTAAGCCGATAAGACTGCCCATAAGCTGCCACATAAGCCCAACTGTTTCCCATTCATAGCCGATTTGCTCCTTTTCCATAGCCTCAAAAATCTTATCGGCAAGAAACGCCTGCTTGCTTCCTTTGCGGAAAATGCCCGTATTTCCGTTTTCATCCGAAAGAAAGCGCGCCGCCGCGCCTGCGCAAACGGGAGTATCGTGAAGCAGAGTTCCCAAATCAAAAACAACACATTCATAAATGCAGTTTTGGGGTATCCCTCCGTGCACAACTCCGTCGCCTATCCAAGCGCAATCGCCCTTTTCAAGCAGAAAGCTTTTGCCGTCAAGCGAAAGCTCAAAGCCGCCCTCCATAATGAGAATCAGCTCATATTCAAGATGCCAATGAAGCGGCATTTGATAGCGCGCAGAGGCGGAATCAACATAATATAACTCAATGGGGAAATCAAATGTTCCCCTTTTTTTGTTTTCATAAAGTGCACTGTAATTCATAATTATCCTTAAAAGTGAATATCGTCATACTAAACTGTTGCTTTTTGCCAAGCAAGTTAAATAAAATTATAATATAATACAAATAAGGTAGCATATTATTTGCTATTTGTCAACAAAACGAAGAAAGGCGGAATTTAATATGCAAAGCATTGATGAAATCAAAGAGCAGATATGCGATGTTTGCCATAAAACCTGGCAGCTCGGCTGGGTTGCCGCTAATGACGGCAATGTCAGCGCAAGGCTTGAGGACGGCAGAATTATTGCCACACCAACAGGCATAAGCAAATCGTTTATCACACCGGAAAAGCTTGTTGTTTTAGACAGCAAGGGAAATATTCTTGAAGCAAACGAGGGATACAGACCTTCAAGCGAAATCAAAATGCACCTCAAATGCTATGAAAAAAGAGACGATGTTATGAGCGTTATCCACGCTCATCCGCCGGGAGCAACAGGCTTTGCCGTTGCCCACAAGGCTATGGATATGTATAATATGATTGAGGATGTTGCCGTTATCGGCTCTGTTCCGCTTACACCCTACGGAACACCGTCAACGGCAGAGGTTCCCGCCGCAATTGAGCCATATCTTGAAGAGCACGATGTTATGCTGCTTGAAAACCACGGCGCTCTTGCAGTCGGAAGCGATGTTATAACCGCATTTTACAGAATGGAAAGCCTTGAGCTTTGGGCAAAAATTACGATAAATGCCGTTATTCTGGGCGGAAGCAGAGATATAAGCAAGGAAAACATTCAAAAGCTTATTGACCTGAGAGGTTATTACAGAGTTACGGGCAGACATCCGGGACACAAGCTTTTCAACCCCGATGATGAAATGCTTCACAAAACAGACGAATAAGGAGAGAATTTATGCTTAAAGGAATACCGAGTGTTATATCTCCCGAGCTTCTTAAAGCGCTTGCGCAGATGGGACACGGCGATGAGCTTGTTATTGCAGACGGAAACTTTCCCTGCCACAGTGTTGGTAAAAACTCAATAGTTATCCGCGCAGACGGACACGGAGTGCCCGAAATTCTTGACGCGGTTTTGCAGCTTATACCGCTTGATACATACACCGAAAAGCCCGTTGGGCTCATGGAGGTTGTTAAGGGCGACACCTGCGGCGAGCCTGAAATTTGGAAAACCTATAACGAAATTCTTGAAAAGCACGAAAAGGGAAATCACGAAACTGAATTTATTGAAAGATTTGCCTTTTATGAGCGTGCAAAAGGTGCTTACCTGATTATTGCAACGGGAGAAAGCGCAATTTACGCAAACATACTTTTAAAGAAGGGCGTGGTTAAATGAAAGCAGTTCTTGCATTTGACTTCGGCGCATCAACGGGAAGAGCGATAAAGGCACGCTTTGACGGCGAAAAAATTCAATATGAGGAAATCCACCGCTTTGACAATATTCCGATTGAAAGGGACGGCTTTATCTGCCACGATGTTGATATGATAACAGCCGAAATCAAAAAGGCAATCGAAAAGGCGGGAGAGGTTGATTCCCTTGCGTTTGACACCTGGGGAGTTGACTACGGACTGCTTGACGAAAGCGGAAGGCTTATATTCCCTCCCGTGCATTACCGAGACGGAAGAACAAAAAATGCGCTTAAAGCTGCTTACAAAAAAATAAGCCCCGATGAGCTATACAAAAAAACAGGCAATCAAATAATGAACATAAACACGCTTTTTCAGCTTATCAGCGACGAAAATCTGAAAAAAGCAAAAACGCTTTTGTTTATGCCCGATTTGTTTGCATATATTTTAACTGAAAAAGCCGTTTGCGAGGAAAGCATTGCTTCAACCTCACAAATGCTCAACCCCGTTACGAAGCAATGGAGCGAGGAGGTTTTATCTCTCTTCGGCATTGACAAAGGTATTTTCCCGCCGATAGTTAAAAGCCCATCAATCTGCGGAGAATATAACGGCATAAAGGTTATAACCGTTGCCGGCCACGATACTCAATGCGCCTCAGCGGCTATGCCTGCTATTAGCAAAAGCAGTGCATTTTTATCCTGCGGAACTTGGTCGCTTATCGGCTGTGAGCTTGAAAGCCCCGTTTTAACCGAGGAAAGCAGAGCATTGGAGCTTTCAAATGAGCTTGGCACAGGCAACAAAATTAATTATCTTAAAAACATAAGCGGCTTATGGCTTATTCAGGAAACAAGGCGCGACCTTGCTAAAAAAGGAAAAAAATATTCCTATAATGAGCTTGAAATGCTTGCAAGGGAGAGCAAGCCGTTTAAATGCTTCATAGACCCCGACGACGAAATGCTTTCGGCGCACGGCGAGCTGCCCGAAAAAATAAAGGCTTACTGCTTAAAAACGGGTCAGGACGCACCCGAAACGGTTGGAGAAACCGTTAGGTGCATATATGAAAGCCTTGCGCTGAAATACAGATTTGCGCTTGAACAGATTTCCGTCTGCACGAAGAAGCAATTTGATGTGCTTCACATTTTGGGAGGCGGAACAAAGGACGGCTTTCTCTGCGAGCTTACGGCAAACAGTATTAATCTGCCGGTAACGGCAGGGCCGATTGAAGCAACTGCGCTTGGAAATATCGTTTTACAGCTTATTGCGCTCGGCGAAATCAAGGATATTGACGAGGGCAGAAAAATTATTGCAAAAACGGAAAGCGTTAAAAAATTCAATCCGCATCACGACGCTGAATGGGACGCGGCGTATTTCAGATTTTTTAAAATTTTAAAAAAATAAACAGGAGGAAAAATTTATGTTATATCCTAAAATAGGAATAAGACCCTGCATTGACGGCAGATGGGGCGGAGTTCGCGAAAGCCTTGAAGAGCAGACTATGGGAATGGCTCGCTCGGCGGCTGAGCTTATTTCAAAAAATGTTAAATATCCCGACGGAACACCCGTTCAATGCGTTATCAGCGAAACAACCATCGGCGGCGGTGCCGAGGCGGCAAGATGCGCCGACCAATTTTCAAAGGAAAATGTTGTGGCAACGCTGAGCGTTACACCCTGCTGGTGCTACGGCTCCGAAACCTTTGATATGGACCCAAACACAATCAAAGCCGTTTGGGGCTTTAACGGAACGGAAAGACCCGGCGCAGTTTATCTTGCGGCAGTTATGGCGGCTTTTGCTCAAAAGGGCTTGCCCGCATTTTCAATTTACGGCAAGGATGTTCAGGATATTGACGACAAAACAATCCCCGAGGATGTTGCCGAAAAAATCATCCGCTTTGCGCATTGTGCGGCTTCGGTTGGCTGGATGAAAAACAAGGCTTATGTTAATCTCGGCGGAGTTGCAATGGGTATTGCAGGAAGCTACTGCAACGCAGATATGTTCCAAAAATATTTCGGCATAAGAGCAGAATGGGTTGATATGACGGAAATTATCCGCAGAATAACCCTTGAAATATATGACCACGAGGAATATGAAAAGGCACTTGCATGGGTTAAGGCAAACTGCAAGGAGGGCTTTGACCTTAACGAAGGCAAAGACCTGCCCGAAATCATCAGAAAATCCAAGGTTATTGCTCCCGACAAGGATTGGGAATTTATAACAAAGATGACTCTTGTTGTTCGTGATATTCTTTACGGAAACAAAAAGCTTGACGAAATGGGCTGGCACGAGGAGGCGCTCGGCAAAAATGCTGTTGCAGGCGGCTTCCAAGGTCAGAGAAATTGGACCGACTGGCTTCCCAACGCAGACTTCACAGAGGCTATTATGGCTTCAAGCTTTGACTGGAACGGCCCCAAGGCACCCACTCCCTTTGCAACGGAAAACGATACTCTTAACGGCGTTGCAATGATGCTTGGCACACTCGTTTCCGGAACTGCTCCCTGCTTCCACGATGTTCGTACATATTGGAGCCCCGAGGCATGCGAAAGAGTTACGGGAGTTAAGCCCGACGGAGTTGCGGCTAACGGATTTATTCATCTTATCAACTCGGGCGCAACCGCGCTTGACGGCTCGGGCGCAAGCAAAAACGCAGAGGGCAAGGGCTGTATGAAGCCGTTCTGGGAAATGACCGAAAACGATATTAAAGCCTGCCTTGACGCAACAGACTGGTGCAGAGCAAACTATGAATATTTCAGAGGCGGCGGATTTTCAAGCCATTTCAGATGCAAGGCCGAAATGCCTGTTACAATGCTTCGCGTTAATGTTATTGACGGCGTTGGCCCCGTTATTCAGCTTGCAGAGGGCTGGACTGCAGACCTTCCAGATGAAATTCATTGCCCGATAGACAAGAGAACAGACCCCTCTTGGCCTACAACATGGTTTGTTCCGAAGCTCACGGGCGAGGGTCCGTTTAAGGATGTTTACAGCGTTATGGCTAACTGGGGTGCTAACCACGGCGTTACTGTTTACGGCCATGTTGGCGCAGATTTAATTACTCTTGCTTCAATGCTTCGCATTCCCGTTAATATGCACAATGTTGAAAGCGGCAGAATTTTCCGTCCGCACGGCTGGACGGGATTCGGCACGCAGGACGCACAAGCAGCTGACTACAAGGCTTGTGAATTCTACGGACCGCTTTACAAATAAAAATAAAATCATATAGTATCCTTTTGATTTTCCGTCTCCCGTTCATTCGGGAGGCGGTTTTTATTTTTTGAATAAAATCGCAACAGACGGAAAAATATAATACAAAAAGGGCATTGCCCGAAAGGAAGTGTGAGGTAATATGAAATACTCTGTAAATGACAATTGCATCGGCTGCGGACTCTGCACAGAAATCTGCCCTGAGGTTTTTGAGATGGACGACAGCGGAAAATCAAAGGTTATAAAAACCGAAATGGGAGTGCAGGAGGAGGCCTGCGCAGACGAGGCACTGGAAAGCTGCCCCGTTGACGCTATTGAAAAGGAGGATTAAATTAGGGTTTACAACCGCCCGAAAAAAGTGTAAAATAGAGCTGAAAAAGTTAGGGTAACGGTAAACTCTTCGTTGAAATACTCGTTAATTTAGGGTAACGGCAATAATGCGAACCACGGTTTATCGTGGCAGATATTGCCCTTACTCTTCGTTAAAATACTCGTTAATCCGAAAGGATTAACTGCGTTTTGTGCCTTGATTAAGACCAAATCTGCACACGATAAACTGCAAAGCATCAAAAATGCTTGGAGTAAAGATGAGATTTGGCGTCTTGAGATGGCAGCCTTGCTGACGCAAGGCAACAGCGAAAGCGACAAATATCGCTTTAATACTGCATTTTGACGGGTTCGGATTATTACCGTTACCCTATAGGTGATAATCTATGATTGCAAACAGTAAAAAGCAAATCTCAGATTCTTTTCTGCTCGGCGCTATTCTTGCATTAGCGGGCGGTTTTCTTGACGCATATACATATCTTTGCAGAGGCGGAGTTTTCGCAAACGCCGAAACGGGAAACATAGTTTTAATGGGAATTAAGCTTGCAAACGGAAGCTTTTTGCAGGCGGCATATTATCTTGTTCCCATAATGTGCTTTTCGGCAGGCGTTCTTGTTGCGCAGATTATCCGCAGTAAATTTAAAAAAAGCACGGCTTTTCATTGGAGGCAGATAACCGTTGCATTTGAAATTGCCGTTCTTTTTGCCATTGCATTTGTGCCGGCAAACGAAAAAAACAATATGATAACAAACGCGCTTGTTTCCTTCGTTTGCTCATTGCAGGTTCAGAGTTTTAGGCAGATAAACGGAAATTCGATTGCAACAACTATGTGCACGGGTAATTTACGAAGCGCAACCGAAAAATTATACGAATACATAACAAACAAAGAAAAAGGCAGTTTGATTTCCGCGCTTCACTATTTCGGAATAATAATCTTCTTCATAATAGGCGCATCGGCAGGCGCCGTTATAACAAACATTTTTTCCGTTAAAGCGGTTTTACTGCCCTGCGCACTGCTTTTGATTTGCTTTATGCTAATGTTTATTAACAATAAAAATAAGAAAAAATAAAAAATGCTTCGGAGAATTTAAACACTCCGAAGCATTTTTTATAAATTCTATATTCTTGCAACGCCGTCTTTTACTGCCGCATCGGCAACTGCCCTTGCAACAGTGTCCTTAATTCTTTCATCAAACGCATAGGGAAGAATATAATCCTCATTCAAATCCTTATCGTCAACAAGAGAAGCAATTGCATAAGCGGCGGCAATTTTCATATTTTCCGTTATTGCGCTTGCGCGAACATCAAGCGCGCCTCTGAAAATTCCCGGGAAGGCAACAACATTATTAATCTGATTCGGGAAATCCGACCTGCCTGTGCCCACTATTTTTGCGCCTGCCGCCTTTGCCTCATCGGGCATAATCTCCGGAACGGGATTTGCCATTGCAAGCACAACGGGATTTTCATTCATTGTTTTAATCATATCGGCGGTTAAAACACCGGGAGCGGAAACGCCGATAAAAATATCACAGCCCTTAACCGCATCTGCAAGAGTGCCCTTTGTTTTTGACTTATTGGTTACCCTTGCGATTTCAGCCTTTGAAGCGTTAAGATTTTCTCTGCCGTCATAAATTGCACCTGTTCTGTCGCAAAGAATAACATCCTTTAAGCCGAGAGTCATAAGAAGCTTTGCAATTGCAATTCCTGCCGCACCCGAGCCGTTTATAACGGCTTTGCACTCGCTGATGGCTTTACCCGTCAGCTTTGAAGCATTGATAAGCGCCGCTGAAACAACAACCGCCGTTCCGTGCTGGTCATCGTGGAAAATCGGAATATCACACATTTTTTTGAGCTTTTCCTCAATTTCAAAGCATCTTGGGGCTGAAATATCTTCAAGATTTATTCCGCCGAAGGAGCCACTTATGTTGTAAACAGTTTGAACAAATTCATCAACATCCTTTGTGCGAACGCAAAGCGGAAACGCATCAACGCCACCGAACTCCTTAAATAAAACGCACTTGCCCTCCATAACGGGCATACCTGCCTCGGGGCCTATATCGCCGAGACCCAAAACTGCGCTTCCGTCTGTTATAACGGCAACCATATTCCATCTGCGCGTAAGCTCCCAGCTTTTGTTATAATCCTTTTGAATTTCAAGGCACGGTTGGGCAACGCCCGGTGTATAGGCAAGAGAAAGCGCGTCCTTATTATCAACCCTTGCCCTTGCAGTTACCTCTAATTTGCCCTTCCATTCGGAATGAAGCCTTAATGATTCCTTGCTGTAATCCATAATCCTGTCCTCTTTATATCATTATTATTTATTCTCCACTCCTGTAAAATAAAATCACATTTTATTACACAATATATAGTGCATTATATTTCTTTATTTAATATTTTTGCACTATGTGAATATATTTTTTAACCCTACGGAGTCAAAAAGTACTCATCCAAGTTGACAAATATTAATATATATGCTAATATATGAATGAACAAAGGGCTTATCGGATAGACGGTTAGCCTCGTAAGTGATTAAAAAATAACCGCTTGTTTTTCGAGGACAGGGCGGTTATTTTTTTATGCTTATTATGTAGCCTGTGGCTGCGAAAAGAATAATCACAACAAATGCAAGATATTCCATAGCATCACCCCCTAATCATTATTAGAGGGCATTGCCCTCTGATAAATGAGGGCTAACCGCCTACCGTTTTACGACAGTTTCCTTTGTCCATTTACGATTATACCTTATTCGTAAAACTCTGTCAATTCAAAAGAGCCAAGGATTAACCTCGGCTCTTTGTTTCGTCTTTTAGCCCTGTTAAATAACAGGGTTCTTTTTGGTGCAAGAATAACACACTGCCGTTTTAACTCTATAAGCAGTTTAGAGATTGGCACTTTTGATAAACGGTCTGTGCAGTTGACCGTCTTTTAATGTCGGTGTAATTACTCACTCGCACAAACAACAAGCAATTTGTTTACACCTAATACTATGCTATTGCACTACAAATATAATAGCACATTTTAATTGTTTTTTCAAGATATAAAACTATTGGGACTTCTTATTTAAACTTTATATTTCTATTCTGGCATATGTAATTGCTTATTACATACGCAAATGGTTCGACAGAAACAATTAAAATCACAGTGAGCCTGCCGAGTTAGTCACTCGTAAAAAAGATAGAAAGAGCAGGGACTCGCACTCCCTGCCTTTTCGTTGCGTACATAATGTTAATTACATACTTACCTTCTGGTGCTTGTATTATAGCATATTCATTTTCGTTTTGCAAGGTTGATATCAGTGCTACTCTATTCTTTATCCTCACTGTCTATATCAAAGAAACTAACCATACCATTCAAAAGATTATCTATTTGCTTATCTTGCAATTTTATTACCTCTTTTAAATGTTCATTTTGTTCTTTAAGCAAATCTACTTGCGATATCAACGAAGCGTTGATTTGTTCCGCCATTTTCCCAATTATTTCTTCGTATTCTTTAACTTTCATTTTCTATCCTTTTGTTTGTTCGGTTTGCCTTTTATATTTTTGTACTACGCCCCGTATTTGTAATGGTTTATCCTTTCCAATCCAATAAACAGAACAATTACTACCAGCTGTAAAAAACTCTGGTTTTAGACATCCATTTCTATTGTAATCCCAGTCACTCACAACTTGTGGATATAATTTTTTTAAGTTGTTTTTTATTGGCGTTTTATAAAATTGCTCAAATATTTCAATTCTATCCCTCGAAATACTTATATCATAATCAATTGAAGCATCAATCATTTTAAACAACTTATAAATTGCATTTGTTAATTCGAAATCATCAGCACGAACTCCAATAGAAACGTTGTTTTTATTGTTTGAATTTTTATTTGTTTCTATCAACCTTACTAACTTTATTCCATTATTTTCAGCGATTTCGTTCTTATTTCTATCTGTTATAAACTTTTTATCACTTTTATGAAAATAATAACTGTCATATTCAATTCCAATATTGAATTTGGGGATATATATATCTAATTCTCCTGCTTTATTTCCATTCATTAAATATCTGCTTTTAACATCAGTTCCAAAATATCTAATGGCATAATAATAAATAGCTTCTTGAGGAAAAGATGTATGATAACGAGCGGAACACTTTTTACATAGGATGCCTCTCTCAACTGCTTTATCAACTGAAATTTTTCTTGGAGTTCCACAAATACCACAAGCGAAATAATACGACTTGTTTGAATGAGGGGTAACTTCTGTTGCTTTAATATCATTCATTTCTTCTAAAAACAAATCTGCAATTTTTGGATAAACTGTTTTCAGATTATACCGTTCTGTTGCAACTTTTCCTGCACAAGCTTCACATCTATGCCCTTTTGAAAAAACATATGGGTGTGACACCCATTTGTAACCACAATTAGGGCATTTTAAATGAATATCGTCGTGAGAATTTGTTTTGTATTGAGTTGGTGGTTTATCATCATAATCTGTATCTATATAATCCCAGATTTCTGGAACTAACGTTGCCATAGAATTATCCAATTCGACAACTTTTCCGGCACATTTTGGACATCCTTCATTTCTTTTAACTCTATAAACAATTCTTTGTTCATAATGATAGTTGCATTCGCTACATATCCAAAAAGCTTTATCTACTGCAGTTGCAGGTGTTTCATAGGGATTTAATGTGTTGTTTTTCCAATCCCACTCATTTAAAAGGTCGCTACTATCAGCAATACAACCATTTTTATATATAGCTCTCTTTGTAATTCTTTTTCCTTGTGCCAAGTTAGCACAATTTTTACATCCCCTTTCGTTTCCTGCCTTTTGTCCTGCCCTTGATTTGAATTGTGCTTGCCATTCTTTACCGCAGATTGAACACTTCCATAAACACTTATCTTTACTAGAAGTTTTCATTTCATCAAAGGTCATATCTGGGTGGTCTATATTGCGTATGAATTCATTTTTCAACCTTTCCGTTTTCACAATTATAATTCTCCATAAAACAAAAAATGCGTAGCAACGAAGTGCTACGCATAAAAAACACATAGCCCTCATTTGTTGCTACACAAATTCGTACCCATAAAAAGAAGTATGCGAAAAAGAGCCTGTATTTTTATCAAAATAAAAATACACACTTCGACTTATGGGCAATATTAAATTTGTGTAGCAATTATAGTATAGCATATGCAGTTGAATTATTCAATAAATAAAGCCTCACAAAATCGTGAGGCTTTTTACCGTAAATACTAATGCGTTATCTACAAAATTCAGTTATTCAGTTTCATTCATAATTCTTAAAAGCGTTAATATTGTTGTTTATTTATCAAAAGCCGTAGATACCTAAAGCCATATATCCAAAACGGCACTGTGGCGAATAACCAAAATTTCAAGGAATACTTTGTGCACTTTTAACAACAATATTTCGCATATGGAGAATATTACATAACTTTTAAGATAGTTACTATTTGCTCTATTAAAGTCATTTGCTCAGTTGAAATATCGGATGAATTATTAATTCTATTAAGTTCTACGCAAAGGTTTGTTAACTCTCGTTTTAATCCAATATACACTCTGGGATTTGCAATTACCGTTATTTCTCTTTGTAAGGCTCTATCAATCAAGTAGTCTTGTTTATTCATACCGGATATCTTAACGAGACGATTTAGCAAGTCTGCTTCCTCCGGCGACATTCTAAATCCAACTGTAACGCTTCTAAATCTGCCCTTGATATCAATGTTCTTTTCAGACATCACTAATCATCTCCTCGTTAAGTTTTAATGCCATTTCTGTTTGAACGGTCGGGAAAAGGTGAGAATAAACTTCAAGAGTTTCAACCGGCGAAGAATGACCTACTCTTTCGGCAATAGCGACTGCTGAATATCCTTTATCTATTAACAAGGATACTGCTGAATGTCGTAAATCGTGCAATCTTATTTTAGGTACACCGGTTGCCTTGCATCCTCTTTCCATTTCGCGAGTTAAATATGATTTTGTTACCGTGAAAATTCGCATATCATCAGTGATGCCATAAATACTGTTTATGCAATCTTGCATTTCATAACAAAGTTTATCCGGCATTAATACTTTTCTTATGGAGCTTTCGGTTTTGGGCGGAGTTATTACATCCCTTCCGTTTAGTCGCTGATAAGACTTGGAAATTGACACTGTTTTTCGTTCAAAATCAAAATCTGCCGGGGTTAATGCTAATAGTTCCCCAAGTCTAATCCCACACCAGAAGAGCATCTCAAAGGCATAAAATGATATCGGTTTTTCCATCATTGCTTCACTAAAGGTCTTGTACTGTTCGACAGTCCAAAATTTGATTTCACCAGAGCGCTTTTTCTTTCCCATAGATTTAACTTTTTTACAAGGGTTACTTTCAAGATTATAGTAATTACAAGCAAAATTCATAATAGCAGACAATTGTGAATTAATTGAACGCAAATATGTAGGAGCATAAGGTTTGCCCTGTTTGTTTCTTTGACTCTTAACCCAATTTTGCCATTTTAATATGTCCTTTGGCTCAATCTCATTCACTTTCATATTCTTGAAATACGTCAATATCTTAGTTTCAATAATCATTTTCTTCGACAGCCAAGTATATTCTCTTATCTGTGAACCCATAACATCATAATATATATTCACAAAGCTTTCAAAATACATATTTAAATTATCCTCTTTACTATACTTATAATTTAAATACCATTCTTCAGCTTCCTTTTTAGTTTGAAAGCCTCTTTTAGTTGTTTTTTTATAATTTCCTTCGGCATCAAAGTATTTAAACTGAATATCCCATTTTCCAGTGTTTTTATTTTTTGTCGGTTTCATTATATTCACTTCCTATTAATCAGTTATATCCGGCTCTTCATATTCATAATCAAATTCCATATCATAACAGTTTTCTATTTCCTTTCTTAACTGCGAATATGTTTCCACTTCAAATACGCTACTAAATTTTTCTTTGATTTTTTCGGGTAAGTAATTCCACAATATGTCAAATATAAACCTAATAACGATATCAAGAATATTTTTATAATATAAAGGCTCAGTAACTTCTAAGTCTGACTTCATTTTCGTCAAATGACGAATTTGATTGTTTAGCTCGTGTTCTTCGTCCTGTAACAATTCAACATCTTTCTCAAGGGCTTTTCTTTCCTTATACACATTTGTATTTAGATGACTAACCTTTGTATCTCTTTGAGGATGTTCAACATTTAAACCGAAATTATTACAAATCTTTTCTAGTGCTTTATTCTCCTTATGCTCAAAAGCAATTTGAGCAGTTTCGTTAATATGTTCACCTGCCATACATCCTTGTTGTTCAAGCGCCTTCGCTAAACTATTTTGTAATCGCATACCTCTTGTCATTTCAGCTACAGGAAAATAGTCTATGTGAATATGAGGTGCTTTGCCTTCTTCATCAGCATGAAAGTATTTTCCAATTACTTTTAATCTTGGATTTCTTGTTTCAAAGCCATTTGCATATTCATATAAGATGCCCCAAGCTTCCTCTGGTGAGATACTATCATCATAAACGCCACATATCATTTCATACACAGCGTGCTTCTTTTTATCTTTTTTGATTTTTTGATAATAGTTAGTTATCTTCCTGTCATTTCTTTTTTGCTTGTCATTGTATTCAACTACATATTCTTCAAACACTTCTTTATATGCATCTTCAGGTTTTATATCTAACCATATTTCGTGCCATCCGTTTGGGTCAATATGATTTTCTTTTTCAACAATTTTTTTATCACGAATATTGTGACCTCTGGCAATCTCTGTGCCGTTATGAGTGCTAATTGTAGCCATTTTTAATTACCTTCTTTCTTAATAATATAAAAACTAATCTTGTGCCAAGATTAGTAACACAATACTAATTTGGCACCACGCGCCTAAATTAATTGTGGTCTGCGACGCTTTTTTTATTTAAACTTCGCCAAATGACGAAATTTAAATGTACGATATTAACGATATTTAGATAGCACTCAAATATCGTTAATATCGTACAGAGTATAGTTATTCTATTTCTAATTTTAGTTTAATAACTCTACTCGTTTGAGTATGAGTATTCTCATACTTAATATTGTAATCCTTATACAGCTTGGCTGCTAAAGGATTTAGTTTTCTTGAAAGAACATTTGCGTTCATTTCAAGGTTTAAATTATTAATAATGTCAGTAGCAGTACCCTGCCACTCTAAATTGTCAACAGAAACCAATGAAGAGATTTTTTCTAACAACTCATCCTTTGGTTCTTCAAATGGGTCAGTTTCTTCAATAAAATTCCATAAGCATCTTTGCTTGTCAAATTCTATTGTTAACTCTTGATAGGGAATATCCCTACCCGACACAGCCATTGTAGCTCTGCTTTCTGCTCTTTTATTCTTATTAATAATAAGAGAGCCGTCCGCAGCACCTAAAAGACCATTTGTTCCTGATATAGTATCAAATATATCTGTTGCTTCTTGTTTTCGTGTATGATGTACCACAAGAATACAAATATTATGTCTGTCAGCAATTTCTTTAAGTATTGTTATTACATCATAATCATTTGAGTAACTATACTTATCATTTTCGTTGCCTCTGATTTTTTGAAGTGTATCTATAACTATCAGTGATACCTTCGGATGATTAATCATAAATTCATTGATTTGAATTGCCAATCCGCTTTTTATATCCTGTGACACAATGGCTAAATGCAAGTTTTCTGTATCATTAACATCAAACATACGATAAAAACGCTGTTGCAATCGTTGAAAATTATCTTCCAGTGCTAGATATAAAACTTCGCCTTGATGCGTTTTTCTGTTTAAAAACGGCTCTCCTTTGCTTACACGCACACTTAAATCTGCCACCATAAACGATTTGCCTATTTTAGGTGGTCCGACAAGTAAATTCACGCCATTATTCAATAAGCCGTCAATTACAGGCTTATGGGGAATAAATGCCGTATCATTCAGTTCTCTCATTGTTTTTGTGTCAAGACTATCTACCTTGACAGAATTAACATTATTTGATATAATATTAATATAATCTTTTGATGACTGCTCATCTCCTGTTCCAGCAGGAGTGTTACGGGCAGTCAGTTCTTTTTTTGTATCCATCGAACGTTCCTCCTTATTAAAATTTAATTTTCTTCAAAACCAAAATATTTGGTTTTGAAATACGCCTTAGGTATGCGACCGGCAATAGTAATGTAACCGAGCTCAGTAAGCTCTTTGTTAAGATTTCTTATAATT
>SAMEA3663039__coassemble_244_pt1 | contig 17162 bp, 9 predicted proteins | sample SAMEA3663039__metabat2_low_PE_029 | metagenome-assembled genome bin SAMEA3663039 (sample SAMEA3663039) | pig gut metagenome | biome: pig gut; feature: pig-associated habitat; material: faeces | place: France | collected 2012
TGCTTACGCCTGTTTTGAACGAAGCGTCCTTTGACCACATTACCACATAGCCGTGTGAGCCGACCAAATTCCAATCAACCTGTATTGTTTTATCATTAGAGGCAATAACGCTCGGTGCGTCCATTGTTTCGCAGGCGGCGCAGGTGTGGAGCGCATCGCTTGGTGTGCCCTCAACATCTCCGTTTACTGCGGCTACTCTGAAATAATACTCATAGCCGGGTGTTGTTGGGCTGATATACTTATTTGTTGTAACAGTATCTAAAAGCGTCCAGCTATCTGCCGGCTTATTATATCCGTAAACATTATATCCCGTTGCGCCATCTACTGCGTTCCAGGAAAGTGTTAGGTTTACTCCGTTTGCTCCTCTTGCCGAGGTCTTTAAGCCTGTTACCTTGGCGGGCGGAGTTGGTTTAGTAACAATTATAGGTGTACCGTATTCAAGAATCTTATTACAGCCATCGCAAACCGTGTCCCCTGTATAACCGTCAACATAGTTTTCATAATCGGGGGCAACTGCGTTTTCAATGTGTGTTTTGCCAATGTGATTTGTTAAATCCTTATCGCCCTTAAATGTGTGTTCAGAGTTTTTCTCAATCATTTCGCATTTTGAGCAGGTGTAATAATATTCAGCCTCAGCTGCACAGGTTCCTGCCTTTGCAAGTGTTTCCTCTGATTTTATTTCAGCCGTGAAGCTGTGAGAGCATAATGCTTTTTCGGAAACAGGAATATATAACTCAATGGATTTCCAATAGTCATTATAACCTTGAATAATCACATTGTCGTACTTTTTTCCGTTAACCCAAATTTCAATATCGTTTAAGTTTTCGGAATCAAAATAATATCCTGTATCAGCAAAAGCATTAGCAAGAATATAATATGTAAGCTCAGGATTGATATTAGCATCCGGTCTATATTCTTCGGGATTATCCGAGCTTGTATTCATAGTGTGAAAATATCTCTTTGTGTCATTGTCATAAACGAGCAAATGATAATTGCTTGTGGATTTATTTTTTGCAAGAGTACCCGTTCCGTAAGACAATGTCTTACAATATTCGTCATTCCATTCTCTATGTGTAAGCTCAGAGCTAAACGGTGCTTTTTCCGTGTCATAGGAAAGCTCAATTTTTGTTATTTTAATTTGGTCTAAAATGCTAACCGTTGCTTCTGCATATTTAGTATTGTCGGCAACGGAGGTTGCTCTAACGGTTAAAGCTGTTGCCGTTTCGTTTTCGCCTATTTGAAGTGTGCCCGTAAGGTTATCTGTTCCGCCTGCGGTAATTTTTGTGTTTTTATCTGTTGTTGTGCCTATTATAGACCATTCAACCGTGTGAGATGCAGTGCCGTCAACAGAAGCAGTAAATGCTGCCGAATATGACTTATAAATAGATTGAGAGGTGGGGGAAACCGAAACACTGTCTATTGAAAGCGGCTTTTCCTGAACATAAACTGTCAGCTCATTTGAAGAAACGCTTGAATCCATTGCGCTTATTGCATTAACTGTAAGTGAGGTTGCTGTTTCATCCTCGCCTACGGTTAAAAGTCCGTTTGAATCAATTGCGGTTTCTGCACTTGTTCCACCGCTAACCTGCCAAACAACCTCATCATAACCCGTTCCGTAATATTTTACTTCCTTTGAAAACTGCTTTGTTGTTCCGACTGTAACGCTGTTTCCCTCCTGAGAAATAGATATGCTTTTAACAAGGCTTGAGGTGTCAACCGTAACAGGAATATATATCCTAATGGAATTCCAATATTCATTATAACCTTCAATAATCACATTGTCGCACTTTTTTCCGTTAACCCAAATTTCAATATTGTTCAAATTTTCGGTATCAAAATAATATCCAGTGTCTGCATAAGCGCTTGTACTAATGTAATAAGCATATTCGGGGTTGATATAGTCATTAGGAGTATAACCGGCCGGACTATTAATATTTGTAGTATGATAATATTGATTTCCGTCATAAATCATTAAATGATAATTTGAGGTAGATTTATTTTTTAAAACTGTACCTGTTCCCACAGCCATTGTTTTAACATATTCCGTATTCCATTCCTCGTGTGTATACATAGGACTTACAGGTGCGTCGTATGTTAATTCAACCTTTGCGATTTGAATATCCTCTGCAAATGCCGTTATGGGCGCAATGCCCAAAATCATAACTAAGCATAGCAAAAGACTTATCAGCCTTTTTCCTTTGTTTTTCATTTTCATAAAAATTCCTCCTTTAATAATGAAAATATTTTTTACACCTTAATTATAATCTTTTTTAAAAGAATATTATATTACCCATTTTGCAAAAACAGGGCTGATTTTTATGGGCCTTCCCCTCAAAAAGGGCTACCTTTTATAAAAAATCACATTAATCGGGACGGATAAGCCGTCCCCAACAAAATTTCATATAGAATTTATACCTCGTAGGGAACGCCGTCCTCGGCGTTCCGAACAAACGGGTCGGCGTGGAAACCGACCCCTACGAAATATCATTCGGGTTTTAATGTGCCCCGTAGGGAACGCCGTCCTCGGCGTTCCGAATAAAAAACCGTTTGCAAAAATGCAAACGGTTTAAATGAATTTATACAATTGTTATATTTCGCTTTTAACCCTTTCCAAAAGCTCCTTTTTGTTTTCAACCTCTAATTTTTTATAAATTGCCGAGCAATGCTTTTTTGCCGTGCTTTCGGTTATGCTTAATTCGTCGGCAATTTCCTTTCTCATTTTACCTTCAAGAATAAGGGGAAGAACCTCTTTTTCTCGGTTTGTCAGGCTGTCATATCCGCAAATATTTTCGCAAATGCTTTTAATATCCTCTTCCTTGATAGGAATATCATTTTTTTTCGCCTGCGAAACACTTGCTTGCTCGTTGATAAGCCGTCTTATAACTCCGAAGAAAATCAAAAGCAGAATTTCGGTTAAAATATAAGAAATTGAAAGAAATTCAAATTTGCTTTTTAAAACGGTTTCGCTCAGCCAAATACCAATATTAATTGCAACTAAAAAGGATAAGTATAAAGACATTCCGATATTTCTGTTTGTTTTTCTAAAAAAGGAATAAATCAAAAGACCTATCATTGCAATAAGATAAAGGATTATATAAATCTTATAAACAGGGTGCAAAATTCCGTATGCTTTAACAAGAACGGTTGAGCCGTTTATCTTATCCATTGCAACATCAACATAATAAACATCGGAATACGGTGCGCTCGTTGCTATAATAAAAATAACCATTGCAACAACGCAAAGCACAATTATAAGCCTTTTCGGAATGTTAATTTTTAATAATTCGGCAATTATCAAAATAACAAACATTGATAAAAACACACTGCCGAAATAAGCAATCGTGTTGCCTGCAAGCGCAAGCGATAGGTTAGGGGAAACGGATAAAAGGAAATATCCGAAATCGGTTATCGCAACCGTAACGAAAAGCCACATCAGCCAAGAATTTTCTTTTCTGTACCATTTAGCGCAAGCAATAAGCAGGGCAATCGAAATCGCAAGGGTTATACCGTAACAAACTGCCAAAGTAATTCTCCAATCATATATATTAAAAAGGGTTAAAACCAAAATAATTACAAAATATTAACTGTGTTTAGATTATAGCACAATAAACCATATAAGTTCAACATAATTTTGTTTTACTAAATAAAAAGCACCCATAAGGGTGCCTTTTGGTGCGGAGAATGGGACTTGAACCCACAAGGAAGCAATATCCACAGGAGTCTGAGACCTGCGCGTCTGCCAATTCCGCCACCTCCGCAAATATTTAATTTATTAAAAAAATAAAGTGCTTTGTTTGCTGATTTTATCGGCAGCCGCGCTGCGCGATACTCTTGCGGTGCCCAAAATTTGATTGCGCCTTAGCTTTCAAATTTTGACCGCTGCGCCTTTTCAGCCTTCGCTTCATCTTCCGCAGGAAGCGCTCGGCAGAAAACTGCCAATTCCGCCACCTCCGCATATATATTTTTTTGAAAGTTATTTTTTGTTTAATAGATAAACAACAGAATGTATATTAACATAATTAAATAAAAAAGTCAATCTTATTAACTTAAAAAGGAGCATACCAAAAAGATATGCTCCTTAATATTATTGTAGCTTAACCTCAACAGGCATACCGCCGTTTTCTCTTGATTTATCGGCAAGATAAACGCAAAGGTGGCCTGCAACGGAATCAAATATTGATGTGCAGGCAAGGCTTGGTTGCTCTCCTCTTATAAACTTAACAAAATCCTCTGCAAGTCTTTCGTCTCCGCCGCCGTGTCCGCCGTATGCGCCAACCATATCACCTGTAACACGAAGGTCAATCTCTTCAACATCACATTCCTCGTTGTGTGCGTCAGGCGAGGGATTAATTTTTAAAACGGTAAATTTTGACTCTTCAAAGTTTCCGAATATTTCGCCCTTTGTTCCGATAATATGTATGTTTCTTCTCGGCTCTGCGGAGCCGCCCACCATATTGTGCGTTCCCGTTGCGCCGGATGCGAAATTAACAAGCACGGATTGATGGTCAACAACATTGTTATCGCATTTATAAATACATCTTGCGTAAGGATTATCCGTTTTCATTAGCGCGATTTTATCATCAATTGTTGGATTTTCAATTCCTTCAAGCGCATCCCAAACATAGAAGGACCATCTGTCGGGGTGGTCTATATATAATCTTTTTGTTGAATAAACACATTCGTCAACGAGCGGGCAGTCCTTCATACAAATTGTTCCTGCATTTGCGGGTGCATTTTCGGGCTTAAACTGAAATTTGCTTCCGAAGGAGGAAATTGAAACAGGCTTTGTTTCGCTCATAAACCACATCATTAAATCTATATCGTGGCAGCATTTTGCAAGAAGCATTGTTGTGTGGCATTTATCGGAATTTGCCCATTTTCCTCTGATATAAGAGGTTGATAAATGATGATAGCTAACATGCTCTGTCATTTGAATGTTAATAATATCGCCGATTTCGCCATTTACAATTCTTTCTTTTATAGCGTAATAAAACGGAGTATATCGAAGAACATGGCATATCATAACCTTGGAGTTGTTCTTTTTTGCACAGTCAACTATTTGCCTCATATCCTCCTCGCAAACCGCAAACGGCTTTTCCAGAAGCATATCGTAGCCTGCATTAAGAAGCGGTATTGCCGTTTCAAGATGCTGTTCGTCCATTGTTCCGTTAATAACGGCGTCTGCGAGCCTTCCTTTTTCTGCAAGTGCCTGCGCAGAGTTAAAGCACATATCCTCCGAAAAGCCGAAGTATTCCATCGCCTTTTTACGCCTAACGGGGTTTGGGTCGGCAACGCCTACTATTTTCAAAAGCTCGGGATTAGTTTTTGCAAGCTCACTGTAAACAAAAGCGCGGTGACCGGCACCGACAATTATAGCAGTAACGGGTTTTGATTGCATAGTTATTCCTCCTGTATCTTTTTTTGCCATTATAAATCAACATAGTTATATATTCAATAGTTTTTTATCTTTATTTCTATTTATTTATTGACAGTTTTACTTAATTACATTAATATAGTATATTATTTAATCAGGTGCTGTTTATATGAAAAGTTTGCTTGTTTATTTAAAAAATTATAAAAAAGAAAGCGTTTTCGCTCCACTCTTCAAAATGCTTGAAGCAATTTTTGAGCTGATTGTTCCGCTTGTTGTTGCTTCCGTTATTGATGACGGCATTCTTCAAAACAACAGGGGAGTTATTCTTTCACGAGCGGGCATACTCGTTTTGCTTGCGGTGGTAGGTATGGTTGCGGCCATAACCGCTCAGTATTTCGCCGCAAAGGCGGCAACGGGCTTCGGCAGAGAGCTTCGCTCGGATTTGTTTAAGAAAATCCAGTCCTTTTCTTTTTCAAAGCTCGATAAGGCAGGAACCTCAACGCTTATAACAGTTATGACTAATGACGCCAATCAGGTACAAAACGGCGTTAATATGGTTTTGCGCCTTTTTTTAAGAAGCCCGTTTATCGTTTTCGGCGCAATGATAATGGCATTTACCGTAGACGCAAGGTGCGCTCTTGTTTTTGCTTGCGCCATTCCGATTTTATCAATTGTTGTTTTCTCAATAATGAGATACACAATTCCCAAATATAAAAATATTCAGTTTCAGCTTGACGAGATAACTCTCAAAACAAGAGAGAATTTAACCGGCGCAAGAGTTATAAGAGCCTTTACGGGCGAGCAAAACGAAATTGTGGATTTTGAAAATAAAAATTCATTTCTTTCTCATCTTCAAAGAAGCGCAGGCAGAATTTCCGCGCTGATGAATCCCGTAACCTATGTTATTATTAATGTTTCGGTTATCATATTAATTTACTGCGGTGCAATTCGTGTTAATTCGGGTAATCTTACGCAGGGCGAGGTTGTTGCGCTTTATAACTATATGAGCCAAATCCTCGTTGAGCTTATTAAGCTTGCTAATCTTATTGTAACTATAACAAAGGCACTTGCCTGCGCAGGCAGAATTGAAGGTGTTTTCAAAATTGAAAACACCCTTGAAAGCAATAATAATAACGAAATTCAAAACGATTATGCAGTTTCGTTTGATAATGTTTCATTAACCTATAAGGGCGCGGGAGACGAGTCGCTGAGCTCAATCAGCTTTTCTGCCGAAAGAGGCAGTATTATAGGCGTTATCGGCGGAACGGGTAGCGGAAAAACAAGTCTTGTTTCGCTTATTCCTCATTTTTATGACGCAACAAAGGGCGTTGTTTGTGTTGACGGCAAGGATGTTAAGGCTTATGAGCCGGAAACACTTCGCTCAAAAATCGGCTTTGTTCTTCAAAAGGCGGTTTTATTTAAAGGTACTGTTCGTGAAAACTTAAAATGGGGTAACGAAAGTGCAACAGACATTGATATGCTTTGTGCATTAAAGCAGGCGCAGATATATGAGTCAGTTATGCAAAAGGGCGGGCTTGACGCTGAAATTGAGCAAAACGGCTCAAATCTTTCGGGCGGACAAAAGCAAAGGCTTTCGATTGCAAGAGCACTTGTCAGAAAGCCTGAAATATTAATACTTGACGATAGCTCCTCCGCTCTCGATTACGCAACGGAGGCGTCATTGCGAAGGGCAATTCTTTCTCTTGATTACAACCCAACTGTTTTTATCGTCAGTCAGCGTGCGTCTTCTGTTATGTGTGCCGATAGGATTATTGTTTTGGAGGACGGCAATGCGGTCGGCATAGGCACTCACGAGGAGCTTCTTAAATCCTGTTCTGTTTATAAGGAAATCTACGATTCGCAGTTCGGAGAGGGGGAAGCCGTTAATGAATAAAGCAGTTATAAAAAAGGTTTTCTCCTATATCGGCAAGTATAAATATTATCTTTTTGTTTCAATTATCTGTGCGGCGTTTTCCTCTGTTTCCGCTCTTTATATACCTATTCTCGTCGGTAATGCGATTGATTTTATTATAGGTCCGCAGAATGTTGATTTTGAGTCAATGATTGCGGTGCTTATAAAAATCTGCATAGTTGCGGCGGTAACTGCCGTTTTGCAATGGGTTATGAATGTGCTTAATAATAAAATCACATTCAATGTTGTTCGTGATATGAGAAACAAAGCCTTTCGAAAGATAGAGGCTTTGCCGTTTAAATATCTTGACAGTCATCCGCACGGAGAAACAGTCAGCAAGGTTATTTCAGACGCCGATCAGCTTGCAGACGGTCTCCTTATGGGCTTTACGCAGTTTTTTACTGGCGTTGTAACCATAATAGGAACGCTTGCGTTTATGATATATATTAATGTTTGTATTGCGCTTGTTGTTGTTATTTTAACGCCGTTATCATTTCTTATTGCAAGGTTTATCTCAAAGAAAACATACGATATGTTTAAGCTTCAAAGTGAAACAAGGGGAGAGCAGACTGCCTTTATTGATGAGATGATAAGCAATCAAAAGGTAACGGAGGCTTACGGTCATAAAAAGCAGAATATCAAACGCTTTGATGAGATTAATACAAGGCTTGCTGACTATTCATTAAAGGCAACGTTCTTTTCATCAATAACTAATCCTGCAACGCGCTTTGTTAACAGTACTGTTTACGCCTGCGTAACGCTTTTCGGTGCTTTTATGGTGCTTAACGGACACATAACGGTTGGTATACTTTCAAGCTTTCTTGCCTATGCAACGCAATATACAAAGCCGTTTAACGAGATAAGCGGAGTTGTTACGGAATTGCAAAACGCCGTTGCCTGTGCAGGCAGAATTATAGGACTTATTGAGGAGAAAGAGGTTGAGCCCAACACTCCCGAAAAAGCAGTCCTTAACAATGTAAAGGGTAATATAAAAATTGATAACATTGATTTCAGCTATGTTCCCGAAATCCCTCTTATTGAAGATTTTTCTTTAAGCGTAAAAGAGGGTATGAGGATTGCGGTTGTAGGTCCAACAGGCTGCGGAAAAACAACGCTTATTAATCTCCTAATGAAATTTTATGATGTTAACGGCGGAGAGATATATGCCGATGCTATTCCTTATTCCGAAATCAATGTTAATTCTTTAAGGCAGAATTTCGGTATGGTGCTTCAAGACACTTGGCTGAAATCCGCAACCGTTTTTGAAAATATCGCTATGGGAAAGCCTAATGCAACGCGCGAGGAGGTTATAGAAGCCGCTAAAAAGGCTCATTCCCATTCATTTATAAAAAGGCTTCCGCAGGGGTATGACACGGTTATCGGTGCAGACGGTGGCTCTCTTTCGCAGGGGCAAAAGCAGCTTTTGTGCATAACAAGGCTTATGCTTGTTAATCCGCCTATGCTTATTCTTGACGAAGCCACATCAAGCATTGACACAAGAACGGAAATCAAAATTCAAAATGCCTTTGAGCTTTTGATGAAGGGCAAAACAACCTTTATTGTTGCACACCGCCTTTCAACAATTAAAAATTGCGATTTAATACTTGTTATGAATAACGGCTCAATAGTTGAGCAGGGCAGTCATAAAGAATTACTTGACAAAAAAGGATTTTATTATAAACTATATAACAGTCAGTTTGCCGGTGCAGGCAATTAAACTGCGGAGGGGAATTAATGCTTATCTTGTTATATACTGTTTAATTCTTGTTGTTTCCGTTTTCCTTATTTCTATAAACGGATTTGATATGGAAACCTCGTTTTCTGCGGTTGTTGCCTGCTTTAATAATGTTGGTCCCGGCCTGTCTGCCGTTGGTCCAACAGGCAATTATGCCGATTTCAGCATATTCTCAAAGGTTGTGCTTTGCATTGATATGCTTGCAGGACGACTTGAAATTTTCCCCATTTTGATTTTATTCAATCCTGCAACATATAAAAAATAACTTGAAATTTATAAATTATTTTTTTATCATACATTAGTTATTTTCTTTGAAAGGATTTATTTTATGGAGCAGTTAAAATCTATTCTTGAAGCAATAGACAAAGCGGTTTGGGGACCTGTTACTCTTATTTTACTTATCGGAACAGGCGTGTTTTTAACCGTTAGGCTGAAATTTCTTCCGTGGCGCAATCTGCCTAAATCTCTAAAAATGCTTTTCAGCCCCGAGTCAAGAAAAACAGACGACGGTGAAGGCGATATTTCTCCGTTTTCAGCACTTATGGCTGCGCTTGCAGGCACTATCGGAACGGGAAATATTGTCGGCGTTGCAACCGCAATGGTTCTCGGCGGACCGGGCGCGCTTGTTTGGATGTGGATTGCCGCGGCTTTCGGAATTTCAACAAAATATGCAGAATGTGCTCTCGCGATTAAATACAGAGAAACAAACGAAAAGGGCGAGATGTGCGGCGGACCTATGTATACAATTAAAAACGCCTTTAAGAATAAAAAGGTGGGCGCAGTGCTTGCCTTTGCCTTTTCTTTGTTTACCTTGATTGCTTCCTTCGGTATAGGTAATCTTTCACAGGCAAATTCAATTTCCTCTTCACTTAATAACACCTTTTCTATTCCTCAATGGGTAACGGGACTTATTCTTGCCGTTTTAACAGGAATTATTATTTTCGGCGGTATTAAATCCATATCAAAGGTTTCAACCGTTCTTGTTCCCGTAATGTCGATTTTTTACATACTTGCAGGATTAATCGTTATCGCAATTAATTATAAAAATATTCCTGCAGGTCTCGGAACTATCTTTTCAATGGCGTTTGGCGGAAAGGCGATTGCAGGAGGCGTTGCCGGAACTATAACCGTTTCAGTAATGCAAAGCATCAGATACGGCGTTGCAAGAGGCGTTTTCTCTAATGAGGCAGGTCTCGGCTCTGCGGCTATAACCGCTTCATCTGTTTCAACAAACAGTCATATTCAGCAGGGCTATATAAATATGTGCGGAACATTTATTGACACTATTATTGTTTGTTCAATAACAGGCCTTGCAATTGCATCATCGGGTGTTCTCGGCTCTGTTGACGCGGCAGGCGAATATGTAACGGGTGCCGATTTAACAATTGCCGCTTTCCAATCTGTACTCGGCAAGCCGGGTGCAATTATTGTCGCGGTCGGTATTCTTTTGTTTGCTTTTTCAACCATTCTCGGTTGGGAATATCAGGGCGAAAAATCACTTGAATATTTTTGTAAAAACAAAATTGCCTGCTATATTTACAGAATTGTTTTTGCCGCAGTAGTTTTTGTTGGCTCAATTGTTGCTCTTGATATAGCTTGGTCGTTCAGCAATATTGCAAACGGTCTTATGGCAATCCCGAACTTAATCTCTCTTCTTGTTCTTTCGGGAGTGCTCGCAAAGGATACATTCAAATATCATGAGGAGCAAAACCGATAAAAACTCCTATTGTAATTATAATTGTTGACTTTTGATGATAAACATTATAAAATGTATTTGTATTATTTTGATGTCAGGGGTGTTTTAAATGGCAAATTGCCCGAATTGCGGAGCTAAAATTCCTTTTTGGAGTGTAAAAGCCGAATGTAAGCAATGCGGTGTTTCGATTCCTAATTTCAATTGGGTTGAAAGACTTGAAGAGGATAATAAAAATGCAGAAGCAAAGTTTCTTGTTTTTAATAAAACAATTAACCGTATGCGTTATTCTCTTTTCGGAACGAAGCTTCGTATAGCCCGTCTTATTTTAACATTTCTTCCGGCAATCGGCTTTATTCTGCCGTGGGCAACGGTTCAAAGCGCAGGAGATAGCTTTCAGCTTACTCTGTTTTCCTTCACGGGCTGCAAATCCGCTCTTGACATTTTTCTTCAAATATTCAGTAATTTCTCATTAATCTCGGCTAATATGGGATTTGAGGGCTTTTCGGGTCCTGTTACAATGCTTTTTGCGGGAACAATTTTTTATTTCCTTTCAGCATTGTTTATCGTTATCGCGTTTTTCTTAAACATTATTAAATGCGCAAAGCCGAAAACAAAATCAACCGTAACCTGTGATATTATTTCAATAGTTTTCTCAATTGTCAGCGTTGTACTTTTCTGTTATGCGTCCGGCGCAGGCGCAGATGCGCAGGCGTTTTCAATCGGCGAATTTACTGCTATCGATATATCTGGCGGCTTCACTTGGGGCTATATTCCTGCATTAATTCTGCTTCTGGTTGCTATGGGAATTAATATCGCAGTTGCAATTGCTCCTGCAAAAACTGATGAAGAGCTTGAAAATGAAAGACTCGAAAGAGTTGCCGCTAAGGAGCAAAAGGAGCGTGAAGAGGAGCTTCGCAAGGCCAAGGAGCGCGAAGAGGCAGCTAAGGCGGCAGAGGAAGAGCAAAAGCAGGTTGTTGCAGAAGCAAAGCGCAAGCTTGCCGAGCAAAAGGCAAAGGAAGAGGCTAAGGCTAATAAAAAGAAAAAATAACTTTTGATGTAAGGCGGTTCCTTTGAGCCGCCTTTATTTTTTTCTGTATATTGAAATTATTATATTTTAATGTTATAATTTCAAAAGAAAGGCTTGGTGATATTATGGATTATAAAATTCTTTTCAGCCCGATGAAAATAGGCAATTGCGAAATAAAAAACAGAGTTGTTATGCCTCCCATGCTGATGGGCTTCGGTCAGTTTAACGGAAACGCAACCGATAAGATGATAGATTATTACGAGGAACGCGCAAAGGGCGGATGCGGTCTTATTATTACCGAAATAACCCGTGTTAACGATTTAACGGGAGCAAGCTCATTCGGTCAGCTTGCCGCTTCGTCAAACAGAAATATTCCCTCAATTGCAAAGCTTGCAAACAGAATACATAAGCACGGCGCAAAGCTTTTTGTTGAGCTTCATCATCCCGGCAGGCAAAATGTTAATCTTATGGTAAACACCGTTCCGATTTCCGTTTTGTGCGATAATATTCTTCCTAAAAACAGTTACAGTAAGCTTCTTTACGGAAGCATTGTTCCGCTCGGTAAAAAGCTTGTTGAAAAGGATATGTTTTTTAAAACGGTATCTCCAAGCAAAACAGATAAAAGTAAATTTGCAGACAGTGCAAATAAAGAGCTTTCCGTAAGGCAAATAAAGAAAATAATAAATCAGTTCGGCGACGCCGCTTTAAGAGTTAAAATGTCCGGATGCGACGGCGTTGAGCTTCACGCAAGCCACGGCTATCTTATTCAGCAGTTTTTATCTCCCGCAACAAATAAGCGCACCGATGAATACGGCGGCTCGCTTGAAAACAGAATGAGATTTTTGAATGAAATTATAGATAATGTCCGCTTAAAATGCGGAAAGGATTTTCCGCTTATCGTTCGCCTAACTGTTGATGAAATGTACGAAAAAATCGGCAAAAAGGGCGTTGGCTACACACTTGAAGAGGGGCTTAAAATGGCTAAAATCCTTAACGATAAGGGTATTGACGCTATTGATGTTTCCTCTGCCGCTTACGATACCTTTAACTATTGGCTTGAACCAACCACCTTTGAATGCGGTTGGAGAAAATATCTTGCCGAAGAGGTTAAAAAGGTTGTTGATGTTCCCGTTATGGCGGCAAATCTTATCCGTTCTCCCGAGCAGGCTGAAAAGCAGCTTGAAGACGGTATTCAGGATTTCGTTTCTCTCGGCAGACCTCATATTGCCGATCCGCATTGGGCAGAAAAGGTGCAGTCGGGCAGAGAAAATGAAATCAAAAGGTGTATATGCTGCTTATACTGCTTTGAAAGTATGATGAACGGCGCCTATGTAGGCGACCACGGCCATTGCTCCGTTAATCCGTTTGTTGGCAGAGAGGGCGAAAAGCTCAATGCTAACGGAAACGGCAGAAGGGTGCTTATAGTTGGTGCAGGCGTTGCAGGCTTAACCGCCGCGGAGCTTCTTGCAAAAAGAGGCTTTTCCGTTGTTGTTGTTGAAAAAGAAAGCTGTGCCGGCGGTCAGATTAACCTTGCCGATAAGCCGCCTCATAAAGAAAAAATTCATTGGTGTGTTGAAGACCTTGAAGCAAATGCTCTTAAAGCAGGAGTGCGTATTGAATATAATGTAACTGCCGATAAAAAGCTTGTTGATGAATGTAATGCCGATTTTGTTATTATCGCAACAGGTGGCAATGCAGTTCATCCAAAAGCCTTTGTTAAGGATAATGTTGTAACCGTAACGGAAATTCTTAACGGCTCCGTTAAGCTTGAAAATGCAGATGTTTGCGTTATCGGCTCGGGTATGACAGGTCTTGAAACCTCAGAGCTTCTTGCAGAGCAGGGCAATAAGGTTACAATTGTTGAAATGGCAGACAGTATTGCTCCGGGCGCATGGTTCCAACAGCTCGATGATGTTATGCCAAAGCTTAAAGAGCACAACACAAGGTTTTATACCTCAACAAAATTGACTGATATTAAGGAAGACGGTATTACTGTAACCGATTTAAAGAGCGGAAAGGTATTTGACATTCCTTGCTCAAAGGTTGTTCTTTCTATGGGCGTTAAGCCTGATAATTCGCTTTATGAGGAGCTTAAAGCCGATAACAAAAATGTTTTTGCAATAGGCGATTGCGTTAAGGTAGGCAGAATTGCAAACGCAACAGAAAGTGCTTATCAGCTTGTTAAATCAATTAAGTAAATAAAAGTGCAGGCAATTTTGTCTGCGCTTTTATAATTTTCATTTTGAATAATTAATACTGTTATGTATAATATAAAATTAGTTTTTAAAGCGGAGGAATAAGCTTGGTTCAATATAATGTTACGGGTATGACCTGCGCCGCTTGCTCTGCAAGAGTTGAAAAGGCGGTTTCGGCAGTTAAAGGCGTTGATAATGTATCCGTTAATCTCTTAACAAATTCAATGCTTGTCAGCGGAAACGCTTCAAGTGCAGATATTATAAATGCCGTTGAAAAGGCAGGCTACGGCGCGTCTGTTAAAGGCAATGAAAGTAAATCCGATAAGGTGGATGAGCTTAAAGATACTCAAACTCCAAAGCTTTTAAAGCGTCTTATTTCATCTGTTGCTTTGCTTATTCCGCTTATGTATGTTTCAATGGGACATTCTATGTGGGGCTGGTGGGTACCGCCCTTTTTAAACGGCAATCCTATGGGTATAGCAATATTTGAGCTTCTGTTTACGGTAGCAATTATGGTTATTAACCGAAATTTCTTTATAAGCGGCTTTAAAGGAATTATTCACAAAGCGCCTAATATGGACACTCTTGTTGCTCTCGGCTCCGGCTCTGCTTTTGTTTACAGCACCGTAATTCTGTTTTTAATGACAATTGAATTAACAAACGGTAATTTGGCTCAGGTTCATCATTATCTTCATAATGAAATGTATTATGAATCCGCCGCCATGATTTTAACTCTTATAACGGTAGGTAAAACACTCGAAGCCTATTCAAAGGGCAAAACAACAAATGCGCTGAAAAGCCTTATGAGCCTTGCACCCGATACGGCAACCGTTATCAGAAACGGAGAGGCACAAACAATTCCCGCCGAAGAGGTTGTTATCGGCGATACATTTATAATTAAATCCGGAGAATCTTTTCCTGTTGACGGCATTGTTATAAGCGGAGAAAGTGCCGCTGATGAATCTGCGCTTACGGGAGAAAGCATTCCCGTTGATAAGACGGAGGGAGACAGAGTTAATGCAGGAACAGTCAATCTTCACGGTTATCTTGAATGTAAGGCTGTTTCGGTCGGAAAAGATACATCTCTTTCCAAAATAATTCAAATGGTTTCGGATGCTTCCGCTACAAAAGCGCCGATTGCTAAAATAGCGGATAAGGTTTCGGGAGTATTTGTTCCTGCGGTTATAGTTATTTCAATCATAACTATGATTTGCTGGATAATAGCAGGCGAAGACGCAGGCTTTGTGCTTGCAAGGGGAATTTCCGTGCTTGTTATTTCCTGCCCGTGTGCACTTGGGCTTGCAACTCCTGTTGCAATAATGGTCGGAAGCGGAAAGGGTGCAAAAAACGGAATACTCTTTAAAACCGCCGAAAGCCTTGAACAATGCGGAAAAACCGATATTGTTTGCTTTGATAAAACGGGAACGATAACTCAGGGAAATCCGTCTGTAACCGATATAATAAGCAACGATAACAATAGGCTTTTAAAATATGCCTATTCGGCAGAAAGCAAAAGCGAGCATCCGCTTTCAAGGGCAGTTGTTTCTTATTGTGAAGAAAATAATATAACTTTAATTAATGCAGAAAAATTTAAAGCATTTGCAGGTAACGGCATTTGCGCAGAGGTTGACGGAAAAACCGTTTATGCAGGAAATGAAGGCTTTATTTCAAAATATGTAAGCATTCCCAAGGAAATGGCAGAAAATGCTCAAAGACTTTCAAGGGTAGGAAAAACTCCTCTTTATTTTTCACTTGAAAACGAGCTTTTGGGACTTATAGCAGTTGCAGACACCGTTAAAAACGAAAGCAGGGATGCGGTTGAAAGGCTTTGCAATATGGGCGTTCAAGCAGTTATGATAACGGGCGACACGCAGGAAACCGCAAACGCCGTTGCAAATTCAGTCGGCATAAAAAATGTTGTTGCAAGGGTTTTGCCCGATGAAAAAGAGGCTAAGGTTCGTGCTCTTTCACAATTCGGAAGCGTTGCTATGGTAGGCGATGGAATAAACGACGCTCCTGCGCTTATAAGGGCAGATACGGGCATTGCCGTCGGTGCAGGAACAGATGTTGCAATTGAAAGCGCAGATGTTGTTCTTATGAAAAGTAATCCGCTTGATGTTTCAAGGGCAATTAATCTTTCGCGCAGAGTTCTTTTTAATATAAAAGAAAATCTCTTTTGGGCGTTTATTTATAATATTATCGGTATTCCAATTGCGGCCGGTGTGCTTTATAAGCCGTTCGGACTAACGCTTAATCCTATGTTTGCCGCGGCGGCAATGAGCCTTTCAAGCTTTTGCGTTGTTATTAATGCTTTAAGGCTTAATACTGTTAATATTGATAAAATATATCAAAAAAGAAATAAGAAAGGGGATTTAGATATGAGTATATTCAAAAAGGAGAAAAAGCCGTATATCGTTATTGAGGGGCTTATGTGCTCTCATTGTGAAGCGGCGGTAACAAAGGCGCTTGCCGAAATCGGCTTAACAGTTACGGCAGACCACACTAAAAACAGAGCAGTGATTGAAAGCGGAGAGGCTGACGAGGAGGCAATCCGCAAGGCAGTAACGGACGCAGGCTATAAATTCATTGAAATAAAGAAATAAACAAAAAGCGCAGAAGCGAAATTTGCCTCTGCGCTTTTTTTATATAATCATAAATTCCTTATTAACTGTTGAAATATTTTCATTTCCGTTATTTGTAACAATGCAAACATCTTCAATTCTTATTCCGAATTTATCGGGAATATATATACCCGGCTCAATCGAGGTTATGTTTCCCGATTCAAAAACATCATTGCTTTTCGGAGAGGCGGAAAATCCCTCGTGAATATCAAGACCGACTCCGTGGCCGAGCGAATGGCGAAAATATTTTCCCATATTTTTCTCTTCAAGCACATCATAAGCCGATTTATAAACATCAGCGCACCTTGCACCTGCTTTAAGCGAATTAATACCTGCCTTTTGTGCTCTTAACACAAGATTATACATTTCCTTCATTTCATCGGTTGCAGAGCCGACTGCAAATGTTCTTGTCATATCCGAATGATATCCCTTGCAGGTTGCACCGAAATCAATTAAAACAAAATCGCCCTCTTGAATTTTTCTGTCAGACGGAACACCGTGCGGAAGTGAAGTGTGGCTTCCCGTCAATAAAATTGTTGAAAAGGAAACGCCGTCGGAGCCGTTTTTGAGCATAAGATAATCAAAATAGGCTTGAAGCTCCT